>Ga0265299_10005394_pt1 | contig 11855 bp, 9 predicted proteins | sample AusTroGonzalo_MG_4_FD_193485 | JGI IMG/M metagenome (GOLD analysis project Ga0265299, IMG submission 193485) | Bovine rumen microbial communities from tropical cattle in Woodstock, Queensland, Australia - Gonzalo_02 | ecosystem: Host-associated > Mammals > Digestive system > Stomach > Rumen ...
CTTCGATATCTCCACATCAGCAACGATGGTACCGTAGGCGACCCTGATCAGGAATCCGACCACGATCATGGCCACATCCAAGAATACAATGTTCTTCAGGCCGAGACTGTAGAAGATGTTCATCACGAAGTAGATGATGATCCAGACACCGGACCAGAAGGGCAGTACGAAAAGACTGACGAGGGCCGATATCAGGAATAGTGAGATGCACAGGATGTACGCATTCCTTTTCGGTATAACACCGGAAGCGATCGGACGGTGGCATTTGGCGGGATTGGCGGCATCCGATTTGGCATCAGCGATGTCGTTCATCACGTATACCGCTGAACTGACGAAGCAGAACATCAGCACACCCAGGAGGGTGGGCAATATCTTACCGTCCTGGAACAGCTGACCGCTGAAAAGGAGCGGCAGAAGAACTATTATGTTCTTCACATACTGCTCAACACGCATCAGTTTCAGGTATTTGTTCAAAACTTCCCCACCATTCTAGACTGAAATCTGGATATTTCGTTATCTCTCACACCGATTTAAACCCTATGCACATGCCGTTTCCGAGCTTTACACTATAATACTGGTTGAAGATGCCACGATCATCGCGATCAGGAACGCAGCAGGTATGATTATGACCGAGAATATGACGCAGGCGAGCGCTCCTATACCGGCCATCTTCGCCGAATTGGGCTTGTAATCCATCCAGACGATGAAAAGTATCAGACCTATCATCGGAAAGAGGAATCCCAGCACAGCCCACCAAGCGCTTCCCGAATCATATGTGTTCGGGTACGGGCGCTGCTGATTATAGTTAGCGTTGCTGTTGACAGGTGAGCCGCATTTGGGACAGTAACTGGAATAATCCTGTACTTCCGCTCCGCATGAACTGCAATAACGCATCTTATCCCTTGCTGTGCGTATCTGTTTCAGTTAATAATAATGTTCACTCACTCACATACCAATCATTAAACGTTGTCATCTGTTTTTAACAATCATGAAAGTACTTTTAGTGAACGGAAGCCCCCACGAGAACGGATGCACATACACCTCGCTCAAGGAGGTAGCTGACACATTGGAGAAGGAAGGCATCTCCACGGAGATCCACTGGATCGGTAAAGGGGACATTGCAGGATGCAGGTCCTGCGGTTACTGCAAGAAGAACGGCAAATGCGTCATCGACGACGACATCAATGCCGTCGGAGAAAGGATCGGGGAATTCGACGGGTTCGTGTTCGGTGCCCCGGTATTCTATTCAGGACCTGCCGGACAGATGAACAGCTGGATGGACCGCTTCTTCTATTCCTACGGCGGAAAACTCGCCGGCAAGGTAGCGGCATCAGTCGTGAATGCACGCAGAGGCGGAAACACGGCATCATTCGAAAGACTGAATCAGTACTATCTGATTACCAAGATGATCGTCCCCGGTTCCAGCTATTGGAACATGACTCACGGTTTCACCCCCGATGACGTCAGGAGGGACAGGGAAGGCCTTCAGACCATGAGGGATCTCGGAAAGAACATCGCATGGGTACTGAAATCCATAGATGCAGGCAGGAAAGCAGGCGTGAAACCTCCGGAATTCGAGAAGAAGGAGATGACCAACTTCATCATGCCGAAGGAATGACGGCCGAATGCCAGTATATAAACCTCTTATTTTTTCTTCACTTTTTGGCTGTAAGTGAACCCTTTTGCGTTGATATCAATAAATATGGATAACACCGATTCAGGAATTACTCTCAAAAAGGAGGAGAATCATGAAAAGCATGAAAATCGCAATGGCGGCGATAATAGTCGCCGCACTCATGGTCATCCCCATCGCTTTATTCACTGTCGATGACAATCAGTCAGAGGCAGCACCCGATTATCAACAGCTCACCGATCTTATGACCGATGTGAATTGGAAATTGCTGATGGGTCTTGACTATACGAAAGTCTCGATGACTAACAACCCGGATCAGGTACCTGACGAAACAGTCACCGATAAGACCGTCTCTACGTACGAATTCCTCAGCAAGAACTACAAGTTCAGCGACGGAGGCAAGATGGTCGTCAACAACGGTGCCTCAGTCACCATCTGCCCCACACAGGGATTCTCGTTCGGATGTGCATCCGGATGGGGAACACTCACCCTGAAGGCAGGTTCAAGCATCGTCATAACCTCTGATGGTAACGCACCCACAGTCGCCAACACCATCGCAGAATTCCCTGTCCAGGAAGACACCTCTATCGCCTTCCAGGGAAGATATGCGTACGACAAGGGCAACTGGGAATTCACGTTCACCATTGCCAAGGATTCCGCATTCTCCAACAGCGCAGTCGCTGAACAGAGGGCCGGTCAGATAACCTTCACCGCTGAGAACAAGTTCGTCGCCAAGGCGACCATCAACAGCGGAACCGACAAAACCGATGTCAGTGCCAGCCTGAAGTACGAGAAGATCGAGTACGAGATCGTCTCGACCGAAGGCGGAGAAGCGATGAAAGTCAAGGTCAACGGAAACCTCGACTACAACATCAATGTCGTCGCACCCACATCGCCCTCATCATCCCAGAAGGACCTTAACGGATCCATCAAAGGAAACTCCAGCATCACGGTGGACCTCGCAGGCGTCTACGATGCGACTGTCAAGAACAACTCGGACATCAACGTGAAGGTCGAGAACTTCGTGGACACCCTCGACGACCAGAAGTCCGATGACAACGTCAAATCCTATCTCAACGGATCAATGTCCGTAGAATATTCCACTTCCAAGGGAATGGACAACTACAGACCCGAAGGTTCCGACCAGGCAGTCACCCTCAAGGATGCCAGTGCATCTTACAAGATGAACTTCAACAACCAGGATGTCAACGCCGAAGTCAACTACAACATCGGAAAGTTCCAGATCACTGACTACAGTGAGGCCGGAAACACCGTCCAGACCATCGAGAACCTGAGAGTCAACGGTAAGTACACAGGTATCATCGAAATGGAGAACGCCAACTTCCCCGTGTTAGATGCACCCGCTTCTCTTTCCAAGGCGCCCAGCCCCAAGACCATCATCGATGAATACATGAATGGTGTCGCCGACAAGAAGAGCGCCGACGATATCAAGAAGTACGCTTCCGAATTCTTCCTCGGCAAATTCGACCAGATGACCGGCATGAGCTCGTCCGGAATGACCACCAAATCCCTCAGGGCTGAGGTCAGTATCGGAAAGGCAGCTGTCAGCGATTACATCATCGAAGGACTCAATCTCAACATGGAGATCTCCGAATCGGTCGGTGTCAAGGCAACCGGCGGCTTCAGCAAGATTGTCATGAACGGCGGACTCGCAACATTCGTCCAGGCTGGCAAGGTCACCATCGGTTCGACCAATGTGACCGTCCAGACCGCCACCGATGTGGATAACAAGGCGATGTTCAACATCGACTTCGGCACATCCGCGGAGATGAAGGTCTACTCCAACGGATCACTCATGTCCAGCATCTACGTCAAGGACTTCAAGGGTAAGGCGACCATCGCCACAAAGAACAAGATGGACAGCCTCACCATCGGCGAGTTCTCAAACACGGTCGACGGTATCAGCGCCACTGTGTCCAACATCACAATGGACTTAGAGACGACGACATTCAAGGCCGATGAGATGAAGATCAGCGGAAACTATTATGGTTTAGCTGATGTCAAGAGTGTTGACGGTTCCTACAAAAACGTCACCCTCTCAGTCCAGGGATTCGCCCTGATTCCCACAGCTGAATCTGTAACAATGCGCATCGATGATCTTGACGGAGACCACATGGACTTCACCAGAACATATGATGCTAGCAAGAAGGTCATCACCAACACCTACAAGGTAGACGGACAGATGTATCTCGCTGATTTGAGAACCGACGAGACCCTGTGGAGCCTCATGCATGTTGACATAACCAACGTTGATGAGAATGCCACGGAAGTCAACGTTCTTGAAGGAGGCGTACTTGTGCCCGGCGGAACATACTCGGAGTTATCATCACTCCCCTGCCTCTATGTCTCTGGTACGGAAATCGACCTCAAATTCAGCGTAATCGATGAGTTCAAAGCAACTGCTCCAGGACAGGTATATGTGTCAACCACTTACTCCAACGGAGAGAGTTCGGGGAAGGGAGCAATGAAGATCGGAAACGATATCATTACCCTTGACCTCAAAGGAGCCTCCGTGGGTGTAGCTGTTGATAAGGACGGCAATGTGAAATACAGTCTCCTCGCCCTCCCTGGTTACAAGTTATCCCAGGACATGACATGTTCGGGAATAACCATCACCAACTGTAACGAGAAGACTGCAGACATCACCATCAGCGGAACCGCAGTCTCTTGTACGGCCAACCCTGTCCTCTACAAGATAGTGATAGACGGAAAGACAGTCAAGGAAGAAGTCCCCTACGGCTCAAGTGTTACTTCAGTCACTGGACTCGCCAACGATGTTCTCTACACAGTTGACTCCAACGGTGTCATAATCGGATCAGTCAACAGCGGAACATGGTCTCTTGGAAAACTCTATCTGTTCGCCAAGGATCTCGATCTCAAGACGGTGTCTGGAAAAGAGATCACTACTGTAGAAACAACCAAGATGAACACTGTTGATGCAGAGGCTGCAACATTCGAAGTGCCCGCAGGCGGAACGTCACTGCAGTTCACGATGTCCTCGAAGGTTCGTTTCGATCTGGCTGGACTAAGCGAAGGCAATACTGTCAACCTCATCGCACAGAAGACCAACTACAACGGACATGATGGATTCATCATCAAGGCTGAGAGAGGCCCGTTCGATCTGGCATCAACCGTCTACATCCCTGTATCCGGTGAAGGAAGCAAGCTGATGCATGTGGATGAATACGGAAGAGTCTCTGAACTCCAGGCCGACACAGTCGTCATCGGCGACCAGACCTACCTCAAGGCTGAGGTCAGCGACTATTCGATCTTCTACGCAGATGCAGACGTTTCGCCTGTAGTCGACAACGGCGGCAGCGGCGGAATCAGCCCTGTCCTCATCATCGTCGGTATCGTTGCTGTTGTAGCGGTCATCGGTGTCGCAGTGTTCTTCGTCAAGAAGAACTGAGCAAACAATTTCCCTCCTTCGGGAGGGAACCTTTACTTTTTTTTATTTCTCAGATATCGAATTCCACAGAGCCGGTTCTGATATCGTAGAGCGCACCGATGACCTTAACGCCATGCCTCTTGCCCAGATCCTCTCTGATCAGGCGGACGCTGTTCTCCACGTTGAGTACGGATGCCCTGGTGGGATCCTTCTCGCTGCCTATCCCGCTGATGATGTCGTTGATGATTTCAATCGAATGACCTTCGTGGAATCCCCTTATCGCTTCTGCTATTGCACCGCATGAAGTGTGGCCCAATACCAGCACAAGATTGCATCCCATGTGGCCCACAGCATATTCAAGACTGCCAAGTGTGCATCCGTCCACGACGTTTCCTGCGGATCTTATCACGAACAGGTCTCCGAGTCCTGCATCGAAAATCACTTCGGGAACGACCCTTGAATCCGAACATGTTACAACAGCAACGAAAGGATGCTGACCGTTCTCTGCCAAAAAAGAACGTTTATCAGGGGATATATCTCCGGAAAAACCTTTGGAAGAAACGAATCTCCTGTTGCCTTCCTTCAGTCTCTCCAGCGCTTCATCAGCAGATACACCATCAGAATAGTCCATGGAACCTGAACAGAAAGGAAAGATATAGCGGTTTTCAAACTAGATGTTAAATTCTTTTTGTTAGAAGACGTCAATTCTCATACATGTCTGCCGTCAAACCGCCAGTGGTATCCGGTCTTCTACCCCCACCGCCACTACGATTGTTGTCCACAATCTCATCTCTTATCCTGACGGTACATTGGTATTCTTTTTTTACAGGATATAGCGCATCATTGATTTCCTTCTCACTTATGCCTGCCTTTTTCAGATCGTTTTGACTGACTCTTGCATCAAGAAAATCCGAAACCTTATAACCGCTATCATATAGCTGTTTGATTGTGAATCCCGCACTCATCATCTCTTTTATCGAATAACCTGCATCTTTGAATTCTGTAATAGTGAAATGTGATCTGATATTGATGACTGTGACCCCTGAATTGCGAAAATCTCTCAGAGTATAACCAGCATCCAGCATCTCTTTTATTTTGTATCCACCATAGTATAACTGGCGGGCATCATAGCCTCCTGACCTAAGTTCTGATGCTGTGAAATTCGCTGATTTCATCTTACCAGCATTTATATCGGCCAACCGGAAATCGGCTATTCTAAATCCAGTATGATAAAGATCTGTGATAGAATAATCGGCATCATACAGTTCCTTTAACGGAAAACCACCTACTTTGAGATGTATCAAAGAAAAACCTTCGGCTTTCAGAACCCTCGCACTTATCCCGCCCAATCTGAGTTGTTCAATAGTGAAATTGACATCAATGAGATCATGGACAGTATAATGTGCGGCGATTAATTCCCTTACTCCGTAGCCACCTTCTTTCAACTCCTTCAATTTAATATTGTTGTCCCTCAGTGTTTTTGCACCGATCCCGCCCAATCTGAGTTGTTCAATAGTGAAATTGACATCAATGAGATCATGGACGGTATAATGTGCGGCGATTAATTCCCTTACTCCGTAGCCACCTTCTTTCAACTCCATTAGAGTAAAAGTATTGTCCCTCAGTGTTTTTGCAGTGACGTTTGCCTTTCTGAAATCTGCTGCTGTGAAACCAGCCTCTTTTAACGATATGATAGAACAACCAGCTCCCATGAGTTGAGTGAGAGTGAACCATGATTTCAGTTCCGTTATCGGATATTCCTTCAACAATTCCGTCGGTGAAAGTCCTGACTTGACGATCTCCTGTTTTTTATAACCAAGATTAATCAGTATAGAAAGGTTAGCTCCTGCCAATACCAGTTCCTTTGCGGAACATCCGGCCTTCTTTATTTCCTCGAATTCAAAACCAAGATCTCTTAATTTTTTTGAACTATAATTGGCCTTTTTGAAATCGAAAACGGTGTAACCTACAATTTTAATATCAAGATCATAAAAGCCATTGCGCTTTAACTCGGTTATCCCATAGCCAGCCTTTTTCAATTCATCGGCCATGACGCCGACCAATACCATCTGTCTTGGGTTATAACCAAAACTTTTCAGTACATTTGCATCAGCTCCGGCCATTCTTAATTCCCTGATACCACATCCTGCAGAATGAAGATCCTTGTATGAAAAACCCATCTCTTTCAGTTCAGAAGAACTGAATTCTTTAAGAAAATCTGAGGTTGTAAAACCGCTATCGCGTAGTTCTCTCACCGTATGTCCGGAATCCAATATATCTTTGATAGGATACAGACCTTTCAATGAAGATACGTCGGCTACACCGTCAAAATCGTCGATTTTGAGATTTGCTTCTTTTTTTAGATTACTTATCGGGTATCCAGCTTTAATCAATTCTGACACTTCATAGTCGTTCTCGATCAATATGTCTGAGGACACACCGTGTTTTCTCATTTTTTCAGCAGAATAATGGTTCTTGATCAAATCTTCTAATTTTATACCTGCATTAGTTAACTCTTTTACAGTATAATCTGCCTGCAATATCAACGACAGATCAAAACCTGAACGTAACAGTTCTTCCACGGTGTAACCAGCGATGTATATGTCGTCTATCGAATAGCCGTCATCCATCATTTCCTTAGGGGTGTACCCTGCACTTTTGACCTCCTTACGTTTATAACCAGCAGCCTTCATTTGACGAGGTGTGAATCCCTTGGATCTAATCTGTTTTAGACTATATCCCTTAGCAGCAAGGTCAAGTATTTCCTTGACTGCATCGTCAGAAGATTCCCCAGACATGTGATAAAAATACACTGGCTTAGATAAAATGATAACGGGTTTTGATGAAAAAGATGACAAAGATGTTTATTGATCTCTGCAAATATCCATGCTACATTTTATGTGAAACAGAGCGGATATTAAAAATCAGTCCTCGATCTCCCAGACCATCTCCACGCTCTGGCTGACGTTCTCGTCCTCGGGTTCCACCTCGAAATCGATGTCGTCGGGTGCCACCATGTTGTTGCAGCAGAGGATCTCGTTCTCCCTGTAGTAATCCCTCTCGTAGTGGCGGTAGGAATCCTTGCTCACGCTCAGCAGTTTTCCGAGTTTCCCTCCCGCGGATGTGACTATCAGTTCGGCCTCTCTGCGTGCATTCTGAGCAGCTTTCGAGAGAGCCTCGTTCTTGGCATCCTCATACTGGCTGGATTTGAAGTAGAACACGATCTTGGGCTCCACCTTGCATTCGATGATGTTCATCACCGACTTGGACAGTATCTCGTTGTTGTTGGGGAACTCGAAGCTGATGCTCTCGCTGTAATCGAATCCGTCCGGAACGCTCTTGTACTTGACGTGGTTGTAATTGTCCACGCCGTCCTTCACCTGCTTGAAGTGTCTCTCCACCTTGAGATCCGTTGTTTTGAGGGCCTTTCTGTCAAGTCCCGCATCCTCGACCGCGTCCTTCAGTTTCTTAGTGGATTTGGCCAATTCCTTGAGAGCGGCTTCGAAGGTCTTCGCTTTGCCCGAGACCCTGGCCTTCACAACGGTGATGTCCGAAGGTGCCACTACTTCCGCCATTCCTCTGATGCTGATTGTCCTAGTTCTTTCCGACATTTCTATCACGAAAATAATAGAAGCCGGAGTCCGATTTATAGAATCGAATGTTTTGATTGTTACACTTTTTTCAAACAATGATGAGAGAAAATTACGTATTATTCGGCGTTTGCAAACGAAATACCGACTGTCTTTTTATTCTCCGAAGGAATCGCATCCTCAGGTGCTACCATTTCAGTCAGATACACACCGTTTATTCTCGGGGCCTTTGCAGTAGTTGTCATAGCTTCGCTGTTCATCGTCTTCTCTTCAGATGATGCCGATGCAACCACAGGTACCTGCGGTGAAGGTGTGACGTATACCCTGGAAGGTGACACTTTGACCATCTCATACGAAAGTGGCGCCGGCAGGATGGATGATTTCAACAAGGCACCGTGGTTCGATGACAGGAATGAGATCAAGACAGTCGTCGTGGGAGAAGGGGTCACCTACATCGGAGTGAGTTCATTCTCATCATGTGTGAACCTCACCAGCGTGACTCTGCCGTCAACACTCGAATCCATAGGGAACGGTGCGTTCTACAGATGCCAGAACCTGAAGACCGTTACGATCCCCGATAATGTGTCATCCATAGGCATGTCGGCATTCGCATTCTGCATGGTCCTGGAGGAGATCAACATCCCCGACGGCATCACAGAGATACCGAAGCGCATGTGCTTCCACTGCACCGGGCTGAAAGAGGTCGAGTTGCCTGCCAGTGTCAGAGTCATCGGTCACGAGGCATTCGTTTACTGCACTGCACTGACGAAAGTGACACTTAACGAAGGCCTCGAGGTCATAGGGTACAGCGCATTCAACACCTGCGAGTTCCTGGAAGAGATAACGTTGCCGGAGACCCTCACTACAATAGGGGAGAAGGCCTTCGACTTCTGCACCAGTCTGAAGTCTATCGTGATCCCCCAATCCGTGACCGAACTGGGCGCCAACGCTTTCGATTCCTGCATAAGTCTGGAGACCATCATCCTATCCGACAACATCACGGTCCTGAAGAGCAAGACGTTCTACTACTGCCGTTCGCTAACGTTCCTCAACATGCCGACCGAACTGAAGACGATCGAAACCCTGGCATTCGCAGGATGCGAGAATCTCACTGCGATTCACTTCTACTACGATCTGGAGACCGTCGAGGAAAACGCATTCCGCGACCATGTGTTCTATTCAGAGACCGGCGGCAAGATCAGCCCCACAGCCGATAATCTGGCCGGATACCCGTTCTCAGGCGAAGACTGCCGCCACATGATCAAGGATACCAGCCCGCAGGGCGATGACGATCAAGAAGGTATGCGCAACAACGTGAATGTCGCGTTCTACTGCTTCCTTGGATTGATCGTTGCAATACCTGTGCTGGTGCTGATCAGAAGGTTCTGATTTCAAAGTTGTAGGTGAAATAATGACTGAGAGAAAAAAAATTGATGTTCAGAGTGCAAATATCGCAGAACTGAAAATGGCTGGATATACTGCAAAAGAACTGAGAGATGCTGGTTTTTCCCCGAATGAAATCAAAGAAGCAGGGTTGTTCGAAGAAGAATGTTATTTCTGCCACAGGACCTTGGAACAGTGCAAAGGATATGTGGAATCACTGAAAGGAGACTTCATCGATAAGATCGGTGCTAAAAAACCAGAAGACATCGAAAAGATCGTGATGATATTCGATGATATCTGCAGATTCGGTATGAATCGTGTTAAAATAGGTGCGGTCATCCTTAAAGATAAACAGGTTAGAATCGAAGTTCCCATGTGTCCCGTATGCGAGAGATACATGAGATCGATCACCGATGATATCTATTTCGACATATCGGTCCTCGAAGAAAGAATACAGTAAACTGATGTCCAGTATTGCGTCTCATGGCGTAACAAGAACCTTTCCAACCATCGTATTCCACTGCGAGAATCTCTACTCTCTGAAGAGTCAGGTCCTGAAGTGTCCCGCATCGAAGACAAGAACCAAACCCGAACTGTTACTATCGCATACCCTGCAGCATTATCATATATTAAAGAATACCCGAACAGCCTTCCTAATCAATCCCAACCGCACTTCTGAATCACGACCGTTGAATAGGTTGCGTACTCCTTCTCGGGGTCGATGGGACCGACGTACTGCTTGTCTGTACCCAGGTCGCTAAGCACCATAGCGGTGCTGAGAGGTATGTCGTTCTTTCTGAGGATGTCGATGATGAGATCGATGTGGCATTTCCTTACAAGTGAGATGATTATCGAATCGTTATTAATGATCGCCTTCTCAAGATGTTCCTCAGCACCCCTCCACATGGACAGACGGCAGGTCACACCGCCCGTCAGAAGGAGCTTCGCCATCGCTGCCTGATAGGTGAACCTGGTAATCCCGGGTATGACTTCTGTCTCGTAGCCCATCTTCTGAAGAACTACGCATATGGATGTGCATATGCGGTTGATGCCGTACGGGCTGTACGTGATGAATGATATGTTGTGCCCCTGATCCAGCAGATCATGTATGTCTCTGAGGGAATATCCGTCCGCGAACAGGAATCTATCCTCAGAAGAGTATTCCTCTGTGAACAGACATCTGATACCTTCTTCCAATGAGTCGTAATTTAAGTGGCCTTCAGGACTCCAGATTTCCCCTTCAAGGAAATACTTGTCGATCTTCTTGCCAGTTGTATCGATGATGCCCAAGACGTTTGATATTTCTTTTTTTGATTCGTCACTCAGAAGACAATCGTAAAGGATGAAGTCGCTGTCCTCCAAAGCTTCCTTGGCTCTGATGGTCATTGATTTCCAATCAAACATCCCGATGTTCACACTATAAAATTTTCCTTTCATAACGATACACGTTTTGATGGAATGATATATAATTGTTATGATTGACAGAGGTCTGAATCATCACTCCGAGAATGCTTCGATGATCAAGCTTTGTGACGTATCATGAACTTCTCGAGTTTGTCGTAAGCTTCAGCTAAAATCTCGACTCTCGGCAACGTAATCGTCCTAAAATGACCTTTTCCGAACTCTGGGTCGAATCCTGAACCGTGCACGAACACGACACCTTCCTCTTCCATCAGGTTGAGGACGAATTCCTTGTCGGATTTCCAGTCCGTTAGCTCGACCTTGGGGAACATGTAGAATGCACCCTGGCACTTGTTGACAGAAATTCCCGGAATCTCGTTGAGCCTCTCGTATGTGAATTCAGCCCTGTCGTTGAGCCTGCGGTTCATGTCCTCTATGT
>Ga0265299_10005395_pt1 | contig 11850 bp, 9 predicted proteins | sample AusTroGonzalo_MG_4_FD_193485 | JGI IMG/M metagenome (GOLD analysis project Ga0265299, IMG submission 193485) | Bovine rumen microbial communities from tropical cattle in Woodstock, Queensland, Australia - Gonzalo_02 | ecosystem: Host-associated > Mammals > Digestive system > Stomach > Rumen ...
TCCTATCGACACGCAGGAAGAAGAACGCCTCGGGAGCCTCGATAGGACCGACCACATCGCCTGCCTTTTTTCCCTTCAGCGCCTCGATGAACTCGGGACGAAGCTTGTCAAGCTCGACGCCTTCGGCGACACCGCCGGAAGAGGCGGTTACGCCGTCGGATCTCTCCAGCACGAGGCGAGTGAAATTCTTCTGGGAAGGATCTTCTTCGAGCTCCTTGCGGATGGCTTTGACGGCAGCCTCCGGGTCGCCTCCGGCGGAGCCCGCGGTCACGTTGATCTGGAGCATCTGCAGGGAAATCTTTTCCGGGACGGTCCACTTTTCCGGATGCGCCTTGTAGTCCTCGTAGACCTCCTTCGGGGTGATGTAGACCTGGCGGTCGCAGTCGCGCATCAGGAGCACCTCGACGGCGATCCGTTCGCGGGCCTGGTCGCGGAGACGTTCGGGCGTGATGCCGAACGGCAGAAGGCTTTTCTCAAGGGAAGCGCGGGAATCCGCGCCGCTGGAGCGAACGAATTCGTCCAGCAGGTTTTCGATCTCCTGCCTCGGGATCTCAAACGGTTCGGCCTTGTATTTTTCGTAAACGAGCTTGCGGAACACGATCTGGTCGACCGTTTCCACACGAAGCGCACGCGTCTCGGTGAAAAGACGTTCCCCGGAGTAGATTCCGGCGAGTTCCTTCTCACGGCTGCCGGTCTCCAGGATCACATCGAGCAGCGTGATCGGTTCGCCGTTCACGGAGACCAGCACGGAGTCGATGCGGATGCCGTTCAACGGGACGGGCACGGACGAGGTGTCCGCGGCGGACGCGGACATGATGAGCGCGAGGGCGCAGACGGCGGACGTCAGGACCGGCAGAAGTTTTCCGAATGTCATGGCTTTCATGTCCTCGTGTTGGTTCGGGCGGTTCGTTTTCCGTGCGGGAATCCGAAATAAAGGGATTGAATTACAATAGCATGAAATATGGAAAAGTCAAGACCGGCCCGTCATAAGCCGCGTGACGGCATCCGCGGCTTCCGGAAGAAGTCCGAGTTCGTCCAGCACATCCAGGACCGTGTAGCGGTTCCGGATCAGCTGGGCGGCCAGGATGCCGTGGCGGAACTGTTCCGCGTCGAGGCCGATCTCGGCGGGCGCGACCGGGCAGGACGCGGCGCGGAACATGGCCTTCAGCGTATCGAACGGGATCAAGCACGCGGAGGTGCGGGCGGCGAGAGCGTCCCAATGCGCGAAAATGAGCTCGCGTCTGGCAGTCAGGGCATCTCCGGCCAGGAATTTCGCCATCGCGATGCCGCCGGTCTTCGCGCCGTAGCAACCGCGGGACAGGAGCGATTCGACTTCGGATCGGCGTTCCCGCTCCGTGCGTGGCGGGCGGGCGTTCGCACGCGCCCATGAGGCGTCGTGGCCGACAAACAGCCATTCCGTCAGCGCGGTCGAGGCGAGCGTGCCGATCCCGACCTTGAATCCGTGCGACACGGGGACGCCGTTGAATTCGAGATTTTCCATTTCCCACAGGTGGCTTATCATGTGCTCCGCGCCGCTGGCGGGGCGGGATTCGCGATACATCTGCATGGAGTAGCCCGTGGCGGCGAGCCCGAGGAAGATCGAACCGATGTCGGCGGGGTCGGAGATCCATTTGCGGAGATCCTTCTGCACCAGGTCCCACACATCGGCGCGGATCGGCTCGATGCCGAGTTCGTCGGCGATGATCCAGTCGGAGCCGCCCGCGACCTTTGCCGCGAGGTCGGCGTAGCCCGAGGCGGCCATCGGCGCGGGGGCGGCTTTCAGAACGTCAACGTCCGCGGCGACCACGAGGGGAGCGAGACAGGGCAAGGTCTGTTTCAGGCCGTTGTCCGTCATGGCCGCGCCGTAGGAGGTGTAACCGTCCACGGAGCTGGCAGTAGGAACACAGAGATAACGGTGCCGCGTGACGGCGGACGCGCGTTTCACGAGGTCGTTTATGGTGCCGCCGCCGACCGAGACCGGCACACAGTCGAACGGCATGGCGTCGGTCAGGCGCGGGGTCAGCGCGTTGTCCGCGTGGATCATCGGGACGGCGGGAAAGATGAAGGGGTCGTGCGGGTCGCATCCGGCGCTTTTCAGGATATCGAAAAGCGCGGCGCCAGCGGCCTTCCAAGTGTTTTCGTCGGCCACGATCCAGGGGCGGCGCGACTGGAAACAGCGACGGAGAAGTTCCGGCACGTCTCGCAGAGCGCCGGACTCCATCACAAAGGCTTCCGTTTCCATTCCGGGGGGGATCGGCAGTAAATTCATGGCAAAGCACCTCATTCCATTCCGGGGTAGCTGTTGTACGGGAACCGGCCGGAGTTGTTGTTCTGGGCCGGAGCGGCGGCCCGGCGCGCGTTTTCGGCCTCGGCTTCGGCTTTTTTCCTGGCTTCGGCCTCGTCGGAGGCGCGTTTTTCGGCCGCGGAAAGCTCGTCGGCGAGGGATTCGTTTTCCTTCCGGAGCTCCTCGACCCTGCCGGATGCCGCGACCAGGTCGGCGCGAAGCTTATCGCGTTCGGCGGCGGTCTGTTCCTTTTCCCGGGCGATCTGGGTTTCGAAACGGGCTTTCTGCGCCTCAAGTTCCGCGCCGGCGTTCTTCTTCACTTCCTCAAGAGCCGCTTCGAACGCCTCGCGCTGGGCGGGCAGGTTGTCGCTGAGATTCTGAAGCGCCTCGGCTTTTCCGGAGACAGCCGCCAGATCGACGCGGAGCCTGTCCGCATCGGCTTCTGCGTTTTTTCTGGCTTCGGCCTCGCCGGAGGCACGTTTTTCGGCTGCGGAAAGATCGTTTTCGAGGGCCTCGTTTTTCCGTTGAAGCTCCTCGACCTTGCCGGAAGCCTCGGCCAGGTCGGCGAGAAGCTTGAGCCGTTCGGCGGCGAACTGGTCCTTTTCCCGCAGGATCTGCGCCTCAAACAGCGCTTTCTGAGCCTCACGCTCGGAAGCGGCGTTCTTCTTCACTTCCTCAAGAGCCGCTTCGAACGCCTCGCGCTGGGCGGGCAGATCATCCCGGAGCTTCTGGATATCGTCGGCCTTGCTGGAAACGGCGTTCAGGCCGGCGCGGAGCTCGTTTTCGCGCGTCTGAGAGTCTGCGGCCAGGGCGGAGATCGCGGACGCGGCATCGCGGCTTGCGGCGGTATTGAGCCGCTGAACGCGGAAATAGGCATAGAAAATCACGAGGAAACAGACCAGGACCGCAATGATCATGACGGCGACGGCAAACATCAGGCGGAGACGCCGCGCGGAGGCATCGGCCTTCCGGTTGACCGCGCTCATGGCATCGCAGAGATCGGTGAAACGCGTGCCGAGCAGGTCGTAAAGTTCGTCGAAGTTCTCCTGCTTCACCACGGGATATGTCTGGCCGGGATTTGCGGCGTCCGGGGAAGCCGGCGCAGGCCCCGCCCCGGCCGCATTGTCCGGCGCGAACGCCCCGGAAGGTGCGTCCGGCGGCTCCACGGTGGGATGCACGGGAAAGATGCGTTCGAGTTCGCCGTCGATGTCGCCCGAGGAACGCCCCGCGGTGCGGAGTTCGGCGATCTTGCAGAGGACGGAGAGCGTGCGTTCGGTGTAGAAGCGTCGGCGGCCTTGCGTCCGGAGTTCGATGAACCGGGCGTATTTGCCAAGCCAGTCGGTAATGGTCGTCCTTGGGACGCCGACCTGATCGGCCAGGTCGCTGATCGAATAGAGATTACGGTTGTCGGGTGTCATGGTATTCTATCCCTCCTGAGCAAAAGATTGTGCTTGTTTTTCAAGTGCGGCGCGGGCGAGGCGGATATCCTCCGGGATGCGGGCGGCGAGTTCCTCCGGCGAACCGAATCTCCGTTCGTCGCGGATGCGGGCTGCAAACCCGAGCGCCATTTCCCGGCCGTAGAGATCGGGTGAGCCGTCGACCAGCAGATGCGCCTCCACGCGGATTTGCCCGCCGTTGCCGTGGGAGTCGAACGTGGGTGCGACGCCGATGTTCACGACCGCGGGGAACCGGTCGTCCCCGACGACCGCGAAGGCCGCATAGACGCCGTTCGCGGGCAGCATGCCGCAGCGCACATCCAGGTTGGCGGTCGCGCAATGCAGGTTTTTTCCCGCGATACCGTACCCTCCGACGACCACGCCGGAAACGGCAGGCCTGCGGCCGAGGCAGCGTGCGGCATATTCGACGTCGCCCGCGGCGAGCGAGGCTCGAATCGACGTGCTGCTCACGATCCCGTTTCCGTCGCAGGTCTCCGGGACCGCCAGACAGACAAACCCGAGTTCATCCGCGCGTTGTTTCAGGAATGCGACATCCCCTGTGCCGCGAACGCCGAACCGCCAGCGGGAACCGACGCAGACGCCCCGGACGCGGACCGGACCTGAAAGCAGGCACCGCGTGAGAAAATCCCCGGGCGGCAGCGACGCAAATTCCTTCGTGAACGGCAGCGTGACCACCGCCCGAACGCCGAGCGAAGCCAGGATGCCGAGTTTTCGTTCGCGGGACATGAGGAGCGGCGGCGGATTGTCCGGGGTCAGGACGGCCCGCGGATGCGGATGGAACGTCAGGACGGCGGGCGTCGCGTTCAGGCGACGGCTCTCCTCCAGCATGGCGCGGATGACCGCGAGATGGCCGCGGTGCAGGCCGTCAAACGTCCCTATCGCGAATACGGCGTCGCGGATGCCGCGGTCCGCCAGTCCGGCGGGCGCGTCGCAGCAAATGAGTTCAGCGGAATTCCAGTTCATATTCGGTCAAGTCACTGTTTTTTCTTCACGGAGCCGCTCTTTTTCCCGGCGTCCGTCTGTTTTGAGCCCGAACCGGACAGGAGCACTTGATCCGGGTCCTCGATCAGCAGATCAAGGCCGGCGCATGTACTGACGATCCGAAGGATCTCGTACATGGAAAGCCCTTCGCCCGCGACGGTAACGGGCGTGTCGGCGTATTTCCGGGGAATGCTGATCCGGATTCCCTCGCCGCCGGGGTCCAGCTCCCTGCTTCTTGTTCGGAGAAGCTGGACGACCTTGGACAGTTCGACCTCTTCAAGCCCAACATGGTTGAACTTCATTTCATTGAGGCGTTTGTACAAGGCGGTATTACGGTTCGCGGTTTCCCGGGAATCCGCACCGGCGGGCGTCGCCGGCCCGGACGCCTTTTTCTTTTCCGCGCTCTTTTCCGGGGCGTCCGTCTGCCGAACGCCGGGCAGATACGACTTCATGAGCTTCACGATCTCGGCATTGACGCCGGACGCCGTACCGGCCCGGGATGCCTCCGAAGTGACTTTCGCACCGGCCTCAAGCAGAAGCCTCACCTGTTCCGGTTCGTTGTTGGAAATGGCCAGCATGAGGGCGCTGACATTTTTCGCATTGACGACATTCGGATCGGCCTTGTTCCGCATCAGGACCCGGAAGAGACGCATATCCTTCGTCTCAAGCGCCAGGATGAGCGGGACGATCTTGCGTCCGGCGACTTCGACGGGTCCGTTGATCCTTTTTTGCCTCATCTCCGCGATCTTCTCAAATCTGTCGTCAACCTCCTCGACCGGCTCCAAAGCGTTCCATTGGTCGCTGAGCTCATAAAAAAAACGGGCGGCAAGAGCGCGGGGAGAATACGTTTTGAGCTTGGAAAGGTCTTCCGCAATAAGCGTCTGCATGTAGCCCGGCTCGAATGCCTTCACGGACTCCAGGATGTCGCACATCAGTTCGAATTTTTTCTGCACGGCCGGGCTGTTCTCCCGGACGAATGCCGTGGCATCCGGCCCCTTCATGACCATGTAGGCGAACGTCAGGGCCATATCCATTTCCGTCGCATACATCCCGGTCCGGCTGACGAAATACTTGTCCCACTCGGCAAGAATGGCGTCAAGCTTCTGCTGGGCATGGGAATTGAGGCTTCCCCTCATGTATTCGTAGGAGAAACCGTCCGGATTGAGGTTGTTCCAGCGGTTGAGATAGATTCGCGGCATCACGGGGAGCTGCAAATAAAACATGCTGGCATAGAGCTGTTTGTCGTCCAGGTCGGCATCCAGGTACAGATCTCCGCCGATCAGCCGGTACTGATGCGTCTTGCCGTCCGGGTCGTACACGGTATCCTTGAAAACGACGGTCTTGAGCTGGGACCGTTTCAGGAATCCGGGGTCCAGAGGATACAGGCAGTCGTAGAACATCCGCACGGCATCCTCCAGCTGCCGTTCGGACACGGGCGTGCCGTTCTGATCGCGTTTCAGCGAACGCGCCTGATCGGGCCGGATGTGGTACAGCGCGATTTCGCGTCTGTACTCCGTCTCCAGGTCCAGGCAGAGGGCGGAAAACGAACACAGGACCGCCAGGACGGCGGCGATGCAGGCCTTTCCGGTTTTCACGTCTATCCTCCGATGGTTCTTCGTTTCCGCTGACCGGCAGGGGGACGCCGCATGCCGGACGCTCCGCAGACACGCGTGAGCGCAGTAAATAATATACAACGGAAGACAGGGGTTTTAAAGCGGAAAAACAGAAAACTCCGCGGAAAAGAGACGGCGGAAAAAAACGTCTGTTCACTTGACGAACGACCAAAGACGTTGTATACTATTTAGCCGGCTTTTTCAAAAAACGATCAACCACGGGAGCATTTTATGGCAGCCAAACTTCGTTATCAGCGCGTCCTTCTCAAAATCAGCGGCGAAGCCCTCAAGGGCGACCGGGAATTCGGTTACGATCCCGCGGCCGTCGAAGCAGCCGTCGCCCGCATCGCCGAGGCCCGCGAACTCGGTGTCCAGATCGCGCTCGTCGTGGGCGCCGGAAACATCTGGCGCGGGGCGTCCGCCGCGGAAATGGACCGCGTGACCGCCGACCACATGGGCATGCTCGGCACCGTCATGAACGCCCTGCGGCTGAAGGATGCTTTCCGGAAAGCCGGCATCCCGGTCAATGTCCACGCGTCCGCCGATCTCCGCCCCTTCGCACCCCGGTTCGACCGCGACGCCGCGCTCGACCAGCTTTCCCGCGGGGAGATCGTGATCTATGCGGGCGGCACAGGCTGTCCGTTCTTCACCACGGACACCACGGCGGCCCTGCGTGCCCTGGAATCCGACTGCCAGGCGCTCGTGAAGGCCACCAAGGTGAACGGCATTTACACCGCCGACCCGATGAAGGACCCGTCCGCGAAGAAGTTCGACGAACTTACGTTCAAACAGGCCATCGAGGGGCATTACAGGATCATGGACGCAGCCGCGTTCTCCCTCTGCGCCGACAACAACCTCGCGATCGTGGTCTGCAAGTTCGAGGAACCTGGCGCCCTCGGACGCGTCCTGGCCGGCGATTTCTCCGCCGGAACGATCGTCTGCTGAGAGGAGACGGAGCCTCCACTGCGGCAGTGCCGTGCTTCGCTCGGGCACACACGGAGTGTGTCGGGCTGTGCTCAGCTTCGATTGAGCACAGGCACGAAAAAAGACCGGGAACCTTGCCCTCGATGAGGCGGGATGCCCGGTCTTTTTTTGAAAAGCTGTGTTCAGCCCTTGATGATCTGCGTGCCCACGCCGGTGTTCGTGAAGATCTCGAGCAGGAGCGAATGCGGCAGGCGGCCGTCGGCCATATGGACCTGGGTAACACCGTTTTCAATGGCGTTGACGCAGCTGCGGATCTTCGGGAGCATGCCGCCGGAGAGGACACCGGTCTCGATCAGCCCCGGGACCGCGGAAGTGCGGATTTCGGAGATGAGCGTGGATTCGTCCTTCGGATCGCGGAGAACGCCGGGGACATCGCTGAGGAAGACGAGCTTGCGAGCATGAAGCGCCTCGGCGATCTCGCAGGCGGCGAGGTCGGCGTTGATGTTGTACGGCTGGCCGTGGAAATCCATGGCGAGCGGGGTGATGACCGGGATGATGCGGAAGTTGAGGGCGTCGAGGATGGGCTTTGCGTCGACGCCGATCACGCGGCCGACGAATCCGATGTCGGACTCCACGCCGGAAATCGGGTCGCGGGAAAGCATCTTCTCGCAGCGGAGGATGCGTTTGCCGGAGATCTGGGCGCCGATTCCGCCGGTCTTGAGGATGGAATCGACGAGACTGCGGTTGACCTGGTTGTGAAGCACGTCGTCGACGACCTCGATGGTCGCGGCGTCGGTGAACCGGAGTCCGTTCACGAACTTCGTTTCGATGTTGAGCTCCTTGAGGCGGGCGGTGATGGCCTTGCCGCCGCCGTGGACGACCACGACCTTCATGCCGATGGCCTCGAGCATGACGATATCGCGCATGGTGCGTGCGGTAAGCTCCGGGTCCTCCATGGCGCTGCCGCCGAACTTGATGACGGCGACGGAGTCGCGGAACTGCTGAATGTAGGGAAGCGCCTCCATGAGGACGTCCGCTTTGTGAATGAGATTGTCCTTGTGGTTCAGATCCATGATGATGTTCCTTTTCTGCGCGGGATCAGGTGTGGTAGTCCGCGTTGATTTTCACATAGTCGTAAGTGATGTCGCTCGTCCACATGACGTCGGACGCGACGCCCGCGCCGAGATCGATGTGCACGGTGAAACTGCCGGTCTTCATGAGCTCCGAAAGCTCGGCCTCCGAGGTCCCGGCATCCATGCCGCCGCGGACGACCGGTTTGTCGTTGTAGTCCAGCGAAACGTTGTCAGGGCTGAACTGCGCGCCGGAATACCCCGCGGCAGCAAGGATGCGGCCCCAGTTGGGATCGCAGCCGAACCAGGCGGTCTTGCAGAGCATGGAGTCGGCGATGGCCTTCGCGCAGATGTGAGCCTGCGCGGCGTCCTTCGCGCCTGTCACGACGACCTCGACGAACTTCGAGGAGCCTTCTCCGTCCATGACCATGCCCTTCGCGAGCGTCTGGACCACGTGGCGGAGCGCGGCGGCAAAAAGGCCCGCGGCTTCGGAGCCGTCATATCTGATCTCCGCGCCGGACGCGCCGTTCGCGAGCAGCAGGCACGTGTCGTTCGTGCTCATGTCATTGTCGACTGTGATGCGGTTGAACGAGACGTCGACCGCTTCGGCCAGGAACTTCGTGAGATCGGCGTTGGACGCTGCGGCGTCGGTCGTGACAAAGCAGAGCATCGTGGCGTGCGGGACGGCGGGATACATGTGCGGAGCGATCATGCCGGCGCCCTTTGTCATGCCGCCGATCGTGACTTTCTTTCCGGCGACGGTGAAGCTCACGGCGCACTCCTTCGGGCGCGTGTCCGTGGTCATGATGGCGAGTGCGGCCTCGTGGCCCCCGTCGGGCTTCTTCGCGGCGGCGGCGGCCTGGATCCCGGCGGCGAGCTTGTCCATCGGGAGCTGGACGCCGATCCTGCCCGTGGAGCAGGAAAGCGCCTGGGATTCGTCGATCCCGAGCGCGGCGGCGGCGAGCTTCGCCACTTCGCGGGCATGCTGCATGCCGAGTTCGCCCGTGCATGCGTTCGCCACGCCGCTGTTCACCACGATCGCGCGGATCCCGGCGCCGTTTTCGATGCGCTCCCGGCAGAGGATGACCGGCGCGGCGGGGAAGAGGTTGGAAGTGAAGGTCCCGGCGGCGTTGCACGGAGCCGTGGAATAGAGAAGCGCGAGGTCGGCCTTGCCGCTCCGCTTGAGTCCGCAGGTAACGCCGGCGGCCTCGAAACCGGACGCGGAAGTCGCGCCGCCGCCTTCAATCACTTCGAAAGACAGGGTATTCTGGTTCAATTCTGATATCTCCTTAATGGTTATTTAAAAGCAGGTGGGGAAAGTCAGGGCTTGACGCCTTCCGTGGCAGTGATGGTCAGGGAGATGCCGCCGCGCGGCCGGAACTCGCCGTTGACTTCCATCCAGCGGGGGCGGCACGCCTTCACGAGGTCGGAGAGGATGCGGTTGACCGCCTCCTCGTGGAAGGTGTGATGATTGCGGAACGAATAAAGGTAGAGCTTGAGGGACTTGCTCTCGATGCACTGCTTGTCCGCGATGTACCGGATGCGGATGTGTCCGAAGTCGGGCTGTCCGGTCACAGGGCACAAGCTCGTGAACTCGGGGCAGTCGAACAGGATCTCATAGTCGCGCCGGGGATAGGCGTTGACGAAAGTCTCGAGCCGTGCTTCGTCCGGGGTGTTCGGGTACTCGGTATGGCTGCGGGACAGAAGGGTCAGGGTCGGATGCGGGATCGTCCCGGTCTGACTTTTTTTCGGTTTTTTTTCGTTTTTCGGCATTATTTTGGGCCTTTCAGACGTTATTTGCAAATGAAATCGGGATTTTTTCAAAAAAATTCAAGAAAAATCGCGTTTTCAACTTGATTGATTGCGAATACAGGAATATATTAGACGTGTTTTTCAAAATTTCCAGTGAAAACGTGAAAAAAACCGATACTTTTTTATAAACATACTCAGACAACCCTTCAAGGAGTACCAAATGAAACAGTGGAAAAAAATCGTCCTGAGCATCGTGTTCTTCGCCATGATCGGCGGAATGACGCAGGCTCTCGCCATCGACAACATGAACCTGTCTCCGGATCAGCCGCCGGGATACGAGAACCTCTGGAACCGTATCACCCGCAAGCTCGGCCGTGGCATCTGCGACGTTGCGTTCGGCGTACTGGAGATTCCGCAGTTCATGTCCCACGTCCAATTTGAAGACGGCAACCTCGCCGGCGCGACCTACGGCGTCATCGGCGGCGTCGGCTACTTCCTGGTCCGCGAAGGCGTCGGCATCCTCGAGCTCCTCACATTCCCCTTCCCGCTGCCCTGCAGCCCGAACGACCCGATGGATCCGAACCGCTCCCAGTGGGGCTACGGCCCGATCCTGACCCCGGAATGGATCCTCTCTCCGGCCCACAACTACCAGAATTTCTTCTATCCGCACACTGGCGTCGTCCAGTAACGGATCGATTCCCGGGCCGGGGAACCGTTCTCTCCGGCCCGAACATTCCTTTTTTCGATTTATGCCAGACGGAGACGCCCGATCTCTTCCGGCAGTGGAGGTTCTTGTCAACTTATCGCTTGACAGGACCTTCGATTATTTGATACCCGCGCACCTCGTCGGACGCATTCAGCCCGGCATGAAGGTCAATGTACCGTTCGGCAAGGGACGCAAGCCGCGTCCCGCGACTGTGGTGCGCCTGATCCCGCGCCCGGATCGCGGCGATTTGAAGGAGATCATCGAGATTTGCGGCGATGTGCCGCAGATACCGGATTCCCTCGCGAAACTCGGCGAATGGATCGCCGATTATTACTGCTGCACACGGGAACAGGCTCTGAGGGCGCTGCTGCCGTCGGCCGTCCGAAGCGGCAAGATCAAGCCCAGGAAGATTCGCCGCTGCTATCTGGCCTCCCCGGAAAAAGCAGCCGCCTACCTCGAAAAGGCGGGGACCCGCGCCAAGGTCCGCGCCCAGGCAATCCAGTTTATCACGATCCATCCAGGCGCATCGCCGGACACGGTCCAGGCTGCGACCGGCGCGAAGATGCCGCAGCTCCGCGCCATGGAGAAGGACGGCATCCTGAACATCGAGGAAGTCCGCGCCGACCGCGACCCCTTCCGCAATATCAAAATCGTCCCATCCCGCCCGCTCGACCTCACCGGAGCACAGGCCGCCGCGCTGGAGAAGATTTTTTCCATGCTCGCTCCGGGCCGTCCGGCAGGAGCGCCCCACGTGCTGCTGCTTCATGGCGTCACGTGCAGCGGCAAGACGGAGGTCTATCTTCAAGCCATCGCCCGCGTACTGGAACAGGGCGGCAACGCCATCGTGCTGGTCCCGGAAATCTCCCTCACGCCGCAGACCGTGACGCGTTTCCGCGCCCGGTTCGGCGAACGGGTCAGCGTGCTTCACAGCGGGCTTACGCAGGGCGAACGCTACGACGAATGGATGAAGGTGTACCGGGGTGAAGTCGACATCGCGGTCGGCGCCCGGTCCGCCCTCTTCGCCCCCTTCCGGAATCTCCGCCTCGTCATCGTCGACGAGGAA
>Ga0265299_10005398_pt1 | contig 11849 bp, 8 predicted proteins | sample AusTroGonzalo_MG_4_FD_193485 | JGI IMG/M metagenome (GOLD analysis project Ga0265299, IMG submission 193485) | Bovine rumen microbial communities from tropical cattle in Woodstock, Queensland, Australia - Gonzalo_02 | ecosystem: Host-associated > Mammals > Digestive system > Stomach > Rumen ...
TTCTAAAATCAGATTGATATCCTGTTATTTAACTGGTTCAAGTTTAACAGTGAAGTGACGCATGATAGGAGCCTCCCAGATGATTTTCACACCGTGGGTGACGGATTCTCTTCTGTCGTAAACGTTCTTCAGTGCAGCTGCTATGACATCCATGTGGTTATTAGTGTAAACACGGCGTGGGATAGCAAGACGCAGGAAGTCGTTGCCGCCGAATCTGTTCTCACGGGTGACAGGATCACGGTCAGCGAGGAGATACCCTATTTCGCAGCCACGGATACCAGCTTCAAGATAAAGCAGGATGGTGAGAGTCTGTGCAGGGAATTCTTCCTTAGGGACATGAGTCAGAACCTTAGGAGCATCAATAAACAGGCCATGTCCGCCAGCAGGACGCTGGTAAGGGATGCCATATTCGTCAAGTTTGGCTGCGAGATACTGAACCTGTTTGATTCTGCTTTCGAGATTCACGAATTCAGTATTTTCCTCAAGACCGATAGCGACAGCTTCCATATCACGACCGTTCATACCGCCGTATGTGGCATAGCCTTCGTAAATGATACCATTGATTTTTGCATGTTCATACCAGTCTTCCACATTGGTTGCAATAAAGCCGCCCATATTGACCACAGCGTCCTTCTTGGCACTCATTGTCATAGCATCACCGTAAGAGAACATTTCCTTACAAATTTCCTTAATAGTTTTGTTTTCATAGCCTGCTTCACGTGTTTTGATGAAGTATGCATTTTCGGCAAAACGGGCTGAATCAAAGAGAATCTTCTTGCCATACTTGTCGGCAAGTTTGCGGACTGCCTTTATGTTTTCCATTGAAACAGGCTGACCGCCGGCTGAATTGTTGGTTATAGTGATAAGGATAAAAGGAACCTTGTCAGCATATTTTTCAAGAGCCTCTGAAAGTTTTTCAATATTAATGTTGCCCTTGAAAGGATATTCGAGCTGGGAGTTCTTTGATTCCTCAACGGTGCAGTCGATAGCTGTTGCCTTACGTGACTCGATATGTCCCTTAGTGGTGTCGAATGGCGAATTGCCTACGACAACAGCTCCTGGAGTAATGAGGTAGCTGAAAAGGACATTTTCAGCAGCTCTGCCCTGGTGTGTCGGGGTGATATATTTGAATCCGGTGATTTTTGTGATTACATCAGCCATGTGGTAGAAAGATCTTGCTCCTGCATAGCTTTCATCACCTATCATCATTCCTGCCCACTGGCGGTCACTCATGGCATTGGTACCAGAATCTGTCAGCAAGTCAATATAAACCTGCTCCGCTTTAAGTTGGAATACATTGTAATTAGCTTCTTTAATCCATTTTTCACGTTCTTCACGGGTACTTACGTGAATAGGTTCAACCATCTTGATTCTCCATGGTTCTGAATAAGGTAATTTCATGTCTTATTGTTTTTAATGTCTATTTGAATAATACTATAAAATAATTTGCAAAGTTAATAATTTATGTTGAATTGGGATTACAATCCCTATTAATAATTTTCCTCACTTAAATCACTATAACTCTGAATATTATAAGACTGCAGGATGAGTCGTTTCAGTTCATCGATATTAATTCTATTGGCTGCCGAAATGAAAACACAAGGGGTATTCTCCTTGGCAAACCACATGTTTTTGAGGTTTTCGAGAGAATGTTCCTCCACAAGGGCATCAATTTTGTTGAAAACGAGAATTGTGGATTTGTTTGCTGCACCGATGTCATTAAGAGTCTTTTTTACAGTTTCTATCTGCTGTTCATAGTCGGGATGGGAAATATCGACCACATGGAGAAGCAAGTCAGACTCACGCACCTCATTGAGGGTTGACTTGAAAGATTCTATCAGCATTGTTGGAAGTTTTCTGATAAAGCCCACAGTATCAGATAGAAGGAACGGGTTATTTTCAATGACCAACTTGCGGACGGTGGTATCGAGGGTGGCGAAGAGTTTGTTTTCGGCAAGGATATCAGACTTGGTGAGAAGGTTAAGCAAGGTTGATTTGCCGACATTGGTATAGCCTACGAGGGCTATGCGGTGCATGCCTTTTCTGTTTGTACGTTGTACCGACTGTTGCATATCAATCTTTTTAAGCTGTTCCTTGAGAAATGAGATTTTATTTCGCAGGATACGTCTGTCGGTTTCGATTTCAGTTTCACCAGGACCTCTCATGCCGATGCCGCCTCTCTGACGTTCGAGGTGGGTCCACATGCCGGCAAGACGCGGCAGCATATACTGGCATTGGGCAAGCTCCACCTGGATTTTTGCGTTGGCAGTCTGAGCGTGTTCAGCGAAGATGTCGAGGATGAGGCTTGTGCGGTCAAGTATGCGACATTCGAGTTCCTGTTCGAGATTGCGTATCTGCGCTGGGGATAGCTCATCATCGAAGATTACCATATCAGCCTCACTATTTTCAACCAACTGTTTTAATTCCAGCACTTTACCAGTGCCAATATAAGTTTTGGTACTCGGTACATCAAGTTGTTGGCATAGGCGGCCAACTTCAATACCGCCTGCCGTTTCGAGAAGGAAAGACAGTTCATCAAGATATTCATTAACTTGTCCGGCTGTTTGGTCTCGTGTTATAACACTGACGAGGACAGCTTTTTCCTGTACAGGTGTATTGTCTATCATTTTAAATTCAAAGTTCTAGTTACTGTTCGCAATTCTTTTGACAATTCTTTTTCCTTACCGCCGGTAAGTTCGTTCAATTTAGCATGGAACCCGGCCTGATGGTTTTTATGGATAGTATGTGTAAGTTCATGCAAGAGAATAAAATCAATAAGATTCTCAGGCAGAAGCATAGTGTAGATGCTGATGGATATTCTGTTGTCGAAGCTGCAGGAGCCCCAGCGTGTGCGTGCAGTGCTCAATCTCAGAGAAGCAAACGGAAGGTTGTTCTTCTCCGACAGTTCGGTTATTCGTGCCGGAATATAGCTATATGCTTCATCAGCAAGTTTCTTGAGTTCTTCGTATGAAAAAGATTTCTTAGGCGGTTGGTTGTGTTTCTCTGCTTGTTTTGAAAGAATCCATTTTTTGTTATCCTTCACAAAATTGACAGCAGTCCTCCAACTGCCGTACAAAGGTACAGTTACCGTTACACTTCCTTTGCCGTCAACTTTTATCCTATAGTTTTTCGCACGATAACTCTTATGGAATGTAACTTCGCCTATATCAGTGAATTGTATGACTCTATCTGTATTGAACATATCAGAAAAAAAGCCAGCCGTTGAACAACGACCAGCTTCGGCTATTAAGAGGTGACGAGCAGAATCGAACTGCTGTAGACGGTTTTGCAGACCGTTGCCTAGCCACTCGGCCACGACACCTTAATTATGGATTGCAAAGATAATACAATTTTTGTATTCCGTTGCAATTTAGAAAAAATTTTTTCTTCACCATGAATATAGAGACGGGACGCACCCGTCTCTACATTACTATTTGTATGCTTCAATGAGGAGATTCAGTATTTTGATAGCACACTCCGGAATCTTTGAGCCGGGGCCGAAAATAGCCATAGCACCTGCATCATAGAGGAACTGATAATCCTGTGGAGGGATGACACCGCCGACGATGACCATGATATCACCTCTTCCGAGTTTGTTAAGTTCTTCTATAACCTTAGGAACCAATGTTTTATGTCCGGCTGCGAGGCTTGATACGCCAAGAACGTGGACATCATTTTCGACTGCCTCACGTGCAGCTTCCTCAGGAGTCTGGAACAAAGGACCCATATCAACATCGAAGCCTATGTCGGCGTAACCTGTAGCCACGACCTTAGCACCTCTGTCGTGTCCATCCTGTCCCATTTTAGCAATCATAATACGAGGCTGACGGCCGACCATCTTAGCAAACTTATCGGCGAGAGCCTGAGCTTCTTTAAATTTTTCGTCATCCTTCGATTCTGAAGAATAGACGCCTGATATTGAACGAATCACAGCTTTATATCTACCAAATACTTTTTCACATGCTAAAGAAATTTCACCCAATGATGCACGTTTCTTTGCGGCATCGACGCTAAGTTCGAGAAGATTTCCCTCGCCCGTTTCACAGCAACGGGTAATGGCATTGAGAGCAGCTTCCACTTCATCATTGTTTCTGTTCGCTCTCAGTTCTGCAAGACGGCGAATCTGTGCCTCCCTGACGGCAGTGTTGTCAACTTCAAGGGTTTCGATAGGGGTTTCCTTTTCGAGGCGATACTTGTTAACACCGATAATAGTGGTGCTACCTGTATCAATCTTAGCCTGTTTACGGGCTGAAGCCTCTTCGATACGCATCTTCGGAATACCTGTTTCAATAGCTTTGACCATGCCGCCAAGTTCCTCAACCTCCTGAATATGCTTCCATGCCTTATGAGCGATTTCATTAGTCAGAGATTCAACATAATACGAACCTGCCCACGGGTCAACACTGCGGCAGACATTGGTTTCCTCCTGAATGTATATCTGAGTGTTACGTGCTATACGTGCGCTGAAATCGGTTGGAAGTGCGAGAGCCTCATCGAGAGCATTGGTATGCAGTGATTGTGTATGGCCGAGAGCAGCGCCCATAGCTTCGATGCAGGTACGTGCGACGTTGTTGAACGGATCCTGTTCGGTAAGGCTCCATCCGGAAGTCTGGCAGTGAGTTCTCAGTGCCATTGACTTTGTATTTTTAGGATTGAATTGATTTACGATTTTTGCCCAAAGCATTCTGGCGGCACGCATCTTGGCGATTTCCATGAAATGGTTCATGCCAATGGCCCAGAAGAAAGACAAGCGCGGTGCGAAGTCATCTATGCTCATCCCGGCATTGATACCAGTTCTGATATATTCAAGTCCGTCGGCAAGAGTGTATGCCAATTCTATGTCGGCAGTAGCACCGGCTTCCTGCATGTGATAACCGGAAATACTGATACTGTTGAACTTAGGCATCTTCTGCGATGTGAACTGGAATATGTCGCCAATGATTCTCATTGATGGTGCAGGAGGATAAATATAGGTATTTCTGACCATAAACTCCTTGAGGATGTCGTTCTGGATAGTACCCTGTAACTGTTCAAGAGCCACGCCCTGTTCCATGCCTGCAACGATATAGAATGCAAGAACAGGAAGGACTGCGCCGTTCATGGTCATTGACACCGACATCTTGTCGAGAGGTATCTGGTCGAAGAGTATCTTCATATCGAGGATGGAATCGACTGCAACACCGGCCTTTCCAACATCGCCTATTACGCGCGGATGGTCGGAGTCATAGCCTCTGTGTGTTGCGAGGTCAAATGCAATGGACAAGCCCTTCTGACCTGCGGCAAGGTTACGGCGATAGAAGGCATTTGATTCCTCGGCGGTGAGAAGCCCGCATATTGACGGATTGTCCACGGACGCATAACATACATTGTGGAATAAGGTCCTCTGAGGAACGGAGCTATGCCGGCTGCATAGTTGAGATGTTCCATGCCTTCAAGGTCAGCCTTGGAGAAATCGCGTTTTATGTCTATCAGTTCATCCGTCAACCAAGAAGCATCCGCCTTACTCGTTGCAGTATGTCCGTTAATGTTCTTTATGTCAAGATTATTATAATTCGGTTGCATGGCTTTACTATTTGATGATTAATTTTTGAAAATTGGAAAGACTTTCAAGGAGATTGGTCCTCACATGAATAAAGTGTTGTATTCCGGCAGCAGTAAGTTTGTCCATACAATCAACAGGATTGCCTGCGACCACAACTATAGTACTGTCTTTCAGTCCGTCATATATTTCAGGAGCAATATTTCCATACTCTTCATCGGAGCTGCAGATTACCACTATTTCAGCTTTTGACTGTTTTGCGGCCTCAACGCCTGCTTCGATGGTCTGGAAACCGTTGTTGTTGATAATCTTATAGCCTGCACAGCCGAAGAAATTGGAAGCAAAGCCGGCACGGGCGATACGCATTGCAAGGTTGCCGTAGGTAAAGAGGAAAACACTCGGACGATGGCCGGATTCCTTTGTATAGAGCTCAGTCTGCAGTCTGAGGCGTTCAAAAGGCTCTGTGCCTCTGTAAGGCTGCAATGTACGGAACTTGGACGCCATGTCTCCACATTCACAGCATGACGTTTCATCCTTTTCCTCATCACCACAGCCGCATGACTTCTTGACTTCATCAAAATCAATGGTTTCGGTAATGTTAGGATACTGGTTGACGCCAACGAAATTCTCTCTTCTTGTGGCAACGGCTTTGTCGCGTTTTTCACAAGATTCAGATATAATATCTTGGATATAGTTAGATTTGAAACACTGGATGAATCCACCCTTTCCGTTTATTTCCAAGAATTGGTTCCAAACCTTTTCGATAAGTTGCTCGGTAATGGATTCGATATAGTAGGAACCGGCAGCGGGGTCAGTAACGAAGGCAAAATGTGACTCCTCTTTCAGCAAAAGTTGCTGGTTTCGTGCAATACGCAAAGCAAATTCATCATTGACCATGGTTACGAAATTAAAAGGAAGCACTGTCAGCGAATCTATGCCACCGATAACGGAAGACATTGATTCTGTGGTTGTTCTGAGCATATTCACATACGGGTCATATAATGTCTTGTTCCACATCGAAGTAACGGCGTGGATGAATACGCCACAGCAGTCCTTGTTCTTAGGTGAATAGGCATTGACCATTTCGCCCCAAATATAACGGGCAGCTCTGAGCTTTGCAATCTCAAAGAAATAATTGGAACCTATGCCCACCTGCAGTTTCAGTTTTGGAACTATCTTGTCAATAGTTTCACCTGCTTCTGTCAGGAAGTCGAGGACATCGGCAAATTCAGCGAGACCGAAAGAAAGTTCATCAACGAGGAAAGACCCGCAGTTGCCAAAATATGAGGCATTAATGACACCTACCTTCATGTTCGGGTACTCGGCACTTTCTTTGATGAGATTATGAAGTGTATCAATACCGTCCATATAACTGCCGCCTTCGGACACGAAATCAAAGAAAGGATCATATTCGATATTGAAATTTGCGGAATCCGATTTAACATTCATGTCTTTCATATAAGCCTTGAGGAGGCCAAAGAGAGCCATAACATTGGTGGTATTACACATCAAGTTGACAGATGTGGCAGGTTTCAGTTCCTTCATAAGCTGAAGGAAGAGTTCATCACCGACAGGTGCGGTGCGCTTCGTGAAGTCGTAACCCACGGATTCGACACCGTTGTTAACTGCAAGTGACACAAGTCTTTGCAGCTGTTTTACATCGCAGTCGTCTGTAATAACAAAATCCTGTCTTACATTCCAATTCGAACCGTTGCTTTTGGCATAAGGAAAAGTGCCGTTGTCATTGAGATGAGTGATGGATTTGATGTCATCGGCTCTGTAGTAAGGGCGGACATTGATGTGTTCATTTGTTTTCCAAACAAGTTTCTTGTCATAGTCAGCTCCTTTTAAATCCTTGATAATAGCGCTTTCCCATTCTTCGGTTGTTACTGGAGGAAACTGGGCGAAAAGTTTATCGTCATTCATTATATATAGTTATTAATTTGTTCAAATTAAATCATTTGCAAAAATAATATTTTTTTTTAAAAGAATAAATTGTTTTCTGTACCTTTGCAGAATCAAATATTGAAAAACAATTATCTATTTAAATAGAAACAATGATTATGAAGAAGTTAACAATCTTATTATTATCACTATTGGTATGTATAGGCACATTATATTCCCAAAATGGCGGAAAGAATGTTGCCAAGGAGTGTGTTCTTTTTGAATTATTCACCGGAGTCAATTGTCCGTACTGCCCTGCAGCGGCAAACGGAGTGATGCAGATGCTTGATGAAGGGTTTCAGATAGCACCTGTAGCATTTCACACAAGTGCATTTTCAACAGCAGAATTTTATACATCTGAAACCAATGCCCGTGCAAATTACTATAGTATAACAAGTTACCCAACCCTCAAGGCTGACGGTATAAAGACTTTATCCGGTGGCGGCGGTGCAAGTGAGAATATGTACAGCTATTATGTGCCCCTTTACAATCAGCGCATCAACCAGCCGGCATATTTCAATATCGGCCTTTCATGTTCAAGTCCTGTCGGCACGCAATATACCGTAACATGTACCGTGAATGAAATAGAAGAATGCCCATCTGACAATCTCAAAGTTTATATTGTACTGACACAGAATCATATACAAAGAAGTTGGCAAGGTATGTCAGAACTCAATTTCGTTGTAAGGGATATGATTCCAAATCAGAACGGAACAGCATATTCAGGCGGTGATATCACCATAACCGAGACTTTTGACATGGGCGAATACCCAAAGGAAGACTGTTATCTTACAGCATGGGTACAGAACGCAAGTACAAAAGAAGTCTATCAAGCAGTGAAATTATCCCTCAATTACCCTGATTATGAATATGATGTGTCTGTGAAGTCGGCTTTCGACGTGACAAAATACAACTGTTCCGGAACGACCGGCGCAACCGTAGTTGTAAAAAACAACGGCTCAGTGCCGATTACCTCATTTGATGTTGTGGTTTATGCCAACGGCAATGAAGTAGCGCGTGAATCATGGAGCGGTGATGCAATTGAATTTACCGAGACCGCCCTTGTAAACCTGCCGTCATTTGACGTCAATGGCGCTTCACAGATTACAATATCCGCCATAAATCCAAACGGACATGAAGATGAAAATGAACTGAACGGCAAAACCATCACCTTTGAAGACCCGATTGATGCCGCCGAATACATCATTCTCGTATTGAGAACTGATTCAAATTTCGAGGAAACATCTGTTGAATGGATAAATATGGGTACCGGCGTAGTTGAAGAAACTATTACATACAACGCGGCTAACAAGATGTATATCAACAATTTGTACTTCACGGACAATTCCTGCTACAGACTTGCGATTTATGATTCCGGTAATGATGGCCTTTCGACATATTTCACAATATACAACAAGGATGAAGTAAGTCTGTTCAACGGACAGCCAAAAATAAATCCGTTTTATTCTGTAATGGCAATTGAGTTTAATCCAACCTCATTAGGCATTGTCGAAAACTCTGACAATGGAGTTACAGTATTTCCAAATCCGAGCAACGGCATAGTAAATCTTACTACAGAACGTGACTTTAACAAGATTGAAATCTATGACCTGACAGGACGTATGATATACAGCAACCCGCAGGCTGAAAACGGTGAAATATCGTTAGGCAATCTCGAAGACGGTGTATATATGATGAAGGTGAATGACGACACTGTTCAAAAAATAGTCATCAAACGTTAAGACACCACAACTCATTGATATACAAACACTATTATACTTAAAAGGGACGGTTTAATGCCGTCCCTTTTGTTTATTAAATTATTATTTCAATTATAATTTCATCCTTTGAGCGATAACGGACGGAATGTTGTCGATGGCAATTCTGTCCTGACTCATAGTATCCCTCTCACGGATTGTTACAGTATTATCTTCAAGTGTTTGATAATCGACTGTAATACAATACGGTGTGCCAATGGCATCCTGACGGCGGTAACGCTTTCCGATTGCGTCCTTCTCATCATACTGGCACATATACTGATATTTAAGCATGTCCATTATTTCACGTGCTTTCTCCGGCAGACCGTCCTTCTTGACAAGCGGAAGAACAGCGGCTTTCATTGGTGCGAGCAATGGAGGGAATTTAAGGACAGTACGTGTAGAACCGTCGGTAAGAGTCTCCTCTGTATAAGCATGCGACAGAACGGTCAGGAACATACGGTCAACACCGATGGAAGTTTCAATGACGTATGGAACATAACTTTCATTAGTCTCAGAATCAAAATATTGAATCTTCTTGCCTGAGAATTTTGCATGCTGTGACAAGTCGAAATCAGTACGTGAGTGGATACCTTCAACTTCCTTGAAACCGAATGGGAACTTGAATTCGATGTCGGTTGCGGCATTTGCATAGTGGGCAAGTTTTTCGTGGTCGTGGTAACGGTAATTATCTTCACCCATACCGAGGGCAAGATGCCATTTCAGACGTTTTTCTTTCCAGTATTTGAACCATTCGATTTCGGTTCCCGGCTTGCAGAAGAACTGCATCTCCATCTGCTCGAACTCTCTCATTCTGAAGATGAACTGACGTGCAACGATTTCATTGCGGAATGCCTTGCCAATCTGTGCTATGCCAAACGGAATCTTCATACGACCGCTTTTCTGGACGTTGAGGAAATTGACGAAAATACCCTGAGCCGTCTCAGGACGCAAATACAGCAGCGAAGCGTCTTCGTTAACAGAGCCTATCTGCGTTGAGAACATCAGGTTAAACTGACGCACATCTGTCCAATTGCACGTTCCTGAAATCGGGCAGACAATCTTAAGGTCAACTATAAGCTGGCGGAGGGCAGCCAAATCATTGTCATTCAAAGCATTAGTCATCTTTGTCTTGATGTCGTTGATTTCGCTGATATATTTCACCACCCTTTCATTTGTGGTCTTATATTTTTCTTCGTCGAAGGCATCTCCAAAGCGTTTTTTCGCCTTTTCGACTTCCTTATTGACTTTATCCTCAATCTTGGCAATATGGTCTTCTATAAGGACATCGGCGCGGTAACGTTTCTTTGAGTCCTTATTGTCGATAAGAGGGTCATTGAAAGCGTCAACATGGCCTGAAGCCTTCCATATTGTAGGATGCATGAATATTGCAGAGTCAATGCCGACTATGTTTTCATTGTACTGCACCATTTCTCTCCACCAATACTGTTTGATGTTGTTCTTCAGTTCTATGCCCATCTGACCGTAATCATAGACTGCGCTGAGTCCGTCATAAATGTCGCTTGATGGGAATATGAAACCATATTCCTTGCAGTGAGCGACCAAAAGCTTGAAAAAATCTTCTTTTTTTATCATATCATTAATTTTAAATTTTCCGATAATATGAATTTCCCGATGTCATAACATTAATCTGATAATCAATGCTGTCAAAATTCAACTGCAAAAGTAGTCTATTTAATTGAAAAATAATTGCTACCTTCGCAAAAATTAAAATAACAATCATAAGACCATTATAAAATGTACACCGACAACAATTACGCAGTGATAATGGCAGGCGGCATCGGGTCGAGATTTTGGCCTATGAGCCGCACTCACAAGCCCAAACAATTCATTGACATATTAGGTACAGGAGAGACTCTTATCCAACAGACATTCAACAGACTGCACAAACTATGTCCATACGAGAACATCTTAGTGGTTACAAATTCCATATACCGTGATCTTGTGGCACAACAACTGCCGGAAATGCCTGCAGAAAACATCTTATGCGAACCCTGTCGTCGCAACACGGCACCATGTATCTGCTACGCATACAACAAGATAGCCCTCAAAAACCCAAACGCCCGAATGATTGTCGCTCCTTCCGACCACATCATCATGAAGGAGGATATATTCGTTGATGTTGCAGAATACGCACTTGAAAGCTCATCAAAGAGTGACTGTCTTATCACCATCGGCATATTACCTTCACGTCCCGACACAGGCTACGGATACATTAAAATTGACAATGACGGCAGCCACAAACTCAATGAAAGGATTGATAAAGTACTGGCATTCAAAGAGAAGCCGAATCTTGAAACTGCAAAGATGTTTCTTGCCGACGGCAGTTATGTATGGAACTCAGGCATCTTCATCTGGTCGGTAAAGTCCATCAAAAAAGCATTTGCCAAATATCTTCCCGACATTGACGAGGCTTTTGCCAAAGGTGCGGGGTTGTACAACACTGAAAGTGAGACAGACTTCGTCAACAGAACATACGAGGCAAGTCGCAACATATCCATAGATTTCGGTGTGATGGAACACGCCGACAACGTGTATGTCTATCGTTGTGATTTCGGTTGGTCGGACTTAGGCACATGGGTGTCGCT
>Ga0265299_10005402_pt1 | contig 11846 bp, 8 predicted proteins | sample AusTroGonzalo_MG_4_FD_193485 | JGI IMG/M metagenome (GOLD analysis project Ga0265299, IMG submission 193485) | Bovine rumen microbial communities from tropical cattle in Woodstock, Queensland, Australia - Gonzalo_02 | ecosystem: Host-associated > Mammals > Digestive system > Stomach > Rumen ...
CTACCCCGATTGTCAGGTTAGCAACACCACCGTGCTCGCCGAGGTACAACCGTCCAACAGCGAAGCGGTCTCACAGCAAAGCGATCCCACCTCCCGTAGCGAAGCGGTCAAGTTCCGCGTCACCGGCCGACAGGTGCTCATACCCGGCTGGAGAGAGGTCTTCGCCAAGTCACAGGACAACACGGACACCCCCGACAAGCCCGAAGCCGCCGACACGTCGGCAGCACAAGTACTCCCCGACTTCGTGCAGGGCGAACAAGGACCGCACGAGCCGCAACTAAAGGAGAAAACTACCACCCCGCCGAAGTACTACACCGAGGCAACATTGTTGCGTGCGATGGAAACGGCCGGCAAGACCGTGGAGGACGAAGACCTGCGCGACGCGATGAAGGAGAACGGCATAGGTCGGCCTTCCACCCGCGCAGCGATCATCGAGAAGCTCTTTCAGCGCCGCTACATCGAGCGCCAAGGCAAAGCCGTACATGCCACACCCCTCGGCATCGATTTGATAGCTAAGATCATCTCGCCCCTGCTCATGTCCGCCGAACTGACAGGCCGTTGGGAGAAACGCCTGCGCATGATCGAACGTGGCGAGTATGAGGCACGCGAGTTCCTCAGCGAGCTCAAGCAGATGACCACCGAGGTTGTGCGTGAGGTCAAAGCCGACCAGACAGGACTGCCCTGTCCCTTGTGCAAACAAGGACGCATCATCCGCGGGCGTACACGCTACGGCTGCTCCCGCTGGCGCGAAGGCTGCACCTACGCCGCACCCTTCTAATTCGATTAATTCGGTTAATTCGTGAACATAAAAATACGCTATGACAGAAAATTATAACGAAGACAACATCATCCATCTTGACGACCGCGAACACATCCGTCGTCGCCCGGGTATGTACATCGGCAAGCTCGGCGACGGTACGCATTCCGATGATGGTATATACGTGCTGATCAAAGAGACCATCGACAACTCGATCGACGAGTTCCGAATGGGCGAAGGCAAGGTCATCGACGTCACCGTCGCCGACGGACGCGTCACCGTGCGCGATTACGGACGAGGCATACCTCTTGGCAAACTCGTGGACGCTGTGTCCATCCTCAACACCGGCGGTAAGTACGACAGCAAGGCGTTCAAGAAATCCGTCGGACTGAACGGCGTGGGTACGAAAGCCGTCAACGCCCTGTCCAAGGAGTTCATCGTCGAGTCCGTTCGCGAAGGCAAGCTGCGTCGTGCCACTTTCCGCCAGGGGCGACTGATCAGCGACACCGATATCATCGACGCACCCGACACCCTCAAGCGTGGTACGCGCATCGAGTTTGTGCCTGATGATACGAAAGGACTGTTCGAGAACTACCAGTTCCGCGAGGATTATATCGAGACCATGATGCGCAACTACGCGTATCTGAACACCGGACTTACGCTCAACTACAACGGCCGTAAGTTCCTCTCCCGCAATGGTCTGCTCGATCTGCTTACCGAGACGATGACCGTCGAGCCTTTGTATCCGATTATTCATATCGTGGGCGAGGATATAGAGATCGCCCTCACGCACACCGACCAGTCGGGCGAAGAGTACCACTCCTTCGTCAACGGTCAGCATACTATCCAGGGCGGTACGCATCAGGCAGCCTACCGTGAGGCGATTGGTCGTACGATCAAGGAGTTCTTTGGCAAGAACCAGGAGCTCTCCGATATCCGCAACGGCATCGTGGGCGCTATCGCCATCAATGTGGAGGAGCCCGTGTTCGAGAGCCAGACGAAAGTGAAACTCGGTTCGCGCGACATGTCGCCCACGGGAGGCGTGTCGGTCAATAAGTTCGTCAACGACTTTGTTGGTTTGCAGCTCGACAACTACCTGCACAAGAACCCCGAGGTCACCGAGATCATGCTCAAGAAGATCCAGGACTCCGAGCGCGAACGCAAAGCCATAGCCGGTGTCACTAAAGCTGCACGCGAACGATCGAAGAAGAACCTGCTGAACAACCCCAAGCTCCGTGACTGCCAGATACACTTCAACGATGCCAAACCCGTACGCTCATCCAAGGATGCCGACGATGATTTGCGTGACGATACATGCATCTTTATCACCGAGGGTCTGTCTGCTTCGGGTAGTATAACCAAGAGCCGCGACGTACGCACGCAAGCCGTGTTCTCCCTCCGCGGTAAGCCGCTCAATAGTTACGGACTGAGCAAATCCGTCGTTTATGAGAACGAGGAGTTCAACTGCCTGCAGTCTGCCCTGAACATTGAGGACGGACTCGACGAGTTGCGATACAACAAGGTCATCATCGCTACCGATGCCGATGTCGATGGCATGCATATCCGTCTGCTGATGCTTACCTTCTTCCTGCAGTTCTTCCCCGATCTGGTCAAGAAGGGGCACGTGTATATATTGCAAACACCCCTGTTCCGCGTCAAGAACAAGAAGGAGACCCGCTACTGCTACAGCGAGGAGGAGCGACTGAAGGCTATCGAGGAGATCAGCACTCCCGAGATCACACGATTCAAAGGTCTGGGAGAGATATCACCCGACGAGTTCAAGGGATTCATCGGGCAGGAGATACGCCTGGATCAGGTGACCCTGCGCAAGGAGGATGCCGTGGGCGATCTGCTCAACTTCTTTATGGGCAAGAACACTTCGGAAAGGCAGGACTTCATCATCAATAATCTGGTAGTGGAGGAAGACGATGTGGAGTGATGATACCGGCTGCTGCGGCATGCATACCGATTGCGAGAAAGGTCTGAAGATCCTGCGCGACGAGAGCCTCTATTATAATGACGAAGAACTGGATGCCTATCGTGGCATCCGGCCTGAAGATTATACACCGGAGCAGGCTGCCGAGATTCGCGAGGTCTTTGAGACGCTGATGCCTCACGAGGTCAGCGACTGGGTTTGCGCCATGCAGGCACGAGGCATCAATCTGCCACCCGACATACGCGAGGAAGCCCTGCTCTTGCTTTCCGAGAATTAGAAATTATATTTCGTCATCAACTGTACGCGATGGTTTGTTACCCAATGCAGGTTGCTTTGGGCTAAGCCGTTGGTGGCATCCAAGCCCGAGCCGTAGTGTACGGAGGTGATCTCGTACTCGCAGCCGAGTTGGAACTTGCCGACTGTATAGAGCAGGGTCGGCGACAGGCGCCACATCCTGTTCATGGTGTTCGGGCGGGCGGTATACAGGTCGAGCGAACCGTCGCTGTTGGCATCAATCAGCGTGCCGTGCGTCAGACCTAAGTTCTGTATATAGCCGGCGAACAAGATGCCTTGCAACTTCTGCGGGTGTTTATCTTCCTGACTGCCTACATTGCCGCCATACACCATGCTTACCCACGATGCTGAGCTGCGTAGCGGCGCATACTCCCACGAGCCGTCAGCGTTCGTGCCGATTACGCCATAGCCGCCGTTCATATTCATATGTTCGCCCGCTTCTGCCAGTATCGTCTTGGCTTTGATCGAGAACTCTCCCTGCTTGTATTGCAGATACAGGTAGGGCGATACGGTTGTTATGCGGTCATTAACGCTCACCTGAACGCTTGTTATCCCGTCGGCAGCGAGACGTGTGCCCAGATGTCGGGGACGGATGCTCAGCACGTCAGCGCCGGCACGCATCAGGAAACCCTTGTTGTGCACGCTCAAGCCCAAGAATGCCTCGGGGGTCTTGGCGTAGGCTATATATTCGCCCGACTGACCATCCGGTCCTGTCGACAGGTACTGCATCTGCCATAGTCCTGCGGCGGTCAGCGTCACGTACTTGCCCAGACGGGCATCGAAGCGTACTTGCGGGCTGCGGTTGAACGGACCGAACGGAGCACCGCTGTTCAACGCTATCACATCGCACAGGTCGGCGGCCATCGGATGCCAGGTCTGACCTATCGTGAGTTCCAGCCTTGCTATATCCTTACCCATGCGCAGGCTGTCCCAGGCCATCGTCATATACGCGTGACGCAAGCGCAGTTGTGCAACGCCGGAAAGCGAGTGCGTGCCGGTGCCCTTGGTAGAAAGACCGGCATAGAAATCCGCTTCTATCTTACCGCCGAACTCTATACCTCGCCACTTGTAATCAACGATGTTCACACCCATACGAGTGGTCAGCGACAGGAATCGGAACGTACTGACGGCATTCAGATCTTCGCGAGGAACACCGCTGGTCTGTGCTTCCAACTCGGTCTGGTTCCATTTCTCGTCACGAGGCATGTAGTTGTACAGGTCAGCCGTGCCGGATATACTCTCGCGGCTGTCGTAGGTGAAGTAGTTGCGGATAAATCCGTAGAACTTGAAGTGTTGCTTCAGATGCGACTTTACCGCATCTTTCTTCTCGTCTCGCACTTGTTCTTGTGCCATCAATGGCAGCACGGTCAGCGCGCATAGTAGCAATAGAGATGTTCGCCTCATCATGATTATTCAATTTTAAAGCGCAAAGATACGAAAAATTTTTGATATTTGCAAATTATTTGCGAAGTATTTTACTTTTTTCAGCAATCTCTCATTTTTTCTCCGTTTCCGCCGCTGTTTTGCTTAAAAAGTGGTATCGGTACTCCTTGGCTGTCACGCCGGTGGCTTTCTTGAAGTAGCGGTAGAACGATGTCGGCTCATTGAATCCGATCTTGTACGCTATCTCCTTGAGCGAGCATGTACGCTGGTACTCCAATAGTTGCTTGGCTTGCGTTATCACGTATTGCTCAATCCACGCGCTGGGCGTAATACCTCCCGTAGCCGAATATACCACTTTCGACAGATGTTTCGCCGTTATGTTCAGTTGTTCGGCGTAATACTTCACTTCCCGCGATTCGCGGTAGTGCTTTACTACTAAGTCGCAGAAGCGGTTCAGCAGTTCGGCTTGATGACTTGCGGTGTTCTCTTTGTCCAACTCGCTGCGGTAGAAGTTCAGCAGCTCATAGCCCACAGCCAATTGCGTTACCAGCAGTTTGCGCCGGTACTGCACCTCTTGCTCATTATATTCGGCGAAGCTTGCCAACAGACCTAACACTTCCATCAGTTTGGCTACCTGCTCGTCGTTCATCATATATGCGGGCTGTGTATGGTAGCGGTTGGCATTGTGGTGCGACACGCTCAGCAGCATCTCCTGGAACAGTTCGGGCATGATTACCAGCCGCGAGAACACATAGTCGTCTGTGCGGTCAACAAACTGTACCATATGTCCGGGATGAACCAGCACTACCATGTTCGGCACCAAGGTCGCTTCTTGCGCATCATATATCACTCGCGCACTGCCTTGATGCGTCAGTATCAGATAGTAGCAGGGTAGGATGTTCGTTTTCCCGCAGATCTCTTTCGGAAAATCCTGTGAGTACCTATCCACCATAATCCCCTGTTGCACCACCTGCTGCAACCGCGGAATCAGAAATGTCTTCTTTTTTGTTTCCATTGTCTTTTGTCTTTTGTCTTTCTACTTAAACCCCATTTTGACTACAAAATTACAACTTTTTTTCGAAAAAAACAAATCAATGCGACATTTTGCCATAAAAAAGGACAAATTGCCATTGATAATTTGGAAAAAAAGTAGTAATTTTGCATCGCAAAATTTGTGTGCATACAAAAATTATAAATTATACAATGAGAAATCGACTCTTTTATGTAATCGCAGCGGTGCTGATGATTGGCTTCACAAGCACGGCTTGGGCTGCGCCGACAGGTGCGGTGGAAGGTAAGATGCCTAATCCGTTCACGGTAAGTGCCGGTGGTAAGAAAGTATGGTTCTCGCAAGGTAACTTGCAGTACCAAGCCTCTACGGATACGTGGCGTTTTGCAGAGAATCAGAATGAGCGTATCGGCAACGCGGCTGGTAATAACACAGCAGCAGCGAGCCGTGCTACTCAATCAGCATGGATTGATCTCTTCGGCTGGGGAACGGGTAATAACCCGACCACTGTCAGTACCAATAACGCCGATTATTCTACTTGGGTAGATTGGGGTAATAACAGCATCTCCAACGGTGGTGCGTTGCCCGGTGTATGGAATACGCTGTCTTTGGATGAATGGAGTTACCTGTTCAATACCCGTACCAGTCTGCGCGCTACGGCAACGGTAGATGGCAGAGCGGGATTAATCATTATGCCGGACGGATGGACAGCTACCACTGTAACCCCGACAATTACTACGTCTGACTATACAACCAACGTAATATCCGCATCCGACTGGACTGTTTTGGAGGGAGAAGGATGCATCTTCTTGCCGGTAACAGGTTATCGTGTCGGCGTTGTGTTACAAGGTCGTGAGGACATTCACGGTATCTACTGGACTTCGACAGCTTCGGGCACAGCCCAAGCCCGCGATGCCTATATCGATGCTAATCAAGCACACAAAATTTGGACGACCGAGTCGCACAACCGCAGTCTGGGTATAGGTGTCCGTCTTGTGTTCCAATACTGGAACGGTAGCGGTACGGAAGCTGATCCGTATCAGATTGCCAATGAATATGACTGGAACAAACTCGTTTATATGGTGCGCAACGGTAATACCTTCAGTGGTGAGTATTTCCAATTGACCGATGACATCGCTATCTCGACGATGGTAGGAACTGATATGAATCATGCCTTCAATGGTACGTTCGATGGTGCCGGTCATACCATTACGGCTACGCTCAATAGTAGTGCTGCTAACTGCGCTCCGTTCGCCTACACCTATGGTGCGACGATCAAGAATCTGCACACAACCGGTACTATCAACACCTCCAGTTCCAATGCCGGCGGTGTAGTAGGACGCAACGGAACAGCCAGTCTTACGCTGACCAATGTCAGCAGCGACATAACGATTAGCTCCGTTTATAGCGGAAATGCATCTCATGGCGGTTTGGTGGGCTATACCATTAATGCAACCCTCACTGGTTGTGCATTCACCGGTCAACTCTTAGGTGCAATCACCAGTCGCTTCGGTGGTCTTGTAGGATGGAAAACCAATACTGACAATAGTAGCGTTACTTTCACCGACTGCCTCTTTGCGCCTGCGCTGGTAACGATGAGTGAGACAAACTCGAAGACCTTTGCGGTACTGAGTTCTGGTGCTGTTGCTCATTTCACCAATTGCTACTATACCCAAGCCTACGGCACCGATCAAGGCAAGCAGGCTCGTTCCGTCACCGGTGCAACGGGCGTCACCGTAGCCAATGCAGGTACGGCGACGGAGTATAACATCAGCGGTATCACGAGTTACGGTACGGGTATTAAGTACAACGGTGTGCTTTATGCTGCTAATGGTGAAGAGTTGACCATGGCATTGACCCATGGTGATGCTCCGGCGAACAAACAGTTTGATCTATATGCCGCATCGGCAGGAACGCTCTCTGCACAAACAGAGACAAGCGCTACTCTTTCCATGCCGGATGAAGCGGTAACAATCAGCGCACAATGGACGTTAGCCAGCACGCTTGATTACTACCGGTACGATCCCAAAGCAAGAGGATACTACAAAGAGATAGTTACCGGATTTACCTTGTTGACTGACCAAACCTCTTTGACGGATGGTACGTGGTATGTCGTTAACGGGGATGTAACCATCAGCGACCGTATCACTGTGAACGGAACGGTGCATCTGCTTCTCTTGGACGACGCACATCTGACGGCGAGCAAAGGTATAACGGTCAATGACGGCAATACGCTCAATATCTACGGTCAGGCAGAGAACACCGGATCGCTGACGGCTACTGCTGCTGCGGCCGTTTCTGATCATACCGGAGATGCCGGTATAGGTGGTACGTATTCCAATTGGAGTTGCGGTACAATCAATATTCATGGTGGAACGATTACCGCCACCGGTGTGGATGGTGTAGGAACGAACAGTTCTCGCGGCGGTGCCGGTATTGGTAGCGGCGGAGCAGGTTCCGGACAGAGCAGTAATACCGGTACAATCATGATCGGTGGTGGTACGGTAACAGCAACCGGAGGTGTTAATGGTGCCGGTATCGGTGGAGGTAACAATTGTAACGGATATTCAATCTCTATCTATGGCGGTACTATCACAGCAAACGGTGGCGCTGCAGGCAATACGAACTGCGCTTCCGCTATCGGTGGTGGTGACTGGGGTAACGGCGGTAACATCGCTATTTATGGTGGCAGTATTAAGGCTTATACGCCGTATAACATTGCAAATGCCATCGGTAAAGGTGGAAGTAAGGCGGATGGTACGTTAACTATTAGTCCGGACTTAGCCTCTACCTATGGTATGACATTCTACGCAGGTACGTCGGAAGGGGCTAAAGCATCGGTCGCAAACTTCAACACACGCTATCAGTACATGGAGACGGTGGATCCTTCCGAATCGATTGTCATCACAGCCGAGAGCACCGATTACAGCGGCACGTATGACGGACTTCCTCACACGGTGACAGGTAAGGTTACGCCTATTGAACCGGAACAGGGCGCTACTGTGAAATTCGGTGCTTCGCAAGAGAGCTGTACCGAAGATACGTGGGTCTCATTTACAGAAGCCGGCACGCATCATATCTATTATCAGATCAGTAAGAGCGGTTATAAGACGATGACCAGTTATGCTACCGAGACGTATGCTACGGTAGATATCGCGAAAGCACCGTCTTCATGCACCGCTCCGACGGCTATTGAAGGACTGACCTACACCGGTAGCGCACAAGCCTTGGTCAACGCAGGCACTGCTATCGGTGGTACGATGTACTACTCGCTCGATAACAGCAGTTGGAGTGCAGATATCCCGACCGGCACGGACTTTGGCAACTATACTGTTTACTACAAAGTGGTAGGTGACACCAACCACGAGGATTATACCCCGGCAAGCAATACCGTGACAATGACCATCGCTTTAGGCATCACCGCCAACTATGATGCGGGAACAGGTGCTTATTATGCTACGTTCTATTTTAGTTCGAGGAAATTCGCCCTGCCGAATGATGGTACAGAGGCATACGTAGCTGAGGTAAGCGGAGACGCACTATTGCTGCATAAGATTGCCGAGAACGATGATGTACTGCCTGCTGCTACGCCGGTTATCTTCAAGACTACGAGCAGCACAATCACTCTTGTTGAGAGCAATGCCGAAGCCGTGCCGGCCTCCGAGACCAATAACCTCCTCGGTGCAGATGCAGCGATGTCTGTTGCGGATGCTATTGCCGCAGGACACACCTGCTATGTACTTAGCGGCGGTGAGAACGGTGTTGGCTTCTATCAATATACAGGCTCAACGCTGGGTGCACACAAAGCCTTCCTCGATTTGAATACCGGTGCTGGCGCTCCGCGTCGTATGCGCTTCTTATTTGACGAGGAGAATGCTGCTACAAGCGTAGAGAACGCTGAGATAGCTGTCAAGAGCGAGAAACGCATCGAGAACGGACAACTGATTATTATCCGCAACGGTGAGAAGTTCAATGCACAGGGTATGATTGTTAAATGATTAATTGGAGGACACAACTATGACAAAGAAAATTTATAATCAACCTCAAGTGCTTGTAGCACAGCTCGCATCGATGCCTGTAATGCAGGCAGCCAGCCCCGCTCCCGCAGGCGATTCCATGGGTCTTAACCTTGGCATCGACACTGACTCGCAGTGGTAAACCGATCAGCGGTTAAATAGTTAATAAGCAGGCAGCTCACTATCCGGTGAGCTGCCTTGTTTTGGGTAATTTTTGATGAAATAATATCCTATCATTCTTTCCCCCCTTCACGAACCAGTACTGCCCGGACGAAAGCGGGGAATTGCTTGTAGGGATCGGGGTCGGAGAGTTGTGCTCGCCAACGTTGGTAGAGCTCCATGAAGCGGGGATGCGACTTGTCGCGGATGATGACTTGGGCATCGCGGCAGGCTTGTTGCCAATGGCTTCGCTGGGCTTTTTCGCCTTGGGTGAGCGGGTGCTTGTCGTAGTTACGTTTATTCTGAAGGAAGAGTTCATTCGGACCTGTACCGACCTCTTCTTTCGTAAAGGGGTCATGGAAATGTTTCTTCTTGGTGACCGTGATGTGATCTACACCTTGTTCGGTGGTTTTCTTTAATGCACCGGTGATATCCTGTATCCCGTTGCTGGATTTGAAATGTGCCATGTTGATACTGACAATAACTAAGGAATAATTAAACAATATATAAGGAATAACTAAAGTTTTCGCGTTGTCGAATAGGATTCGACGCTAACAGACAAAGAAAAATTTGCATGGCAAAGTTGGCAAACTTGACAAACTTCGAGTCAACTTTGCCAACTTTGTCAAGTTTGTCATGCGATTTTTTTATAAACCCCATAGCGAATCTTTTGAACTAATCCATGTGCTATCCATTCTTCGTTCCACCTCGCTGATGTTCGCGGAGATATACCTTGTGATTGTGCTTCGGCGACGAGGGTTTTGGATTCGAACTCATCGGGAAGGAGAGAGAGAAGAATCTGCTTCTGGTCGAGAGGTTTGACGGTTGGGGTCTCGACTTTTTGGGTACCTTGGATGAGTTGGAAGGCCTGTGCCATGTGGAGGATGAGTTTGTTACCGATAAGTTCGGCAGTAGCGTAGTCGGTGTCGGAGCATGTGAGCCGGATGTCATCCGGCATAACAGACGACGTTAAGCGGAGCGCACTCAGTATCATCGCTATCCTCTCGATATGTACTGCCATACGCAGTACTACAGAGTGAAAATCCTCGCCGAGCATACGGATGAGTGTCGGGTAGGCTGTCTCGAGGTGCTTGCCCAGGCGCTCACGTTGCTCCACAGTCAGCATGAACTCGCGGGGTTTGGCTCCCCAAAGAGCCACATACAGGTTATAGAGCTGCTCGGCTGCGGCTGTTATTATCTCACCGGAGTTCTCCGACGGCTCGACGTAGCGGCTGTCGAACGCCTGATGCTCGCCTACAATCATAGTGAGCAAGCGGGAGAAGTATCCGTTCTCGGTGCTTGGTACGAGTGCACGATACTGACCGAATGTGCCCGTGAGTACCATTGATACTTGCGGTTTCTCGATGACCGAGGCTTCCTTGCAGCGGCTGCGCGAGATAGGTTCGTGCTCAGCAGCCTTACGGAGAGCGGTGTTGTAGGTAGCTGTGCCGGAACGCCAGATTTCGGTAATCACGCTTCCCTCGCTCTCGTGGATATATCCGCGGCCATTCTGCTTGGCGAGCGTCTGGTAGAAAGCAGGGTACGTAGCATCGCCCGGGATGATGAGCGGCGTAGCCTCATGAACAGGCTTCACCAGCTCCAGAGCCAGGTTAGCTATACCCTTGCCGCATGCTGCCGAGCCGACGATGAACAGTTGCAGGTTCGGGTAGTAACGCTTGGCGGCTATGCCGTAGCGGCAATACAGGTTAGGCATCACGCTTCCGCACGCAACGAGTGAGGATAGCAGCAACATGTCCTGTTCGGCTGGTGTCTGAGCCAGCGAGAGGACGTTTTTCAATAGTTGAGGCAGGTTGTTTACATCCATGTTTTCCACGATGTGGAGGTTAGCCTGCTCCTCCGATACAGAATTAATCTTTTCAATCATAATGTTAAAGTTTTAATTTGTTAAGCCGTTAAACAGTTAAATTGTTAAACGGTTATTGAATCCCAAAGACCCAATGATTCCGAACTTTTCAAAATCCGCTGCAAAGATAATAAAAAAAATGTCCTCTTCAAAGGACGCATATACGAAAAGGACGTCACGTGACGTCACGTGACACTTTTTTTGTGAAAAAAATGCAAAAAAAAACGATGCTTGAATTACCAAGCATCGCTTTTCTGGTCGAGAAGAGGCGACTCGAACGCCCGACCCCCACGTCCCGAACGTGGTGCGCTACCAACTGCGCTACTTCTCGCTCAATGCGTATAAAAAGAAAGTGCGCAGGATGAGACTCGAACTCACACGATCTTGCGACCACTACCCCCTCAAAGTAGCGTGTATACCAATTTCAC
>Ga0265299_10005403_pt1 | contig 11846 bp, 8 predicted proteins | sample AusTroGonzalo_MG_4_FD_193485 | JGI IMG/M metagenome (GOLD analysis project Ga0265299, IMG submission 193485) | Bovine rumen microbial communities from tropical cattle in Woodstock, Queensland, Australia - Gonzalo_02 | ecosystem: Host-associated > Mammals > Digestive system > Stomach > Rumen ...
AGGTAGATTCGTTGAGAGCGATGCGCTCGTTGTCTATCCGCCCGAACACATTGCCGCCCATATAGCCGTTGCCGATGAACAGGCCGTCGAGCCATACGTCTCCGGCGGGCTTGTCATACCACAGAACCATCTCCCTGCTTGATTCGGGAGCGGAATTGGTGCAAGAAACAAAAAAGGACAGAATCAGGCAGAACAGAAGCGGAAACCTTTTCATGGATATTGAAGTTTATCAAATACCCAAAGGTAATGATTTTTAGTGGTACTCCGGCAGGAAGATGATAAAAGGGTTGCTTTCGCTGCTGACGGGCGGATATCCCAGCTTGCCCAGGTATGACTGAAGGGCTTCCCTGTCGGCATCGGACAGGCCGTTCAATCGCCGAAGCATTTCTTCGGTGAGCTGCACTATGTCGGCAAGCACTTCCAAACAGTTGCGGCCGAGCGCCTGTTTAGTCCGCTCCGGAAGCTCCATGTCATCACGTCTGGTAGCAAGCACCGGCTCCCTGGCTATAGCCTCCCGGATCGCAGCCTCGCAGAGGAAACTCTGCCACCTGAGACCCTCCTCCTGCTGCTGGATTGCCGCATAAGCTGCCCGAAGCTCCTGCTCAGTGCGGTTGGCGCGCAGAGCCGCAACCTGCCCGGCAAGCCAGGGGTTGGCGCTATCCCGCATTCTGAACCTCAGAGCGTTGCGCTTCGGCCAGTATTCATTGAAGTAGAAATGCATGTTCTCGAAATCGATCTTTACCCCAACTGCCTCGATGAGCAACAGCTGGAAAGCCGGGTCTTCATTCTCAACTTCAGCTATGTTCAACTTTTCTTCGTCGCTGGCGTCGAGGTAAGCATCAACCGTATTGTGCCGGAAAAGATTCTTCTGAGAGAAGACCGACATCAGGGCGCGGACCGCCTCTTTCTTGTAGAAGAGAAGCTTGTCGTTGGTGAAATCCACAAGATCGGCAGCTGTGGCAGGCATCCATGGCTGCTCAACCTCCTGCTTGATGCCGCTACCCTTGCAGACATCATGATATGCATCCCAGAAGCAACTCAAGGCGGTGAAAAGATACTCCTTGAAGTCACCCGGCATCTCACCGTCCTTAATCCCCGGCCTGATATTCTTCAGAGCCCCCTCAAACTCCTCCTCCCCTTCCATGTACCAGAAACGGTGGTAAAACTCCTCAAAAGTGATGTTCAATAAACTTTCTTTCATTTGCTGACAAAAATACTAAGGAAATGAGCCACCGACACAGTCACCGGAATCACGCCGAAGGCCGGGTCATAGAGCGATATCCCGTCGCGGTCAATGAGACCTTGAATGATTTGATGGTCGGTCATAAGGCTTAGAATTTGAAGGTCCAGTGCGCCATGCCGCCGGGGATGTGCTGAACCATTTTAGTGCGGTAATTGTAAATATAGATGGGGCGGATGCGCCACGGATGGTTGTACATATTCTGCCAGTCGAAGAGGCAGTACTCCCAATATCCCCCTCCGCCGTTCCACCATTCGCCGGTCGTGAACCTGTTCCGTTCAGCATAACGGTTGAGAGTGGCAGGGTTGCCGTAGCCGCCTACCGCCAGATAAACGGCCGATGGAGCCATCGAATAGTTGATGATCCTGCCAGGCGAAACGCGGCAGACGATGACCACCGGATTATCGTCGCTAAGCCTGTACGGGTCGTTGGCGTATCGTATGGCCACCAGACGGCGTGGTGCGAAATATACGCCGATGCCAGCCCAGCTGCTGTCGCTTGCGCGGAATGTACCGCTGTCGCTGCCCATAAGCCATCGAAGGTCTTCGTTACGGCTTTTGCTCCCGGCGATGTTCTGCCCGGCCTCCAGGTCCGTTCCATGGTAGAGAGTGACCGCAGGCACGAAGATGTCGACGACGGTCCAGATCGCGCCTTCCAGCAGAGCCAGTGCACCGTGAAAGACGGGATATTTGACGATGCGCCACGGAAGAATCAAAAGCCATCTCCAAAAACTCCCCTTCCCTTCGTTTCTGCTGCTGGGCACGAACACTTCAAGAATCAGGTCGTAGATTTCGGTCAGACCGTGGATTACAATGTTATAATAGGCGGCATTGACGGCCCGCAGGGGCGTCAGGGCAATATAAAGCAGGACTTTCAGCACCTCGAACACCGGCCGCAGCACGGCATTCGTCGCATCTCTGAAGTGGTGACGCTTGAAAAAGTAGCGCCAGGGTTCCGAGAGAAAAATCTGCAACTGGTTGAGCAGGTAGAACGGGAGAGACACAAGGTAATAGACCGTTCCGACAAGCCATCGGAAGACGCCGCCCACCGAGTCGATATCAAAGAATTCGCGTAGGCCATAAATCACTCCGGCAATCAGGCCCAGCAGGAATCCCAGGCCCCCATTGTGGAAGATAATCCAAAAGAGCAGCGCGCCCAGTCCGCCAAAAGCCAGTGCAGTCGCCGCCACTTCCTGGATTTCTTCCTTGAATGCCAGCGCCAGCAGCACCACCGCGCCGATCAGAATCCACTTGAGCACCTTCCAGATGGAAGCGAGCACGCCGAGCAGCGTGACGGATTTCTTTTCGGGCGCAGGCGGGTTGATCTGGTTGATGAAATGCAGGTACCCGGCGTGCACATAGCCCTCCATCGGGCCCTGCACCTTGTCCCTGAAACTGACCTTCACCCAGTCGCTGTGCGGTATGGCCGCATCGACAATCACCAGACTGCCCGGCTCGAAAACCCCCAGGGAAGAATAGTCCTGCCCCGGCCCCGTCCGCAAATGCAGGTCGGTCGTCGTCTCCGCCCGCCATGGATAAGTCCCCTCCGGCGGAATTTCCGTCGCGCGGCACACCGCAGGCAGGAGCAACGCCCAGAGCACAGAAAGAATCAGGTGCAGTCGGTAAAGATTCATCATTGTTTTATCAGTACGCCGTGATAATCTATGTCTTTTGAGGCATCATTGAAGTGAATTAGACCTGTCCTCCTTCATAAAATCTTGTGATATGTGTCGAAAAAACCATTGACTGTAGACCTCCAGCTGAACCTCTTAGAGCCAAAAGAGTCATCTTCCTCGTTCAGTACCAGTCCTATCTTGCAAATCTCAGCGGTAATCTGCGAAAAGATTGCCCTTAGGACGACATCTTCACGAGGAAGAGCAGTGGAATCGATAGGAGTGATCAAATACATTATTTGAACTTTTCCTGCGATTTGATTATTCTTGCAGGATTACCGACGACTGTCGCACCGGCAGGTACATCCTCAAGGACAACAGCACCACAGCCAACCATAGCCCATTCACCAATGGTTACCCCACAACGAATGACCGCACCAGCTCCAATGGAAGCACCTCTTTCTACGACGGTGTATTTCATCTCCCAATCTTTTCTTGTCACCGGCATTCCATCACTTTTACGGATTGAGCGTGGATATAAATCATTAGTGAAACAGACATTTGTACCGACAAAAACTCCATCCTTTAACGTTACACCTTCGTAGATGCTATTATTATTTTGAATCTTTACATAAGAGCCAATTGAAACGTTGTCGTCAATATAAACATTTCGGTGTATTTTGCATTTCTCACCAACAATACAGTTGTCTCCGATATGACAATTACTCTCGATAAGGCATCCCTTCCCAATCATCACATTGTGGCCAACCTTGGCATCATCACTAATTCGGTTATAAGATTGATTCTTTTCAAAAGCACTCAAATACTTATTCAAGTATTGTGACAGGTAATGAGACTCCGGAGTCAAGAAGCGTCCAGTATATTTGTAAGTACTGCTTATTAATGGGACAAAATCCAGCCGTGCAACTTCATTATGAGCATCCAGCGCTCTCATACTATGGTTGGAAAACTGTATAGCCAAGGAGGGCGTATCTGGACAATCGCAAACTGCATATGAAAGGATTTCCATTTCAAGCCGATCACAATTGATAAGTCCCAGTTGGATAATGCCATATTGTTTTAGAGATTCTGGTTTCAAACCAATCTCTTCCTCAATGCCTCTAAGTAAGTATTTTTTAGGGTCCAGACAAACGATTCGGTTCTCGACTTTAATTCTACCCGTCTGATCCCTAAAACTATCTTTATAAATATTAGAGGTCTCGTCATATGAGAAATGCCATAAATTGCTAGCAGCAATAGCCTTTCCTCGTTTAACCCACACTAGACTCTGCGAATGCGGTTGGTTCGTAATAATAAAACCGCCAAGGCCTAATGAGCAGAAAAACGGACAATAGTCTTCAACTTCAATTCGCGTCTTAACTTTGAAACAATCTTTGACACTACAGAGAATATGATAGACACGCTCCATACATCTGAAAGTAAAATAGTCGGAATAATACAAATCAATCGTGGTCTGATGCCTCTCAATATTTGGGGTAGGGTCTTCCATAACCTTAAAGACGCCTGTCATTGCGCCATTGAAATGGCCTTTCTTGAGGTTTCTTTTTTCGAAGATAAACCAATCTGCAGTTTGATTTGCAACTATTCTCAAAAAAGAGTCTATGGAAAAAGATTCTTTAGATATGGATGGAGGAAGACTTGATGGCATATGCTCATTGAGCCATACAAATATGTCCTCCAGATTATAATTACGCTGAATAAAACTGAATAATTTGTTCTCTATCAGATTCTCATCCGGAGAGATAGATTCAATCAATCTATCAATTTCTCCTTTAATTCTTAGCTTCTCTTTGGCATCTTCATCTCCTTCCTCCTGAATTGGCGTAAAAAAATTGAGACCCTCAAGTTCCCCAACTTTTTCCTCTGGAACCGGTATCGTAAAAGATAAGGGTAAAATCCTTAATGTCAACTCTCCATCTTCATACTGACTAAAACCATTCTCTCCACTTTTGCTAATAACGTCATAGTTCCCAATCGTTGTTGAGAGACCGAGAGCTTTCTGAACCTGTACGCGTATCAAGTATAGGTTCTTATCTGCATAAATTGACGTAGATTTTTTTCTCGCTCCTATAAGAGATGACTTTTCTTGCCTCACGTATTCACCCTCCATCTCCTCCTGCATACCCAGACAATAAGCTGCCTCCGAGTCCTTGTTAATCCACTCTCTAGGCCTAATATATTCGGCCAGAGTCGGATCCATTGTGTCAAAATCCATCTCGTCTATTGGATACCATAGAAACTTTTTTTTAAGATGCAAGGCATAACCAACTTCGTCGTTTATAATAAACTCTGATTCTTCCGCATCACGACTGTACAAAAAAAGGAACACCTTCGCCTTTTCAATTGCTACGTGAATCAAATCTGTGTATTCGTCTCCAACATTTTCGTGAAGAACATTTTTGTCAAACCACGTGGTTATGTCATTATTTTCGTCCAACTCTTTGAAAAGTCGATAAGCAAAATCTACCTGAGTGCTTCTATAACTAAGAAATACTTCACGATTTTCGCTATTTAAAGCGGCAATGATTTCATTAATCTTTTCCATAGCATTGATTTTTACCTTTTTACTAAATCATATCCCAATTTAATCACCAGCTTGATGGTGTTCATCGCGGTTTCCCGATCATATTGCTTCTCGCCGTCTGGGAGGTCGGAGTACGGGATAAGGTCAGGATGCTTCTTAAGTTTGTCATCACGCTCAGGGCCATAGGTCCAGCCCTCCTTGATTCGGCCGGCGGCCCAAACTTCGTGCGCGTTCTCAGCGATAGCTTCACGAAGTTGCTCAAGCTGAGGTGTGAGTTCAATGCCTTCCAAGTCAACTGGATGGGGAGTATAAGTCTTCTGTTTCATATCTCTATGCTTTATTGTTACCATGTATTTGTTTGAGTCTTCCCACGCATCGATGAAATGCTCAATTGAAACGACAATAGGAATAACGCCAATCGCAGGATCATAGATAGCTACATTCTTGGCTTCCTCATCAACAGAGATAACTACAACGCAATGATCGGCCACGCCGCCGGCAAGGACATCCTCCGCAATCTCTTCGGCCGGATTCCCAATCAGTTCACCTCCATCCACGGCTACGATAACTTGATGGCCACAAGACAAAGCATGAATAATGCTCTCCACATCGGCCGGAGCCCGCTTATTCACAGTCAATCCGTAATACTCAGGAATAGCACCCAGATCCATCATCTCTACGCCATCTTCCTTGAGCCACTCCTTAATTGATGCCAGAAGGCGGAGCTCTTCCAGGGTCTTGTGAATGCCGAACACGTGCAGGATGAATGCCTCGCACTTAATGGCGCATAGTGCGCCATCGGAGGTAGCGGACAGGCGGGCTATCTTTTCAAGCTCGGCCATCGCTCGCTTCTTGATGTTGTAGAGGTTGGCCTTCTTTATGCCCGTGACCTTCTCCAGCTCGTCGTAATCCATCCCTTCGAGAACAACCTTCTGGAGCACCATCCTATATCGCTCATTCTCAATCTGGTCCAAAAGTGATGCTACGTCCATTATTGCTTCGTTGGCGGAATTGTCGGTCAGCTCATTCTTCGCCTTGTCCAAAAGACGTTCATCGTCCACGTTTTCTATCAGGCTGACTTGGGTTTTCTTGTCCAGGAAATAATTCTTCGCCACTTCCTTCAGCCAGTAGTAGATGGAGGAATTGCCCTTGAACATCCGCAGGCGCCGGGCGTCATCCTCCATCAAGTGCAGATAGAGGTCGTTCACCAGCTCATCGTAGTCCGCCTCCCCGCCGAAGAACTTCTGTATCAGCGAATACACCAGCGGCTGGCACCGCAGGAAAAAGAACTCCCGCGTGATCCGCTCGTCGCGGTCGATAAGGCCCTGGATGATCTGGGGGTCGGTCATTGTGGACTAGATTGCTTCTGAGATATGATTCAGGAGGCCGGGGTTGGCCTGAAGCAGTGAATTGATATTGATATGGAAGGTGATTTCTTCCTTGAGTTCCTTTGCCGTCGGGTCGTTCTCGTCATAGTGCCATGAAAGGAGAATTGCTGGCTTTTTCAGTGTCTTGATTTTCCGGGCAAGCACTTCATAGTCAGCATCGCCAGTGATCATCACCACGAAATCGAAGTCGCGATACTGGGCCAGTTCGTACGTCTCGAGCGCATACCAGACATCAATGCCCTTCTCGTGCGGAGTCCCTTCGGGCAGGTCATACACGTGTTTGTAGTGGAAGATCACGTCGTTTGCCATCAGGCGGTCTTCGAAAAGCCGGTCATCATAAAGCATCCCTTTGTCCTTTGCGTCCCTGGCCCTGTAGCGCCCCCGGAAAAAATGGGTTTCCGTCACGACGCACGATTCAGCCTCCAGGCCATACTTCTCCGCGATGACCCGCTGAATAAACTTCATCAATCCCTTAAGATTTACCCGCAGGTTTTTGCTATCCTTAAGACCTTGATCCAAAAGGAAATAATACTGGCCGTCAATGAAAAGGCCGATGAAGTTGATTGGAGTCATAATATCAGACTAATCGAATAAACTAATGACATTCGGTAATTTCAAAAGATAATCATTGTATACAATGTATTCGTTCTCTATAGAATTATAATTTTGATCAATTCCCGTTCCCATCAGCTGATTAGATGAGATTGAATATAGCCGGTCTCCGGCTAAAAGCCATTTTTCATCAGGGCTGAGAGAGAGCCGGAGACGCTTCTGCTCCGTATCAAATTCGCAAACTGTCTTTCCGGTTTGAATATTAATAACATAGAGTGATGTAGACTGTACAACAAGGTATTTATTTCCAGACACATATGCCGATGGTTCCCACACAGGCTTACTCCATCGAACTTTTGCAGAAGGGATATCCATACAGCGGAGTGTATCCTTCCCGTCTGCATAGAAATAACTGCTTCCGGACATATCATAAACACTAAAACTTGGTATTTGATTGGAAGACAACTGTTGAACGGACAATGTATCCAAAGATCTTGCATCTATAACGGATAGTTGGGTTGAATTATTATCTATTACATAATAATCTCCTTGGGGGTTTAGATCGCCCGTTCTCTCCAGGCCACGAATCATATTATCAGGAAGAGAGTACCAGTAATAATTAAAACTACTATCGCAGTAAACGACCCGATCAATCATTTGATAGTCCTCCGAAACCATACCCCAATAGTCATCACACAAAAGACTTGTAGTTCCCGTTGAATCAGAACTGGTATGGTAAAGATTGCCATTATCCGAAAACAAAAAACTACCATCATCCATCCATGTCACAAAACTACCGATAGTATCTAATTGTATCTCTTTAAGTATCTTCCCTTTATTCAAATCAAAAGTTCTAATTATTCTTCCACCTTGGGATAATTCGAACGTTACTGCCAAATAGTCGTTCCGACAAACATAACTAATTGGGTTTACATACTCTGGCCTTTTATCCTCAAGTATGGAAACATGCATAATTTGTTCTCCTGTCATAGGATTATATACACAAGGTGACCCATAAAGTGTAACACTATTACCATCTCTCTCTTCAAACAAACCGTCAGTCCACCTCACGACATACTTTGAACTAAGCATTCTTGTAGTATTCTGTGGATATATCCTTCTTCCATCGCCCCCAGCATAAAGGAATGACCGGTAACTAACACCTTGCCATGTTTGTTCTTTTATTTCGATACAGTAAATATTTTTATGAAGACAACCTGTGATATTTGAGACAGGCTCTGTATTGGGAAGGCTATAACCATACAAATGTCCATCTGTAATATTTATCTCTGAGCCATCGTTTAAATAATACATAATATGATCTCTCGAAGACAGGCCAATAGGTGTCAGCTGTCCCAACGATTTGTTCCTTCCGAATATTGAATAATGAACCCTCGGAAATATTCGATTGTCGTAATGATATTGAAGGCCCTTTCCCTCCGAATCAATTGCAAATGCCATGTCTTCACGGCCCTGGAATAATACTTGTTTAAGCGGCACTTGAGTAGCATCAGAATGCATCTCCTCCAGAATAAAATCATTCTCATTTCTATAAAGTGCGTACGTATAAACAGCCTCTGAAGAAAAAGCAACAGCCACATTATTATGAGGAGTAAGTGTACAGTTACTGATACCCTTGGGTAAATCAAACTCTTTTATGGGAAGTAGCCAATCATGATCACTTTCCATAAACTTATCACCAAGATCATATACATATATTCGACAGCCGAGATTCTCATCTTTAGGCCATTTGTTTCGGACTAGAACCAGAAGAGAGTCTCTTGCAATAAAAGAGGCGCTTGAATAATCAAACGTTGAAGTTGAACTATTCCCTCGGCCCCCATCTCCCAAATAATAAACGCCAGAGGGAGTAAGAAGCCTACTACCGAGTAACAGTTGGTCACCGGAATCATCCCATAGAAATTGATCCAAACTCAAATATTGTGCATCAAAACTTGCTTCGAACGCTTGTTTTTTTCGATTATAAAACCGAACTCCATTACCATAATAAATCGCAACCATTTGTGCATTGGGAGATAATTCTACCCAATCTGCGCGTCCCGCATCAATACGTTCAATTTCCTCAAACGTATCTGCATCAACAATTACAACAATTTTATTTCTCTCGACATACGCAAATAATGAATCGGCTCGATCAAATGACACCTTAGAGTTTACTGTTAAAAATGCTTTTGTAGAATCTTTCGCTGCCCACATCAATTCTCTTGCTTCTTTGTTGTTGGGCCAGTTTCTATGAGCTTTGTCCGCAAAAACCTGGGCCTCGCGTCTATTGCCTGAATCCAAAGCCATACGTGCTTTGTCCACATATGAAACTGAGCGAGAGTGAAATAAAAGGGCGACTATGACAATGGCTATTATTGCCAAAAACTCAAGGATATTACGTAAAACACGTTTTTGGGTTTTACTTTTCTCCTGTTCCGCTTTAATTGTCTGCTGAGCTTTTTCTTTAATATTCCAAAAAACACTTTTATCATCCAACCTGAATATCGCACTTGCAACATCGCAAGCCACTCTCATATAGTACAGTTTTTTGTTCAGTTCCCAATCGAACTCTTTATTGTAATCGTGCCATGGCTTCTGGATATTGTCGTAATTATCTTCTATTCCTATACGGGTCTTAATAAGCTCTCTATTATACTCATCATTATCAATATAAACAGGTATAACCCTACTCCAATCATTATCGTGATAGCGGAGAAACGTCTTAACCTCCCAATAAATCCAAGCTTTGTTTTTATTAGGGTTACTATTATACCCTGTATTTTGATCCTCTATCATTGCCTTAGAAAGAATAAGAATGAGTGTTTTGGATGCTCTCAAATTCTTTTCCAATGTTGCGTGCAATTTTCCTCCAATGGTCTGAGGAAGATTTGATGTATCGCGATATATCGGATCTACAGAATCATCTGATTCCTTAAGCAACTCGTCACTACTTATCTGAGTAGGAATATTGAGCGACCTTAATTCCTTATCCAAAGAAACCGCCCAAGCAGCATCTTCTTTAAATTTTCCTTTCTTTTCATGCTTATAGCTGATGAAAGCATAGTACTTATACTCTGTGCTCATATCTACCAGTTCAAATTAACAAATTGTGGCTCGACTACTTTCACGCTGTCAATAACGAAAGAAAGTTTAGAATAGAGGGAACGGAAGCCTATTCTAGGCAATCAGCTCTCCAACTCATCGATTTTTCGAATAATCTCTTTTTTCTCCCACTCATCAAGAGTATCATTGAGCATTAAGAATTTCTTAAGCCATTTAATAGCCATATTCGGATCTTCTTGAGTTCCTATCCCAAATTCGTACATTGAAGCCAACTTTTTCATAGCTTTTCCCGTCCCAGCATCCCCTGAAGAGCCAGCAGATGCGGCTTGTAAAAAATAATCAAAAGCTACCTCTTCATCAGGTTCAACTCCTTTTCCTCTTTCATACATTTCTCCGATAGCATAAAAAGCATCAGCATACTCATGTTTGGCCGACTCTTGATACCAATACAACGCTTTTTCATAGCTTTGTTCAACACCACTTCCCGCCTCATATAAGCGGCCTAAGTGTTCTTCTGCATACAAATGATCTTGAAGAGCTGCTTTTTCGAACCAAAAAGCAGCTTTTTTGAGGTCCATTATCCCACAGTATGCCAAATAATTAATCAAACCTGCGAAATACTGTGCATCCGCATGTCCTTTTTCAGCAGCTATCGTAAAGAAATCTAGAGCCTCAGCATATTTGCCAGAATAATACAACTCCTTTCCTTTATTATATGACTCTATATCTGATAGGGGCAGTGTTGCTTCTTTTTCGTGAATGACTTGAGGTTTTATTTCAAGAAGACGAGTTATTGTTTCAGCCAATTCTTCACACTTATCTCTATACTCAGGAAAGGCCACCAGCCAATGTTTACGCGATAGGTAGTATTGATACTCATCATTCATCTTTGTCTCATCAATTAGAAAAGGGATGATTGGTTTGTTCAAACTAAACATACGGTCTATTTCATTCGCAACGTGTTCAGATTTATTGGCGTCTTTTGAATAGATCAGCACCATCATTCTACTGTCTTTAATAGCTTGAATGATTGCTCTTGCATACGGAGTTCCTGGCGTAACATCCCGAGGCGCCATCCAACACTTTACTAGATGAGACTCTAACGTATGGCAAACAGCATCTGCGACCACTTTATCAGGCGAAGCATAACTAATGAAAACATCGTATTCCATAACACGATTAAATTAACGCTTAATCAGGTTATATCCCAATTTGATTACCAACTTAATTGTATTCATTGCTGTCTCCCGGTCATATTGTTTCTCACCGTCTGGTAGGTCGGAGTACGGAATGAGGTCGGGATGTTTTTTTAGCTTATCATCGCGTACGGGACCGTAGGTCCAGCCTTCCTTGATGCGGCCTGCTGCCCAGACCTCATGGATATTCTCGGCAATAGCCTCACGTAGTATTTCGAGTTCAGCGGGGATGACGACGTCATCCACA
>Ga0265299_10005405_pt1 | contig 11843 bp, 6 predicted proteins | sample AusTroGonzalo_MG_4_FD_193485 | JGI IMG/M metagenome (GOLD analysis project Ga0265299, IMG submission 193485) | Bovine rumen microbial communities from tropical cattle in Woodstock, Queensland, Australia - Gonzalo_02 | ecosystem: Host-associated > Mammals > Digestive system > Stomach > Rumen ...
ACAGCAGAGGATGACCGAACTTAACAAGACCATCCGCTGGAAACCCGAATCGACCGGCACCGGCCGCTTCGGCAAATGGCTCGAGAATCTCCAGGACTGGAATCTTTCAAGGAGCCGTTTCTGGGGCACTCCCCTGCCCATCTGGCGCACCGAGGACGGCAAGGAAGAAAAATGCATAGGCTCGCTCGCTGAGCTTTACGACGAGCTCGAAAAGGCCGTGGCAGCCGGAGTCATGAAATCCAATTATCTCAAGGACAAAGGCTTCGTGCCAGGGGATTTCTCAAAGGAGAACTATGAGCGCATAGACCTGCACCGCCCCTACGCAGACGAGCTTTTCCTCGTTTCCGAAAGCGGACGCAAGATGGTGCGCGAAAGCGACCTGATCGACGTATGGTTCGATTCAGGAGCCATGCCTTATGCCCAGCGGGGCCTCAGGGACCTCGGCAAGCCCGAGTTCGGACAGACCGCCGACTTCATCGCCGAGGGTGTGGACCAGACCCGCGGCTGGTTCTTCACTCTGCACGCCATAAACACTATGGTAAGCGACAAATGCGCATTCAAGAGCGTGATTTCCAACGGTCTCGTCCTCGACAAGAACGGCAACAAGATGAGCAAACGCCTCGGCAACGCAGTGAATCCCTTCGAGGCCCTCGACAGCTACGGAGCAGACGCGCTGCGCTGGTACATGCTCACCAATGCCCAGCCCTGGGACAACCTGCGCTTCGACGAGGACGGAGTGGATGAAATCCGCCGCAAATTCTTCGGTACCCTCTACAACACATATTCATTCTTCGCCCTCTATGCCAATGTGGACGGGTTCAACCCCGGCAAGGACGGCGGCGAAGCTGAACTCACAGAGATAGACAAATGGCTGGTATCCCTCGAGAACAGTCTCATCCGGGATGTCCGCGCCTGCTATGAGGACTACGACCTGACCACTGCCGGAAGGCTTATTCAGAGCTTCGTGTGCGACAATCTGAGCAACTGGTACGTACGCCTCAACCGCAAACGTTTCTGGGGAGGCGGCATGACGGCATCCAAGCTCGGAGCATACCGTACCCTCTACCACTGCCTCAAGACCGTGGCCCTGCTGGCAGCTCCCATAGCCCCCTTCTTCATGGACCGGCTGTGGTGCGACCTCGTGCCCGGTGCGGAAAACGTGCATTACGAGACCATGCCGGCCTTCGACGCCGCGCTCATCGACAAAGATCTGGAATACAGGATGCAGCTGGCACAAAGGTGCTCGTCGATGGTTCTCGCCCTGCGCCGCAGGGTCAACATCAAGGTACGCCAGCCGCTTGCAAAAATTATGGTTCCGGTCCTCGACAGCCGCTTCAAGGAGCAGTTCGAGAAAGTCAGCGACCTCGTCTCAAGCGAAGTCAACGTCAAGGAAGTGGAATTCATTTATGACACCACAGGGCTCATCACCAAGAAAATCAAGCCCAACTTCAAGACCCTCGGCAAGAAATACGGCAAGCAGATGAAGGACATCGCCGCAGCCTTCGCACAGATGGGCCAGCAGCAGATTTCCGACATCGAAAAGAGTGACAGCTACACCCTGGCCCTTGCATCCGGAGACGTATTGCTCGAGAAAGAAGACTACAGCGTAAGCTCGGAAGACATGCCGGGCTGGCTGGTGGCAAGCGACGCCGAGATGACAGTGGCCCTCGACATCACAGTCACAGAGAAGCTGCGCAGGGAAGGAGTCGCAAGGGAACTCATAAACCGCATTCAGAACCTCCGCAAGGACAGCGGATTCGAAGTGACAGACCGCATAAGCCTCGTCGTCGAAGACCTGCCGGAAGTCAGGGATGCGATGCAGGATTACAGACAGTATGTATGCGAGCAGACACTTGCCCTTTCCCTGGAGCTTGGAAAGGACTTCGGAGGCACGCAGGTGGAATGGGACGAAGGCGGGATAGAAATCAAAGTGGCAAAAGCCTGATGTTCGTTAAAAATTGATTATCTTTGTAAAAGTTCACAAGCTAAACTACCGTCAGATATGGCAAAGACCGAAACCACAAAAACGCCAGCTCCCGAGAAGGTTAGATACAGTGACGAAGAGCTGCAGGAATTCAAGGAGTTGATTCTTGAGAAACTCGATGCCGCCAAAAAGGAGTACGAGGTTCTCAAGGGCTCTGTTGACTTGAGTTCAAGCAACGACACTGAAGATACTTCCCCGACTTTCCAGATGGAAGAGGGAGCCTCTTCGCTTTCAAAAGAAGAAGTAAGCAGGCTGGCTGCACGCCAGTACAAATTCATCCGGAGTCTTGAAGCCGCTCTGGTCCGCATCGAAAACAAGACTTACGGCATCTGCCGTGAAACGGGAAAACTCATCCCGAAAGAGCGTCTCAGACTTGTACCTCACGCTACATTGAGCGTCGAAGCCAAAAACGACAAGAATAAATAATGGCGCTGTCGAAAGGCAAGAAAATTACAATATTCGTGATTCTTCTGTTGGTCATTGACCAGGTTTCCAAAATCCTGGTCAAGACTAACATGACTTTAGGACAGAGCATCAACGTCCTCGGCGACTGGTTCCAGATTTATTTCGTGGAGAACATCGGCATGGCCTTCGGCATGTCTGTCGGAGGAACCATAGGCAAACTGCTGCTCTCCATTTTCCGAATCGGCCTGGCCACCGCCATTTTCATATACATCAAAAAACTGCTCAAAAAGGACGACGTCCCCACCGGAGTCCTTTTCGGCCTCGCCGCAATTATGTGCGGAGCCATAGGCAACATCATCGATTCCCTTTTCTACGGCCTGATTTTCAGCGAGAGCGGCTTCACTCAGGTAGCCACGCTTTTCCCGGCTGAAGGAGGCTATGCAGGGCTGTTTTACGGCAAAGTCGTCGATATGCTCTATTTCCCCATAATCGACACCACTCTGCCCGACTGGATGCCCATCTGGGGAGGCAAGCCCTTCCTGTTTTTCAGTGCGATTTTCAATTTTGCAGACAGCTGCATAACGGTTGGCGCCTTCTATCTCGTAATCTTCCACTGGCGCTTTTTCGCCCGTAAATAAAACAATTGAAAATCATTGTTTTTTTGTAACTTTGCCGTTTGATTCCAAACTGCATTTTTTGACATTCATATACGACATTTTATGGCTTATCTGAAATTCAACAAAGCTGAGCTTGTAAACCTCGAGTATTCTCTCAAGAGGGAACTTATTGCAACCAACCGCACCGGTGCCTATGCGAATACAACCATTGTATGCTGCAACACCAGAAAGTACCACTGCCTTCTTGCCGTTCCCATCGAAAAGATGAACTGGCGCAGGCACGCACTGCTTTCAAGCCTGGATGAGACCCTCATCCAGCACGGGAAAACGTTCAACCTCGGCATTCACTGCTACGGTGAAGTATTCGAGCCGAGGGGGCACAAATACATAGTCGATTACGAAAACGACCCTGTGCCCACCATCACTTACAGCGTCGGCGGAATGAAATTCCAGAAGCAAATCCTGATGGTACGTGACCAGGACAGGGTTCTTGTCAAGTACACCCTTCTTGACGCACATTCCGACACCACCCTGCGCCTTACCCCCTATCTGTCATTCAGGAGCATCCACGAACTGACACAGAGCAACATCGGCGCGAACACCCACTATCTGGACATTCCCAACGGGAAGGCGTTCAAACTCTACGACGCTCTGCCCACGCTGAACATGCAGCTTTCCAAGAAAGCCGAATACGTGGCCAATCCCGACTGGTACTTCGGCATCGCCTATCCCGAAGAGAAACGCAGGGGATACAACTACAAGGAAGACCTCTTCGTCCCGGGCTTCTTCGAGATGCCCATCAAGAAGGGCGAGAGCATAGTGTTCTCGGCATCTACCGAGACCTGCGAGCCGGCAGGCTTCAAGCGCACTTTCAACGCTGAGATGGCCAAGGTCGGGGAATGCGCGGATTTCGAGTCAAACCTCAGGAGCGCATCTTCAAGGCTCTTCTTCGAGCGCGCAGGCCGGCTTGAAATCTGCTCCGGCTTCCCCTGGCTGGGAGTCGGACAGCTCCGCGACACCACCATGACTGCGGCAGGCCTCACCATTTTCAACAATGGCGACATCAAGGCATATCTGAGGGTTATCGACGGCATGATTGACAAGTGGAAAGAAGATCTGTTCATTTCGTCACGTCAGGTCGAGGCTCCTCTGCGCATGGCCCTGCTCATGCAGAACTACATAGAATTTACGGACGACGCCAAAGGCATCTGGAGCAAATACGGCAAGACTCTCAAGCAGATTATCAAGAGTTTCATTGCCGGAAGGCCCGAGGTTAGCATGCATGACAACGGACTGCTCTGGGCTCAGATGGACGGCGTGGCGCTGACCTGGATGGACACCTACGCCAACGGACATCCGGTTGCCGAAAGGGCCGGATATCAGGTCGAGACCAATGCCCTTTGGTACAATGCCCTGAGATTCTGCAGCGAAATGTGCTACAAATACGACAATGACAGGAGATTCGCCAAGAAGCTCGAGGAGATTGCCTCAAAGATTGACGCAGTATTTTTCGACATGTTCTGGGTGAAGGACCAGAATCATCTCGCAGACTATATCGACGGCAGGGGACAGAACACATTTACGCGTCCCAATCAGCTCTTCGCCTGCGCACTGCCTTACAGCCCTATCAGCGAAGTCGCACAGAACGAAGTGCTCAAGACTGTCAAGCGCGAACTTCTGACACCCCGCGGCGTCAGGACCCTGGCGCCCAAGAATCCTTTCTACAAGGAGACCTACGACGGCGACCATCATGCCCGCGACCTCGCTTCCCACAACGGTTCGACAAGGCCCTGGCTGCTCGGCCTCTATACCGGGGCGGGCTTCAAGCTCCACGGAGCCGCTTTCGTCAATGAAGCCACTTCGCTTATCAAGGGCTTCGAGGAAGACATGACTATCCACGGAATCGGAGCGGTAGCCGAGCTTTATGACGGCAATCCGCCCTTCATTCCCCACGGAGCCATCAACTCTGCGCTCAGCACTGCAGAGATTCTGACAATTATCTATATGATCAAAAGATACAAGGAGACAAACAGATGAGAGTTTTGATGTTTGGATGGGAATTCCCCCCTCATATCTCAGGAGGTCTGGGCACAGCCTGCTACGGCATGACCAAGGGACTGGCGCACAACGATGTTGATGTTCTGTTCGTGATGCCTTCGGCAAGCGGAGATGAAGATCAGAGCGACATAAAAATTATCAATGCCAGCGATGTCGAGACTGTCGAAACTTCCATGAACATAGACGAATTCCTCGGAAAGGTCGAGTTCCTGAGGGTAGGCAGCAACATCATGCCGTACGTAGATCCCGAAGATTACTCGAAGCTTTCGGCAGAGGAGCGCATGTTCCAGACCGAAGAGTTCAAATACCACTTCCACAGCAAGTATAAGTTCTCCGGAAAATACGGTGTCAACCTGATGGAAGAAGTGGTGCGCTACTCGCTTGTCGGCGGTACCATAGCCCTCCAGAACCAGTTCGACGTCATCCACGCCCACGACTGGCTCACATACCTGGCAGGAATCGCAGCCAAGAGAATAAGCGGCAAGCCTCTCGTCATACATGTCCATGCCACCGAATACGACCGTACGGGCGAGAATGTCAACACCCAGACTTTCGCCATCGAGCAGATGGGAATGCGTGAGGCCGACAAGGTCATCACCGTCAGCGACTGGACCAGGAACATCGTCATCAACAAATACGGCATAGACCCCTCGAAGGTCACCACTGTCCACAACGCAGTTGATTTCTCAAGCCGCGAAACCATTTCGGCCAAGCGCGGCGTGCCCGAGAAGACAGTCACCTTCCTCGGCCGCATCACCTTCCAGAAGGGCCCCGAGTACTTCATCGAGGCTGCCTGCAAGGTGCTCCAGAAAACGGATAATGTCAGGTTCGTCATGGCCGGAAGCGGCGACCTGCTGAACCGCTCCATCAGACGCGTGGCCCAGCTGGGGATATCGGACAAGTTCCACTTCACAGGCTTCCTGCGCGGCGCCGACGTACACAAGATGTTCGCACTCAGCGACGTTTACGTGATGCCTTCGGTTTCCGAGCCTTTCGGCATCTCGCCCCTCGAAGCCATGCAGAGCAACGTGCCTACCATCATCTCCAAGCAGAGCGGTGTGGCCGAAGTCCTGAAATACGCGATCAAAGTGGATTTCTGGGACATCGACGCCATGGCCGATGCCATTTACGGCCTTGTCACCTATCCTGCTATCTCCTCACTTGCCGGCAAGAGAGGTTACGACGAAGTCAACTCATTGAAATGGGACCATGCGGCAGCCAAGGTGAAAGACGTATATCAGGCTGCAATGAATTTGTAAAAGTAAAAATATCATACTATGGCAACAACAAAAAGCATTTGCTTCTACTTTCAGGTCCATCAGCCTGACAGACTGCGGCAGTACAGGTTTTTCGACATCGGTAACGACGACAACTACTGCGACGAATTCACTAACAGAGTAATCATGCGCAGGGTGGCTCAGAAGTGCTATCTTCCCGTAAACGCACTTCTGCTCAAACTTATCAAGAAGAACGGCAAGAAATTCAAAGTTGCATTCTCCATTTCCGGAGTTGCCATCGACCAGTTCACCCGCTTTGCCCCCGAAGTTATCGACAGCTTCAAGGCACTGGCTGATACAGGCTGCGTCGAATTCCTCGCCGAGACCTATGCACACACCCTCGCTTCAGTTGCAGACGAGGCTGAATTCAAACTGCAGGTTAAAGAGCACGCCAAACTCATCGAGAGCACCTTCGGAGTGAAGCCGGTCACCTTCAGGAATACAGAGCTCATCTATTCCGACGCCATCGGAGAGGCTGTGGCCTCTATGGGATACACCACTATGCTGACCGAGGGGGCAAAGCACATCCTCGGCTGGAAGAGTCCCAATTTCGTATATACCAACGCCATCAACCCGAGACTCAAGCTCCTGCTCAAGAACAGCGCGCTGAGCGACGACATCGCTTTCCGTTTTTCAGACCGGAGCTGGGGCGGATGGCCTCTGACCGCAGACAAATATGCTTCCTGGGTTGAAGCCGCACTTCAGAACGAAGACACTCTCAACCTGTTCATGGACTATGAGACCTTCGGCGAGCATCAGGCTGAAAGCAGCGGAATCTTCGATTTCCTCAAGGCCCTTCCCGCAGCAATGCTGGCGAAAGGCTTCAGCTTCAACACTCCCGCCGAAGTTGCGAAGAAGCATCAGCCGGTTGCTCCCCTCCATGTTCCCGACCCCATCTCATGGGCCGACGAGGAAAGGGATCTGAGCGCATGGCTTGGAAACGAACTTCAGAACGAGGCTTTCCACAAGGTTTACTCCCTCAGCGCCAAGGTAAAGAAGGCAAAGGACGAGGGTATCACCAAAACCTACAGAATGCTTCAGGAGAGCGACCACTTCTATTACATGTGCACCAAGTTCTTCTCTGACGGGGCTGTCCACAGCTATTTCAATCCTTACGACACTCCCTACGAGGCGTTCATCAACTACATGAATGTGCTGAGCGACTTCGAGCTGAGAATAGACTCATTCCTGAACAATAAGAAGAAAGCCAATGCCTGATTATTTATTTGAAGTCAGCTGGGAGGTCTGTAACAAGATAGGCGGAATACACACCGTACTTGCAACAAAGGCTTACCACCTGGCAGGAGAATTAAAGAAACATCATATACACATAGGTCCCGACGTCTGGAGAGAGACGGAAAGGAACCCTGAATTCACGGAAGACCCGACACTGTTCAAATCATGGCGCCAGGCCGCAGAGGATGAAGGCCTGCGTGTCAGGATAGGACGGTGGAACGTACTCGGCAGCCCGATTGCCTTCCTGGTTGATTACACTCACCTGATACCGCGCAAGGACGAAATACTTGCCAGCCTGTGGAACGGATTCGAGGTAGATTCACTCAACGGCAACTGGGATTATGTGGAATCAGCCCTGTTCGGCTATGCCGCAGGCGAAGTTATCCGCAGCTTTACCCGCTTCAGGATTGCCGCCGGCAAAAAAGTGGTCGCCCAGTTCCATGAATGGATGACTGGCGCAGGCCTGCTCTACCTCAAATCGACAGAGCTTCCGGTAGGAACCATTTTCACCACCCACGCCACGGTCATCGGTCGCTGCATAAGCTTTCACAACCAGCCTCTTTACGAAGAGCTGGAGAAGGTGGATGCGGACAGGCTTGCCAAAGAATACGGGGTTACCGCCCGCCATTCACTTGAGAAGGCTTCAGCCAGGTGCGCCGACATATTCACCACTGTAAGCGACATGACCGCAGTGGAGTGCGAACGTTTCCTCGGCAGGAAGGTTGACATAGTGACCCCCAACGGCTTCGAGGAGACCATCGCTCCGGCGCCTGAGGACATGCCCGCGGCAAGGGCAGCTGCCCGCAAGAAGCTGCTTGAGACGGCCTCCCTGATGTGCGGCAAGAAATATGACGACTCAACGCTGCTCGTCGCCACCAGCGGCCGCTACGAATATTCCAACAAAGGCGTGGACGTGGTGCTCGACGCTCTCGGCAAGCTGAAGGCGGGCGGCAGCCAGAGCCGCAGGATTGCAGCCTTCATCATGGTGCCCAGCGGCAACAACGGTCCCGACAAGGGCCTGCTCGAGAAAATGCAGCATCCGGAGATGGACTACACCACTGCGGTGTCCCATTACCTCATGGACGACTACGACATCATCAGCCGCCGCATGAGAGAACTGAATCTCGACAACGGGAAGGATTCGGCGGTGGACGTATTCTTCATACCGAGCTACCTCAACGGCAACGACGGCATATTCAACATGACCTACTACGACCTGCTGGCCGGAATGGACCTGACGGTGTTCCCTTCATATTATGAACCCTGGGGCTACACTCCTCTCGAGTCGCTCGCCTTCATGGTGCCCACCGCCACTACCACCACCGCAGGCTTCGGACGCTGGGTCGAGGACCACTACCCAGCCGGCAAGCCGAAGAACGGAATCTGCGTAGTGAAGCGCAACGACGGCAACTACGCCGCGGTTGTGAGCCAGATCTGCGCCCGCATCGAGGAAATAGCCTCGCTCGACAATAAACAATCAGCCGCATACCGCAACAACGCAAAAGAAATCGCCAAGATAGCCCTTTGGCAAAACAACATAACCTATTATAAAGAAGCATACGCGCTGGCCATCGAAAAAGTCGTGGCCGAGTATGGTAACAACCCTGTTTTCAGGGAAGATGCAGAACAATCCTACACTAAAATGACTACAAACTCACCCTCATGGACCAGAATGATCATCACAAGGCAGTTGCCTGAACGTTTGAGACACCTCGAAGAACTCGCCAAGAACCTGTGGTGGTGCTGGAATCAGGAAGCATCGGAGCTTTTTGAATCGATAGACAGCAAACTTTGGAAGGATTCAAAAGGCAACCCGCTTGAAATGCTCGACAGAATCAAATTGTCAAAATATAAAGAACTTTCCACCAACACGGAGTTCCTGAACCGTATGGATGCCGTCTATGCAAATTTCAGCGACTACATGAAGGGGAAAGCCGACAGGCCCGGCCCGTCTATCGCCTATTTCTGCATGGAATACGGCATCGACACTTCCCTGAAAATCTATTCGGGAGGCCTCGGAATCCTTGCCGGAGACTATTTGAAGGAAGCCAGCGACATGAAGGTCAACATGACTGCCGTGGGTCTGTTGTATAAATTCGGTTATTTCACCCAGAGGCTTTCAGCCCAGGGCGACCAGGTCAGCACATACGAGCCTCAGGATTTCGCGAAGGCTCCGGTGACTCCGATAATGGACAAGGACGGCAAATGGCAGACCGTCAGCATAGCTTTCCCCGGCCGTACGATGTACGCAAGGCTGTGGAAGGCAGAAGTGGGCCGCACCGACCTCATCCTGCTCGACACCGACTACGAGGACAACCACGATGAGGACCGCCAGGTTACTCACCAACTCTACGGCGGCGACTGGGAGAACCGTCTCAAACAGGAGATTCTGCTCGGAATCGGCGGCGTCAGGGCACTGAGGCTGCTCGGCATCGACGCCGAAGTTTACCATTGCAACGAAGGTCACGCCGCATTCATGGGAATAGAAAGGATGAGGGAGTATGTAGTAAATGACAATCTCTCTTATCTGGAGGCTCTGGAGATGGTAAGGAGTTCATCCCTGTTTACCACCCACACCCCTGTTCCCGCAGGACACGACGCATTCTCGGAAGATATGCTCCGCGTTTATCTTTCTCCTGTGGACTCATACCTCAAATGCACCTGGGCCGAGTTCATGCAGCTCGGCAAGGTTCATCCCGAGGATCCCGGCGAGAAGTTCTCGATGAGCGTACTGGCAGCGAACCTGTCACAGGAAGTCAACGGCGTAAGCTGGCTGCACGGAAAGGTGAGCCAGAAGATACTGGCCAACATGTGGCCCGGCTATCTGCCCGAGGAGCTGCATGTAAGCTATGTGACCAACGGTGTCCACTATCCCACCTGGACAGCTCCCGAGTGGCAGAAAATCCACGCTGGAGTGTTCGGCGAACAGTTCAAGACCCACCACTACGACAAGTCTTGCTTCAACGGCATACACAGGATTTCCGACGACCTTATCTGGAAGACGCGCAACCTGCTCCGCAAGAGGCTTATCGATGCAGTCAAGAACATTCTGTCCGACACCTATGCTACGGCGCACTATTCGCCTCAGCAGATTGTCAAGATAAAGAACACCCTCAGGGACGACATCCTCACCATAGGTTTTGCCCGCCGCTTCGCGACTTACAAGCGCGCCACCCTGCTGTTCCGCAACCTCGACCGCTTGAGCCAGATAGTCAACGATCCCCAGCGTCCGGTGCAGTTCCTCTTCGCAGGAAAGGCGCACCCCGCCGACCTCGCGGGCCAGGACCTCATCAAACGCATCATCGAAATTTCGAAGATGCCGCAGTTCATAGGCAAGGTGGTTTTCATTCCCAACTACGACATTTCAATTGCCAAACTGCTTGTGCAGGGCGTCGATGTATGGATGAACAACCCTACCCGTCCTCAGGAGGCATCCGGCACCAGCGGCGAGAAGGCCGTGATGAACGGAGTGATGCATTTCAGCGTGCTTGACGGATGGTGGGTTGAAGGTTACAAGCCGGGAGCAGGCTGGGCCCTGCCGATGGAGCGCACCTACAACAACCAGGAATTCCAGAACGAGCTCGACTCCGCCACCATATACAACATCATCGAGAGCGAGATTGCCAAGTCATTCTACGACAAGGACAACAACGGCATATCTTACAACTGGATTGCAACCATCAAGAACACCATCAGCGAGGTAGCATGCAACTTCACCACGAACAGGATGATGGAAGACTACATCAATCAGTTCTATGCTCCTCTGGCAAAACGCACCGGAGAGCTGGCAAAGGACGACTTCAAGGTAGCCCGCGAGATTGCCCTGTGGAAGAAGGAAATGCGCCGAGAGTGGAACAACATAGAAATTCTGTCCAACTCGAAGAACGAAAACATCTCCAACCCTATGGTTCTCGGACAGGAAAGGCTCTCTCAAATCGTTGTCAACCTCGGAGACATCAATCCCGAGGACGTCGGTTTTGAAATCGTATTCGCCGAAGAAGACGTAAACGGCGATTACCACGTAAGGGAAATCCATACTTACCAGCTGGCTGAGTGCAAGGATGGTATAGCGACCTACAGAGTCAACATCACCCCCGAAAGCACAGGCAGCTGCGACATTGCTTCCCGTATGTTTGCAAAGAACGACAAACTTCCTCACCGCCAAGACTTTGAACTTGTGAAATGGTTGTAGCAGCCACCGGTTTCTTCGACGGTGTCCATCTGGGACACGCCAAGGTGCTTGAGCACCTTGGCGTGTCCCAGATG
>Ga0265299_10005406_pt1 | contig 11843 bp, 7 predicted proteins | sample AusTroGonzalo_MG_4_FD_193485 | JGI IMG/M metagenome (GOLD analysis project Ga0265299, IMG submission 193485) | Bovine rumen microbial communities from tropical cattle in Woodstock, Queensland, Australia - Gonzalo_02 | ecosystem: Host-associated > Mammals > Digestive system > Stomach > Rumen ...
CTGGTCCACGACGCTCTGCGTGATGAACGGAAGAATCAGGCTCAACAGGCTCGCCACGCCCATCGCCAGCAGCAGCTGCACGATGCTCTGCCGATGCGGGCGCAGGTATTTGGCGATACGCCCGAGCGTGTATTTGTTATTCTTCTCCGCATCCGAGTTCTGCTGCTCATAGAAGAGCGGCGTCGTCTCCAGGATCAACAGGATCCCCCGGTCCGTCTTGCCGTCTTCACTCTTGATCTCCAGCCAGGATTTCAAGAACTGCTCTTCCGAATACACCAGCAGCCCGGCGGCCGGGTCAGACACGAATATCTGCCATTTCCCGCGTTTCTTCGCGATCTTATACACTACCACGAAGTGGTGCTGGTTCCAGTGCACGATACAGGGCAGCGGCGCCTCCTCGCGCAACTGCGGCCAGGTCAGCTTTATGCCTCCCGCATGGAATCCCAGGGATTCGGCGGCCTCGGACAGGCCGAGGAGCGAGGACCCCTCCCGACTCGTCCTGCTCAGATCGCGGATTCTTTTCAGGGAAATGTCCCGCCCGTAGTATGCGGCGATCATCCGCAGGCACGTCGGGCCGCAGTCCATTGCATCCAGTTGGGTATAATGCGGGAAAGCTGCCATATGCGATCATTCCGTTATGTAATCGATATCCTGCACCGAGAAGAGCGGCGACAGTTTGTGGCCATCAAGGTAAGTTTGGGGCGTCGACATCAGATGATGTTCATCACACCACTTCAGCTGGGACTCCAGAATCCCTTTTGCGTTCGGGTTGAACACGTAGCCCACCTCAAACTCCTCCAGCTGGGGGAAACGCTTCACGTGTGCTTCCAGGGCCTCCAGCAGGTTCCCGTCCAGGGACGCGGAAATCAATTTCTTGGCATACGCCTTTTCGGTGATAGACTTGGCATCCACGAGAAATATGATGGACAGGTTCGTATATCTTTTTCGGTTAAGTATTTCCAGGACTTCCCGCGTCTTTTTCATACACGGGGAGCACAAGGGATTGACGACCATCGTCAGCTCCGCATCTCCACCTCTGTCCAGGGCGGTGATTTTGTTGGAAGTTGTCATATCTATCTCAGGCATCCCATAGACCATAGACCGGATTCCGTCGGCGGAGAAGAGATACTCCCTGTATTTCTTGTCGCGTTCCTTCCGGACGTACAGCGTCGCCAGCAAATAGATCAAGGCGGAATAGACCGGAAGGACCAGGAGGGCGACACCACCGGCCTTCACGGCGTCAAGCCACAGGGCATTGGGCGTCACGCCATGCACGATCAGGTAAGCAAGGGAGACCAGCGCGTTGAGCAACAGGACCGCCTGCACGGACAGGCATAGGGGGCACCAATGCTTCGCAATCCTGGCCTGGTAATAAATCGAATACGGGACATACGTCAACGCGAGCAAAGAAACCAGCGCCAGCGACGTCGTTGCACCCCGTGCCGGCAAGAACCAGATGACGGCCAGGAAGACAAGAAAATACACGGAGCCGATATCGACCCAGGAAAAGAGCCCCAGGAACTTGGACGCATTCGAGTCCAGGATGGACGCGCAATCCCGTTTCGAGGAATGACCGGACGATGAGTGGCAGATTTTGTTGACAAACGGGTTCCCCCGGTCCAGTTTCTGGATGTGGAACAGGGCGCTGACGTACAGACCGGCAACGGTAGTGACGAAGAAGATGTCCCGCAGCAGGTCGTGTAGCAGGAAGGACTTGACCGTCAGGTACAGGAACGCCGCCACGACGAAGGCGAAGGAAATATACATAGCGGCACGACGCAGCAACCAGAGCAGCTTCTCCCGGACAAGATTCCCAGCTCCCTTCCCGTCTTTATCCAGGACAAGCGCCAGGTGATCCCAGAAGTTCTCAAAGGCCCCGAGCCGAATCTCTTCCGTCCCGCCTTCTTCGTTGATGATGGAGAGATTGCCATCATCGCCGATTCCGGAGACGGGAAGGAGGAGCCCGTCATAGTTGATAATCAGCGGGAAAGGGAAGCCCTTGATCTCCTCCAGATCCGTCCTGATCAGCGAAGAGTCGATGCCATATCTGGATAAGACATACGAAACGGCCTCGATATTCCCATATCTGGGATGACTGTGGTAGAGGTTTCGCGCGAACCCGTCATATTTCAGCCCGAAATGATGAAATAGGACGCGCACGACCTCGTCGTGATTATTTTTAATGAGTTTTCTCTCCACGGATATTTGTCTATTTGATTTGTTTTAAAGGAAGCGCGGGAATTACCCTCGCTTCCTTGGGAGTTAAACGATTAATGCGGACCATCAGCAATGATCCTCGTGGCGCAATAAGTCGACTGCCAGCACGAATCACAGCACCAGTGCCCGCCACCATCAGCGACATTATCTAAAGCGACCTGTTTAGAAACATCACACCGGAAATCTCCGTCTGCGGTTTCGTAACCACAAGTCCCACTGGCCTGTCCGCCACGGATGTTGATCATTGTTTCGCAGGAAAGAAGATTACGCTTCTTCAGTTCAGAAAACTGTAACATAATTTTATAGTTTTAATGGTTTATTTCCCTACTCTATTTGGGCTTTTCGGGTTCCGCCCAGTGCTGTACAATACCGGGGCAAATATACGGCGTCAGGATCCCCAAAAACAAGTTTTCAAGCACGGGATTTCTAACAAGAGAAGATGTAAAAAATCGCCGCAACGCACTGACAAACAATTATTTGGCAGATATGTTACATCGCGCGTTAGATTCGGCTCTTCTAACATTATGTACACTCGATTTTTACCGCAGCCATATCTGCTTAACTATAAGCGCATTAACAAAGCAGCGTGAAATCCACACTGTTATCAATTTCCAAGAGTACAGAAACAAAAAAGGCAGGGAGAGACCCCCTGCCTGACACTTAATGACCCACTGCGTATTAATTGCACGCCTCAACCTTCCAGCAGGAATCACAGCACCAATGACCTCCCTCTGAGACTGCATCCAAGGCCTCGCTTTTACTAATCTGACTCGCGACCGTACCATTTGGGAGCATATAGCAACATGTCCCGGTCGGTGCGCCTCCGTGTACCTTGATCATGGATTCATTTGAAAGAAGGTTTCTTTTCTTAAGTTCGGAAAACTGTAACATAGTTCTAAATTGTTTAATGGTTGTTCCCTACTGTTTTCGGCATTTCGGGGATTGCCGCGTGTTGTACAGCACAGTATTCAGGAATGACTATCAAGCAAGAAGCAAGCGACTGGTATTCGGCCGCTTGCTTCGTTTTTCATAAGTTATTTAGTGTTTCATGTTAGATCATTCTTGGACAATGAACTCACCGCGATAGATCGCATGCCCCTGACCTTTGCCAAAAATGGGTCTCGTATAAATGGTAATACTCCACTCTCCGCCAAGGGTAGAAACCGGTATCGACACGGACGGTCTTCTACTAATACCGTTAAAGTATTCGACATAAGTCTCTCCCGTAGTTTGATTTACCAACTCGACGGATTCCACCGCGAAAGAGTTGTACGAGAAACCATCCATCAATATAACACCAATGTATGAATGGGTCTGATTAATCGCCACTAAAACCTCTAAGGTCTCCTGAGGATCAGATATACTACAAAGATGCACTGATGTGGGAGGCGTTGATCCTGTCGGAACGATTATCACGGGCAACGCTACTCTGGTGTCACGCAAGCCATCAAGGATACTGTTTGCAAAAATTGGAGAAATGCTAATAAGCAAAAAGAGGAATAAGATGAGTTTCTTCATTCGTTTTGTGTTTATTGTTTGTCTGATGCAAAGATACGAAGAGCCCCCTATAAAACCAGTATCATCACCCAACTATTTTCTAACACAACGGTCGGAAAAACGCCAACACAACACATTGGCACACAGTTGGTTACAAAATAATTGCAGTACTTTAAAAAATACTGCAATCTAACACGAAAGATTCTGTGCGTTTTACCTCGAGAACAAGACTACTTCTTATCCACGAGAACCGCCAGCAACGGATCACCGAGTTCCCGTATCCGGGCACGCAAGCGGGAGCGTTTCTCATAGACATTCGCCTTGGACGTGTTCATAATCTCCGCGATCATTTCCGGTTCCAGGTCCAGGATGCAACAGCAAAGGAAGAGAACTTCCTGCGGCTTGCCGCGGAGATGCAGTTTCTTGCGGAGCTGGGACACGGCCCCATCCAGTTCAGCATCCAGACGGCGGACCAGAGCAACACCATCGTTGTCTGTCTGGTAAACATAGGAGATTTCTTTCTTGATCCGCTGGATGGCATCCGACTCGCGCATCCCACCGCGCTCTCTCCACCAGAACGTGCTCCGAAGCTCTCCCAACTGCCGGAGGCGGTTCACCCGCTCGCGGGTATAGGTCTCCCGTTCCCGAGCCACGTGTTCCTCCATCTCGCGGATCCGATCTTCCTGGCCGCTGAGCAACTGGGACTTCTCCTCGCTCTCTTCCTGGACCCGCTCCAGCTCCTCCTGCATCTGCTCACGGGCATCCATCAGGCGGTCCCGTTCCACCTTGAGTTTTTCTTTTCGCAAGAGCAACAAGAGCACCACAGACAGCAAGGCGAAAAAGATACCTCCGGCATAAATCAACATCATACGAAGGTGATTCCGGGTATCTTCCGCCTGTCTTGCGGCTTCGTCCCGCAGTACCTGGGCAACCGAGTTATCCAATGCTTTCTGGATGTATTCCGTTTCGCTCCGGTAAACCTCCGCCTGTTCCCAGTAAGCAGCTTGATAATCATTTCTCTCCGCGTGAATCTGGGCCACCCATACCAATGCAGCATAGCGCGCCGCCCCGTCCAGAGACTTCAAACCGGGGATAATCTGATCCGCCGTCTTCATATCTCCCAACAGTGCAGACGCATATGCATACACGCCCGCTTCAAGCGCTCCAAAACTGCCGACATAAGCACGATACCGGTCCAGGAGTTCAATCGCGCCTGCAGGATCCGGCAAGGGTTGCTCGACTTTCATCTGCGCATAATCTGACAAAAAGCGGGGAGCGAGGGCCGGAATATCTTCGAAATAAGGCATCGCCTCCCGGAAGACGGAATCCGCCAACTCCCATTTCCGCTGTTCGTGATAAACGATTGCCAGCAACCCTAAAGAGGGCCCAAGCAATTGATCATCCGTCTCCCGGAAAACAGCGACGGATTTCTCTGCGTATTCCTGCTCCTTGGGTCTATTGTAAACGCTGCCATAAACGCTTTGGAACGAGGAATAAAGAACCCCTAGCGCGTGTTTGTCCTGTACCTTGTCCGCATAGGACTCCGAGCGGGAGAAGGCGATTGCCGCTTCGTTCATATTCCCCAGATCAACAGATATGCGTCCCCGATAGAACCAGACTTTCATCCGCTCGTCCGGTGAGCCGTGGCGGGCAAGCCAATCTGCGGCCGGATCCAGCAGTCCCGGAGTCGTGATGTCATCGTAGCACTTGTCCTGCGCCATCGTCCGGAGCAAGGCGTAACGCGCCCGCAGGCGCTTCGTCCGCAACAAGGTAGAATCCATCGCCTGAAGCACCGTACGGGCACTGTCCGGCGCTTCGTTAATATAGCTCTCGACATCATCCAGCGCCGCATTGACACGCGAAACAGGACGGCAGCCGACGAGCAGCGCCACGCCCAAAATGGACAGGCAAAGCAAGAGACGGAATTGGCCTTTCATTCTATTTTTCTGTTTGGGAAATTTTTGCTCTGCCGAGGCTACGAATTTCGTGCCGTCTGCAGGGCGCTAACCCAAAAAGAAAAGGGCGGCCCCCAGGAGGTCGCCCCACGCGCTCATAGAAGTTTAAGTCAAATAGATTTTTATGCGTATGTAGAACATCCTGATGAGGGATCGTTTTTAAAAGCAGAAAATCGTAGTCAGCATCAGTTATTGTTCGAAAGCAAAGATAAGTGGCGCTTTCCGCAAAAGCAAAGAATCGGGGGTGCGGAAATCTTACACAGACATTCTTTCAATCAGCTGATAATCAGCTTATTATGCGCCGCCGCGAAAGGTGAAAGAATCGCGATTTCTTACAAAATAGAATAACCGCCTGATTATTAGGCGGTTAGCAATTCCCCAAAAATGGTCGTTTGTAAGAATCCCGGAGCATAATAAGTGTAAGCGGGCAATAAGTCAAAATGAGGCCGACCCCCAAAAAGTCGACCTCATACTAAAGAATCATCCACAGATTCCAGTTGTGCAGTCACCTCCTGGTGCAATACTCGAGATGCATACACCAACGAAACAGCCGCCATCCGGTATAACTATCTCATGTCTCTCCTCGTTCTCCTCGTCTTTTTTCTTTTTCTTACCTCCTGCAATCAATGCAAGTTCAGCTTCCCGGATGGTTCCTTCAGGGACAAGATCAAAAATGCTTTTTCTCATGGTTTAAATTATTACTTCGCCTACTTGTATCGGGCTAACGGCTTTCCCGAGAGTTACAGAACTCTTATTATCAATATGATTACGCCTTAAACCGGCACGTCACCGGTTCCTGAAGAGCGAGCGGATCGGCTGGATGAAGCGCTCGATGAGCCGCAAATCTTCCGTGATGATTTCCGCCGTACCGTCCATGTCCTGGACAAAAGGAAATTCTCTCCGGTAAGTGCTCTCCAAGCCATTGGACAATGACACCACCACAGTGTAGCAGAGGCCCGCGTCCGTATTCTCCGGGACCTTTGAGATGGACGCGACCCGCCCCTTCAGGATTCCATATTCCATGAAAGGGAAGCCATTGAGTTTGATATTGACTTCCTGCCCGACGTTTACCTTTCCGAAACCGGCGGAAGGGACTTTGAGCCGGCCCTGGACAATCATCCCACCTTCAGGAGAGACGCTGGCAATCAGGTCGCCGGCCGTGACATGCTGGCCACGGTTCCAGACATTCTGAAGGGAGACAATCCCATCGTAAGGCGCAATAATCGCATATTGTTCCTTCCACTGGGCAATCTGGGCCGCCAGGGTGTTTTTTGCCTGAGATATACGCCGCCCGTACTCGGCCACCTCGGTTACGCGCTGCGTCTCCAGTTCCATTATCTGCTGCTCGAGCTGGATCCGGTTCAGGCGGGCATTGGCCATCGTCGCGTCAAAGGAGGCCAGAGAATTCCGCTTGGACAGGAGAGCCTTCTGGGCCTCGTCGTATTCCGCCTGCGAAATCGCTTTCCGCGAAAGGAGGAGAGAATCGCGACCCGCAGAACCCCGCTCCAGCTCATAGTCCTTCACGATTGTCTCGCGCTGGACCTCGAGTTTGCGGTAGTATTCTTTTGCGCTCCGGACCTGATCCGCAAGAAGCATTTTCTTATGCCCGATCAGGTCGATCCTCGTATAATCCGCATAATCCGACAAGGCGGCGATGTAGTTGATCCAGGCCGGCTGAATCTCTCCAAGTTCATAGTCGAGCCATCTCTCCGGTAGTTTCGCCGCAGCGCTGTCCGCCAGGAACGCCTCCACCGAGATCACATCACCATAATCCGCGGCATTGGCCACTAAGGCCAACAGTTGCCCCTTCTTTGCGACTGAGCCATCACGCACATAAACCGAGTCCAAAGTCCCGGTGTATTTTGCAATCAGATCCGAATGAGGATTATCAGAGGTGAGTTTCACAACACCCGTGACCGTCTGGGGATACTTTATGAAATAGCTGGCCACAATAAATCCCGCGAGAATCAGCATCAGGACGGTTATGCCCCATCGCAGGATCCACGCAGGCTGGCGACTCATGATTTCCTGAACCTCGTCGCTATGGGATGTGGTGTATGTGTTCTCTTCCATATCAGTTCCCGAGTTCAAGCTGATTCTTTACAAGTTCATAATAATACCCCTTTTTCGCCGATAGCTCGGCATGAGTACCTTCCTCAACAATGCTTCCGTTGTCCAGGACAACGATATTGTCCGCATTCTTCACCGTACTCAACCGGTGCGCAATAATGACGACCGTCTTGTTCTCAAACAAACGGTCCAGACGCTCCATGATCACCTTCTCGTTGTTTGCATCCAACGAGTTCGTCGCCTCGTCGAAAAACAGATACGGGCTGTTTTTATACGCCGCACGCGCAATGAGTATCCGCTGCTTCTGGCCGACACTGAGCCCGTGTCCATCCGCGCCTATCTCGGTATTGTACCCTAGCGGCAGCTTCTCTATCCATTCACGGATGTTGGCGACTTCCGCCGCCTCCCGGACCCGTCGCATATCCGGCGTCGCATCACAAAGGGCAATGTTCTCCGCTATGCTGTTCGAAAAGATGTACCCTTCCTGCATCACGCAGCCGCACTGCCTGCGCCAAGCGCTCTCGCTATAGTTTTTGACTTCAGCCCCGCCCAACGAGACCGTCCCTTCTACCGGAGAATAAAAGCCGAGCATCATCTTCATCATCGTCGTCTTGCCACTTCCGGATGCGCCCACGATGGCCGTCACCTTGCCATGCGGAATCTTGAAGGAGACATTGTCAAGGACCTTCGGGGAATGCGGGCCCTCGTACTGGAAGGTGACGTTGCGGAACTCCAAGCCCGCATCCGCCGGGATGTCGCATATCTTATCCTGCCCGACCGGCTCCTCATCCTCGCGATTGTGTATCTCGCCGAGACGCTCCATGGAGATATTCGCATCCTGGTACTCCCGCGCAAACGATATGAACTGGCTCACCGGCGCGTTCAGCTGGCCGATAATATAGGTAAGGGCCGTCATCATACCGAGGGTCATATTGCCGTCGATGACGGATTTTGCGGCAAGGAACGAAATGAAGATATTCTTTGCCTGATCGATAAAGGTACCGCCGACCTGTTGCGCCTGCGACAGCGAGAGGCCCTTGATGCTGATCTTGAACAGCTTCGCCTGGATGCGCTCCCACTCCCAGCGCTTCTGCTTCTCGCAATTGTTCAGCTTGATGTCCTGCATGCCTCCGATCAGCTGCACGATGTTGCTCTGGTTGTTGGCGGCCTCCTGGAAGCGCATATAATCAAGCTTGCGGCGCCACTTGAGAAAAGCCAGCACCCAGCCGACATAGAGCGCGGAGCCAAACAGAAAGATTCCGAGTATCCAAAGGTTATATCCTCCGAGAATGGCCCCATATATGATCAGGAGCACGACGGCCATCACGATGCTCAGCAGGGAACTCGTAAGGAAATCCTGGATTCTGTTATGGTCTTGAATACGCTGCATGATGTCTCCGGTCATCTTGGCGTCAAAGAACGATATCGGCAGGCGCATCAGTTTCGCAAGGAAGTCGGAAATCAGCGAAATGCTGACCCGGGCCGTCATATGCAGCATCAGCCAGTTGCGTATCAGGTCATTCGCCAACTGGCCGACAACGATCAGCAACTGGGCGACCAGCATCGTCTTTACGAATCCCAGCTTGCCCAGCGTTACACCCTGGTCCACCACAGACTGGGTGATGAATGGCAGCAGCAGGCTCAAAAGGCTCGCAACAAGCATTGCCAGGAGTATCTGGACCAGGCTCTTCTTGTGCGGCCTGAGATACTTGACAAGATGCGTAAGCGTAAATCTCGTGTCCTTTTCCTGCTGCTCTCCATCCTTTTGCTCGTAAAATGCCGGCGCCGGTTCAAGGAGCAGGGCAACTCCTTTACCCGGCTCGCCATCCACTCCGCGAGCCTCTATCCACGACTTCAGGAAGGCTTCTTCAGAATACTTCAGAAGCCCCGAAGCGGGATCCGAAACACACACAGACCACGTCCCCCGCTTCCTGGCGACCTTGTATACCACGACGAAATGATTCTGGTTCCAGTGGACGATACAAGGGAAGGGTGCCTCTTCACGGAATTGCTGCCACGAAAGCTTGACGGCCCTCGAATGGAAGCCGAGCGACTCCGCAGCATCAGAAAGGCCCAGGAAATTGGACCCGGTGCGGGTTTTATAACACAGTTTCCTTAATCTATCGAGAGAATACTCTCTTCCAAAATGCTTGGCAACGATCCGCAGACAGGTAGGGCCGCAGTCTGTAGTATCGGATTGGGAATAATGGACAAATCCAGCCATATCGCGCAAGCAATTTAATGATGCAGGTCGGAAACTACATTACGTTAACGAAGGGCGGCGCAAAAGAGCACCGGGGATCGGGATAGTCGCTGTTCTCTTCTCCATATCCCTTGAGGATATCCGCAATGCATCTGTTCGGATACTGTTCACACTCATCCCACAGCTTGCAGGTCTTACAAACACTCTTGTCTCGCAGCTCGCTCTTATCCCGGAATGCCAGTTTCAAGGCTTTGTCCGAATTCCAGATATCGGGAATGCTGTCTTTCGTTACGTCGCCAATAATGTATTTCGGCTTCCAGTAGAGCTGTTCGCAAATGGTCACTTTCCCATCGGGCAATATGACCATATGGGAATAATTGGCCGAGCATCTGGAGCCCGGGAAATCCCGACTGCCCGTCGAGCATTTGAAATACTCCCGGTTGTTCTCTTTCACCCAAAGGATATTGCAGTTCTGCAAACGTTTGTGCAAAACATTTGTAACCCAGTCGTCTATTACCCCGATCTGTTCTTCCGTAACTTTGATCTTATCGAAATCACACCTCGAATACAGAGACCTGAAAGCCAGGCGAATCTCCCACCGGGTAATCATTTTCTTTGAATTCAGGAACTCGTATAAACCTTTCAAAGAATCCAAGGATTCATTGTACTTTGTAATTACCGTCGCAATCTGGTATTTGATCCCGTACTGCTCCAGCAAATCGATCGTATGGACTATTTTGTCCCTATAATCCGGGCGGACGTTCAAAACGGTTGACAGGATATCCGCGTCAAATGAATCCAATGATATCTGCAACTGAATGCCATACTTTTTAAATTGCTTGATCTGCTCCTCGGTCAGAGGGACTTTCGTGGACAGCAAGTCCGGCTTATATCCATTCTCAGCCAGCAGATCCAAGAGTTTAGGCCAGTCTTTATAGATGAAAATCTCACCTCCGGTTATGTCAAAGGAGTCAATATTATTCCTCTTTGCGTCGGTGACGATTTTCTCGACCATATTCCACGGCATCGTCGGATGCGCCACCGTTTTGTCCGCATAGCAATACAGACAATTGGTAGCACACGTGTTATTGATCATAAAGACGACGCCAAATGGCGATGAAAACGGTCTATGCCTTCTTAAATCAACCTCTTTATAAACAAACTGCTCCGGCGAATACTCGACAACAGGCATTTCCTTGATTTCCTCCGGTGCCGAGAGCAAAAGATTGGGAGGGAATGCACTGACCGTGCTGTCAAAGTCAATCATTACGGGCTCTTTTGAGTCCAGCCGCTGAATCAAATCTTTTACCTTATCCTCCCCGATCCGCAAAAAAGAGGCGACGTCTTTTATGGCTTCCTGCTCCTCAACAGGCTTAGAGAAAAAAGAAAGGACCATAGCATATATAGGATGGATTGTCGATCGCCATCCGGGCCGTGCACCAAACTTTTCAACACTGTTTCTCTCCGGCCCTATAATGTATGTTCTTTTTGTATCGTGTTTTAACTTATAGAAGTGATTCAAGACTAACATAAACCATGCAATTTAAACGAGGTCGGCTCCCGAAAAACCAAGAGCCGGCCTCTGACGATAAGTACTATTTCTAGCCAGCGATTCCGGAAGTGCAAACTGCACCGCCATCACAGTAATCAGTGTTGATTCTCTTGGAACAAATGCCGCTGACGCAACCGTCTTGAAGCATAACCTGGCTGCTGACTTTCGCGAGTTCGTTCTTTCCACCACCTGCGATGTTAGCAAGTTCAGACTCCTTGATGGATGCATCAGGGACAAGATCAAAAATGTTCTTACTCATAGTTTTAATAATAATTGCTTTGCCTACTTGTATCGGGCTGACGGCGATCCCGCGAGTTGCGCAACTCGCGGGATCGCCGTCAGCCCGATA
>Ga0265299_10005407_pt1 | contig 11841 bp, 13 predicted proteins | sample AusTroGonzalo_MG_4_FD_193485 | JGI IMG/M metagenome (GOLD analysis project Ga0265299, IMG submission 193485) | Bovine rumen microbial communities from tropical cattle in Woodstock, Queensland, Australia - Gonzalo_02 | ecosystem: Host-associated > Mammals > Digestive system > Stomach > Rumen ...
TACGGCACGCTGTTCGGCACGGACAGCCTGACGGTGACGTTCACCGTGCCGGAAGGACTGAAATCCCTGCGTTTGCGCTACCTGAGCACGGGGCACGGCGGCTGGGACAACGGCGACGAGTTCGTGCCGAAGGAGAACGTCATCCTCATCGATGGGCAGCCGCGTTTCCGTCACACCCCGTGGCGCAGCGACTGCGGCACCTTCCGGGTCTATAATCCCGCCTCCGGCAACTTCTGGAACGGTCTCTCCTCCTCCGACTACTCCCGCTCCGGCTGGTGTCCCGGCACCGCCACGCAGCCGGTCTATTTCGACCTCACAGGCCTCACCCCCGGCACACACACCCTCACCGTCGCCATCCCGCAGGGCCAACGCGAAGGCACCTACTTCAGCGCCTGGAACGTCTCCGGCATCCTTATCGGCACCCGCTAATTATTATGAACATTTTTCCCTAAACAGCCTCGAAGAGGCAAAACGCACGAAGTGCAATTAACCCCACATAAGGCGATAGCCGCAATGTGGGGCCACAGACAACGAAAAACAAACAGGACAGAAATGAACATCGCCTTATTCGCAGCCGTTGAGGAGGAAGTCCTCAACATCAAAGAGAAAGTGCATCTCTGCGGCATCGGCCGCGAGAACGCCACAAACGCCATGCTGCAGTTCATCCAGCAGCATCAAAACGAGGATTTCACCATCCTGAACATCGGCACCGCCGGGGCGCACACCGCTCCCGTGGGGTCGCTAATCCGCGTCACCGAGATCGTCTCCGGCGGCGCCGCCTTCATCGATCACCCGATGCTCCTCGACCGCCTGCCCGTTGAGACACCGGAGGCTGCCGACGGCAAGTTGTTCTCCTCCGACTGCTTCGTCTCCCCACACGTCTATTCCGCCGATTTCCTGCAAAGTCTGAGAGAGAAGGCCGACTGCTTCGACATGGAGTCCTCGGCGCTCTACACCGTCGCCAAGCACTTCGGCAAACCCTACGTCTCCTTCAAGATCATCTCCGACCACCTCGACGTCGATCTCGCCACCTGGCAGCAGCGCGTCCACGAAGTCTCCCCCACCCTGTGCGACTTCGCGATGAAGACGATTGGGGAGATTGAGAAGATTGAGCCGGTGACGATTATTTAGTGAGCAGTGAACAGGCAACAAGGGGAAAGTTTGTGATGTTTGGCGTCACTTTCTTTCGGTGCTTTTTTCTTTCAAAGGGATGAACAATGTGATCTTCTTGAATTTGTAATGCTGGAAGAGTTCCATTTCCGCCGTGTCATTAAAGAAGAAGTTGCAATCGTTTTGCACTTCCACTAATATTCCCCACGATTCGAAAGGGGATTCTTTCAAGCAATAGGTGTCATCGTTGCAGAAGACGGTGTCGATGGGCGCGTCGTCAGCAGGTCGCGGATTGAGTTTCCCTTTCTCTTCGAAAAGTAAATTACCAATGCTTAACTCCTCTTCGGAAAACTCCAAGATTCTGTCAAGCCATTCTATCATAACACTACGGATAGAATCATAAAACGGCTGGTCTGGATTCTCACGTTTCATAATCACATCCTCGCGAAAATTGTCCATCTTTTCCGCTGTGTCAACATGTATTCCATCTTCCAATGAATGTCGGATCTGCTTCCACGTGAACCGGTTGGAGAGGCTGTCTTCGAGATAATTCCGCATCAAGACAAACTGTCTGTCCGCAAGTGTGTATATGAGCAGCGGCGGCATGGCCTCTTCCGTGAAATGCGATTCTCCGCTGAACAAAGAGAGGGCAATCTCCTTTTCGGTGCCGTCACGGACCACGCAGCTCAAGGATGGGCACACGCAGGTGGCGTGCCAAACGTGCAACACGTTCGCTTTCAAATACAGTGTGTCAACGAATCGGAAGCAGGGGCCGCTCTGCCCGTTCAGCGAAACGGCAAAAGTCGCTTGGACGAGAAACAGCAGCAGGATGCGGAGCTTGTTCATATTGGGATTGTTTTTGGGGACGACAGCTTTAACAACTTATTTTTGTCTGTTTTTTATGCTGTCCGGAATCCAAGGCAATGCGTTTTCGTCATCAAGAAAGAGTTTGTAGTAGTCGTCGGGTGAAACCATCTTGTCCACAATGTCATACCCCACATTCTTTTCAAAAGTCCTTTTGTCAGTATATTCTGCTACGACAAAATCATGTATTTTCAAGATAACCCATAGTTCCGGAAGTTGAACTTCATTACTGTCTATTGGGGATATATAAGATGACTTTGGACAGTGTAAAAATAAATAGAGACTATCACCATACATGTGGTCTATAGGATGGTAATCACCATATAATGTATGGAATTGTAATGATGTGCTTAAACCCCATTCAGAATTATTGTTCCCATAACATTTCACCATTTCTACAGGTTTGTAAATCGGGAATCGGGGCACTTGGTTGGGAGCGTATGGACATGTGTAAAAAGTAGTCCGGGGCTTCCCATAACGTTTTTCCAACTCCCTGTCAATTCTTTTCTCGACTCGGTCTGTGATTTTATGCATTATGTTTCTACAACCGCAAAACAGCAGTGTTAAAAGGCACAATACGATGATCTTGGTTTTCATTTTCCACTTTTTACTTTGAACGACATTTTTGTACCGCAATTCCCGTGGAATGGTTGTCCCCATCTCATTACATCAAAGTCAAACGAGATGATGGAGTCTGAGTTGTGTGGCGTGTAGTACCAGTATGTACCATCCGTGGACAATTTTTCGCCGTTCACATAATACACTGGATTAAGCTCCGGATTCTGACTGATATATTTCGGGAGCAATCGGATAACTCTATTTCCCTTTTTGTCACGGAACTCTCCGGCATACTCAATACCAAGCCCATCTACCTGATAATGGGATTGGTAAAACGACTCTATTTCATAATTCAAAGCGCATAGCTGCACCACCCTGACCATCAAAGCAAAATTCATCGAATCCATTTCGGTCTCGTTAATATCATAAGGCCAATGAATATCGTACCTTTTCATCAGGGAACGGAGTCCTTTGTATTTCTCCCGATACGGCTCTTGGCTGGTAAGCAATTGGTTGCATTCCTCCATCATCTCATCTGCCCATTCGCACCTGCTCATTTTTTCATTGCTTTTCGACAATTGGTTGCAATGAGCATATCTGTCTTCCACCAGGTTGGTCAGCATTATTTCAAGGTCTGATTCTTGTTGTTCTGGCTGCTTGGTGTGACAACTGGACATAAAAAGCAACGAGCTGAATAACAGGATCAAGGTTGTTGGCTTAATTTTCATAAGAATGTCGAAATTTCATGGCGCGAAGATAGGATTTTATTCACACTTGTCGTAAGGATTATGTCCGAATGTTGCGATGCGCCCATGCGTTATTTTTAGCAGATAAGGGACTTTGCGTAAGAGATACTGGCGCTCTTCAGGGCGTGTCACCTGAAACACGGGCTCTTGATATTCCGGTTCCAAAAGTCCTATGCCGTGATTTGACGATGAACTATTGGGAGGAGGAGTCCCTATGTTGTCCGTGTCAAAATGGCACGCCAGCAAATACAACTTATCTGACGAGAGTTCCAAAAACAGACGTGATTCGACAGAATCATAAACAAATTGGAGAAGATATTCCCCAGTGAGCGTCCCTTCGCCTTCTTTCACTTCCAAATACGAGAGACCATCGCGCATAATCACTTTCCAAGGAGAGGCACAATCGTTTTGATGTTTTATCATTGATTTTGGATCCAGTTCCATTAACAGAAGTGTTTTGTTATCATAAAACTCCAAAGTGGGGGCTTTGAAATCATAATAGGCGCACGGATCTTCGTTAATCCTGATTTTCACCACTGTCCAAAGACCTATCAGGTTATTCGAAATGGTGTCTTTTTTACAGCCACCCAAGACAATGGTCAATGGGAGCAACAATCCTATAACTAATATCCTTTTCATTCCTTAGGGGGTTTCGGTTTTTTCTCTTAAGCAATACCCATCATTCAATATCACTTTTCCAGACTGCAAAGATGCAAAAAATCACATTTTCGGAACTTTTTTTCATGCTTTTTTTCACATTTTCGAAGCATCGTTGTGTCAGCTCCAATAAGTGACGGTGGAAATCATGCCGCGAAGATACAATTATTTCGGTTTGGGACGACATGGGGCTATTGTTTTTGGACGATAACGGGGCGCGAAGCGTGCTGAAAGCACGCAATCCTAATAACCCCATACAAGCAACGCAGTTGCGCAGTGTGGGGCTGGCGATGCGCGTGCGTGGCTGCGTGCCAAAGGCACGCCACTACTCGACTTGCCCATTGTAGCGTGTCTTCGACACGCCACCTACACCCCGCAGCCGCTACCACCCCACACTGCGCTCCACTTCGTTGCGCTTATGTGGGGTTATTAGAATAGCGTGCCTCTGGCACGAAATGCTCATGCTACGATTCCTTGAAAGTAGAGAAGGATTATTCCTTTTATGACTGGTTTCGTGACAACTAGGACGACATTTAATCATCAAAAATGATATCAGGGGACTTTTGTTTTTAAAAATCATTATTTTGTTGAGAAAAAGCCGCATTTTTCCCATGCAGACTCTGCAGAATAAAACTGTATATTTGAATCCCCGTTAGTTGAAAGTCGTTCTTTCATTATTTGTTCGGAAATAGTGTTTGTTTGTTTTTGATTTTTAACGTCTATGATAACCCATCCTTCCTTTTCTCCTGAAAAAAGGGGTTTCTTTTGGATATATATATAATTATCACTCCATGCAATAGTCTGAACTGTGCCATCGATTAGGCCTCCAGCGTTCGGGGAAGTATGTTTGTCAACCAAATAATAGGAACGTCCTCCTTCCCACTGCCATAAATAATAGGTTCCTACAATTTTTCTTTTGCTTCCTCCGTCAAAAACACATCCCATAATCATAAAAGCAAGCAAAAAGATTACGAATAGTTTGTTTTTTTTCATTTGGAATATGACTTTGGTTCTCATTTTTCACTTTTCTTTTTGGACGACAAGTGGGACAACTATGACAACCATCTAGCACAATAGTTGACTTATCGTATTATCTTATTGCTCACAGAACTTATCGAATAGTTTTCTGATTTTTTTGATGATATGCCCAGACACAGAGACATCTAGAGCCTCTTCCATGTTTTGTTGATTCTTCATGTACATTTCACAGAATCTTGCTTTTTCCTCAGGATGACTTGGCCAATAATTGTATTTGTTGTCATCCTTAATTTGCAGCAAAGCCGCAACTAAATCGCCTTTGTAGTATTCAGTCTCAATGAAAAAATCCCTTTCCAAAATTTCCAATGCCATGGGCACTAAAAAGGGTAGCCCAAATTCTTGACCGATCAAAAAACAAATATCTTCAGGGGAGAGATCTTTAAGCGGTTTTTGGGTGAGTTTGTAACAGCGGTAGGCAGTCATGCCGTCATATTCTACGGTTATTGTCTCGCCTTTCCAATCCCATCCCTCCAACTGGCAGATGCTTCTCATATAATTCTTGTTCAAACCTTTAGACTTCTTGTTCAAACTCTTAGACTTCTTCATGACAGAATTTTTTTCATAAAAACGCCGCAAAATTAGCAAATAAAACATAACCACTGGCCCCGGGTCCTACAATATATTGAGACTTCCGAAACTCGAATCAAAAATTAATGGCCAAAATGAATATAACCCATAGAACAATGAAAAAAACAGAACAGATCATGTCTATTCGTTGTCGTAAAAAAAGTCTTTTGCATTCGGGAGAGAGTTTGTCACGATCTTTTTTGGCAAACCAGAAGGAATTCAGCACAAGATGTTTTTTCTTGAGCAAACTATAAGGGCCTTTATAGTGTTTGTATATATCAGCGTTTTCGTCTTGCATCAAGTCCGTTACTTTATAGCTTACAAATAAACGGTCTATTTGCATAACAACGACAGCGAGGATGACGAATATATTTATAACGGCATTCATGTTTGTTGAGGAACTACTTTATAGTTGTTATCTATCGTAAAAAGCTCGACCAGGATACCAATCGTATGCAGGCGCACCCCCTTGAATCAAGTAAAATAATAAGGCAACAATGGCAATAATCAACATGATGATAAAGATTATTTTATACCTCTCATTCTCCACTTCTTGAGGCGAGGGGCGCTCACTATTGGCCCGAGCCTGAGAATGCTTCTGAGCGTACGATGTCCTTTTGCGGTACTTCGACTTGGATGTACTATGCCGTTTGCGGCTCATGATTCAAAGCTGTTGAAAAGGTTAGAACTTATCTCAAAAGAATTGGCGGTGGGTTTCATACCGCGAAGATAGGATTTTTTCAGTTTTGGAAGACAAATGGATTGCTTTTTTGGAAGACAACTGGGACAACTAGGACAACACTTTGTTATCAACGGCGGATTGGGAGGAGTACACCTAACGCTAGTCCTATCAAAATTGTGATAATAACTATTATAATGTTTTTCTTCCTTTCTTTTCGTCTTTCGGAAGGTGATTTTCTCACGTAATCGGAATGGCCGGATCCGAACGCTAATTCAACACGCTTCTCAAGTGTGGTGAAACCATACGACCTGTCAATTATCTTTATCCAATAGCCTTCCGACTTCAAATATTTCAATAAATAGAAGAAACTCATTCTTTTGTGCCAGTCTCGAGAGCTAACCATAGAAGAACAAAAAAATTTGATGTACAATTTTCTTAAAACACTCTCTTCTTCTTTAGTGATAATGGATAGAAACTCACCTTCAAGAGCAATTTCCTTGAACTGAAAAGCTTCAATATCCTCATATTGGATTCTGATTTGTCGTTTGAAAAAACGTAGAGGGTAAGTGATGACCATGTGGTCTTGATAAAAGAAACTTTTTCTCAAAAATAACGACCATCCAATAATTGACAATATCGCTACTGTCAAAAAGTATGAGGGAATTGGGTTTGCCGAAAGGTACAATGCAGGCATACTTAGTCCAAGTGCCAATACCATGCCCAAAAAACATTGTGAGATAGGCAAATTGCTCTCGTACAAACAGCTGTTTTTTTCGTTTGACTTCATCTTTGGTGGTGCTTGGGCATAGTCAGATGCGGCGGAGAATTTCATAGCGCGAAGATAGGATTTTTTTCTGGTTGGGAGACAACTTAGAAAACATTAGTAGAATCATTCGACATAAATCCTTACTCGCTGACCGAGCGGCGTGTTGGAGATATGACTCTTAATGGAATCTTCTTCAAAAGGTTGAGGATAAAACATATATTGAATAGAACAATAATCGAGTATTTTAAAAGTCATAAATATCGCATTGTTAGAATTTAGTTTATCTTTCTCCACCGAACGACAATTTGTTTTTTTTAGATTAGAATAAAGTGTTTCTACCATTTGAGGAGTAATGCCGTTGGACTGCAATGTTTCTTTTTGATTTTGGCTTATTTCAAGACCAGAATCCCTAATCGGGAATAGAAGTTGCCGTCTGTCTTCTATCGAAAAATATTGAAAAAAAACAAAATTGTTGTTAGAATTGTCAATAGTGAATCTGATGTGTTCCATTGTTGAATCGGCGGAAGAACAGCATTGGAAAATTTTCTGAAAACAATCTTCTGTCTTCTGAAAATATAACTCATTATTGATGAAATTTTGTCTGGTCCCTTCATACGACGGACTTTTTCCGAACACATCATAGTGTATGTACGCCATGATTGCCACATAAGCTATACCTACGACACCTATGACAATCAGTACTGACAGGACGATAATTTTAGGGAGTCGATTCATTTTTCTTCAATTATTAGTGCCTGCTTATTTGTTTTACATTATCATCATCGTTTGGTTATCACAAATTCCACCCGTCGGTTCAGTCTGAAGTCATCATTGTCGAAGCAGGTTCGCTTTTCTTCATCTGGCAATTTGTTGCAATCAACTATGGGATAGTAATTATAGCATTGCTTTCCAACAATATAAGATGTATCCACACCTTTGTTCCCCAAATAGGATATAATTTCTTCGTACATATACAACAACAAGCTTATGGAGTATTCTTCATACCATTCTTTAAGTGACAGGTGTATGTTAACTTCAACGGATTTCACATCTTTATGTGACAGTAAGTAAGCCGCAATCGAATCCAAGAAAACGCGATTCTGATAGTCGTTGGTGTCCAAATGCCGGGTCACAAACTGAAAACAAATATCATGCGTTCTGAGCATCACCTTTTTAGCATCAGAATGAGCCAACTCGTTTACGGTTTTGACCACGGGGATGGAATCGTCATGCAAAGCCGTTGGCACACTTCTTTTAGTGGACGAACGGCCATCGGCAACCGTCACCGTTATGCGACTGTTGTATTTCATGGCTTTATGTTTTTCACTGGCGGGAAGATTCCGTATAAAACCCTCGTTCAGTATATCCTTGAAATGAAAATACTGGTCGAATTCCTGTGGGTATAATATTTGATAAGGTTCAAACTGATGCATCAGGACCTCGATTTTTGAAGTATCGACACCATGTTGTATCAACATGTTTTTCACGCAATGTATTCTTTGCTCGCACAGTGTTGGGTCTTGTATGTTGTTCCCAGAGGAACAATAGGCATTTATCTGTACAGTGAAATCGTTGGCTTTCTGAATTTTCCCCAACCACAAAGCAGGCTCTGTATAAACAGAGTTGAAATTGGTGTCAGGGTATGTACTTGCACTGTCGAAAAAAAAGGCAGGCAACTGAGGCTCTGAAAAAATATACTTCATTTTGACATGAATAGTCGTATCCAGTGTGGCTTTGGGCACCTTTAAGTCAAAGTTCCTGTCATGGTAGTGGGATTTGTGAATTCTGATTCTGTATGTATTGTCTCTGGCATTGTCCAGCACGAAGTGAGCGGCATTGGTTTCAGCAAAAGAATGGTGAAAAACAGAGTCATTGATATAAACATAATAATCTGTCACGTTCTCTTCCGTTAAAGAGTCTGTGGCAAATACTGATAATTTAACCGATTGCGCCATTGCTGTACTGGAGAGTACCAATAAGACCGGTAGCAGCAAAAAGCGCAAGGCAAGAGCAACTGAATTGTAACGGCTATGTCTCATGCCGCAAAAATAGGATTTTTTCAGTACCGCAACCAAAAAAAATCCTATCTTTGCCCCATAATTTTAACCCTCTAACCCTCTAACCCTCTAACCCTCTAACCCTCTAACCTCCTAACCTCCTAACCTCCTAACCTTCTAACCTTCTAACCTTCTAACCTTCTAACCTCCTAACCTCTAAACCTTAAACCCTAAACCCTCTATGATCAAAACCATGCCCCACTTCCTCGATATGGACGACGAACGTCTGTACGAGTTGGATAACGCCCGATACGTCATCCTCGGCGTGCCCTACGACGGCACGAGCACGTTTGTGAAAGGCGCCGACAAAGGCCCGCAGGCCATCTTGGATGCCTCCGACAGCTTAGAGCTGTATGATGTGATGTACCAGCGCGAAGCGTGGAAAGCCGGCATCCACACCGACCACCACGACTACGACCTGCGCACACCCGAGTCGATGGTGAAGTCCGTCTATAACCGCGTCCGCCATTTCATGGAGCTCGACAAGCGTCCCATCCTCGTCGGGGGCGAGCATTCCGTCTCGGTAGGCGCGATCCAGGCGATGGCTGAGGAGCATCCCGACCTGACGGTGCTGCAGATCGATGCGCACGCGGACCTGCGCGACAGCTACCACGACTCGCCCTACAACCACGCCTGCGTGATGCGCCGCGCCCAAGACTGCGCCGCCCGTGTGGTGCAGGTCGGAATCCGCAACGTCTGCACAGAGGAGATGCACAACATCGTGCCGGAGAACATCTTCTACGCGCATCTCATTCACAATCAAGAAGATTGGATGAAAAAGGCCCTTGACCGCCTCACCGACAACGTCTATATCACCGTCGATTTGGACGGCTTCGACCCATCGATATTGCCCGCCACCGGCACCCCGCTGCCCGGCGGACTGCAATGGTACCCTACCCTCTCCTTTTTACAGAAAGTATTTGAGAATCGTAACGTTGTGGGCTTCGACGTGGTGGAACTCTGCCCGCAAACCGACAACAAGGTCTCCGATGTCCTTGCCGCGACGTTGGTGTACAAGATGATTACGCTGTGGGAGATTTTTACGGTTAACGGTTAATGGTTAACGGTTTAGGAGGTTAACTGCTAACTACTAACTACTAACTGCTAACTATAGTACCGTGATGCTGCCACGTTTCACCACCGGTTTACCCGTTGGATCGACTGTCTTGGGTTTGTAGCGCATCAGGTAGTTATAAACGCCGTTGGTCACCAGTTTGTCCTTGTAAGTGCCGTCCCACACGAAATTCACGTCTGTGGTGGCGAAGATAATTTCGCCCCAGCGGTCGAAAATCAAGAACTCAAAATCCTGAATCTCCGAACGCACCTCCTCAGGAATAGAGAGATAGTCGTTGAGGCCGTCCGCCCGGGTTGGCGTGATGGCGTTGGGAAGATAGACCATCACCTCGCAGTTGTCAATGGTGTAGTGTGCAAGTCCGTCGCAGAACTTGTTGCTACCCGTGACGGAATAAACACCTGGTTCCGTAACTTCGAGGAACGTGGTGGTATCCCCTGTGCTCCAGTCGAAATGCTCGTAATCGCTCACCACCTCCAACACCGTCTCATGCGTGGAGCAGAAATCGGGGTTGTTGGAGACGATGGCGATGGTAGGGGTCAGGATGGTCAGGTGCAGCGTGACCGTACTGTCACAACCATCGGCGGCGGAAAGATGCTGGTCATAGTCGCCCGTGGCAGAATAAGTGTGGCCGTTCCAAGAATACTGCACACAGGCTGTGTCGCTGAACTCCGAAGTGTAACCCTTCGAAATGAGAATCACAGCGGTGGTGTCGCAGGAATTGGCACAGCAGATGCGGTACAGAAGCGTGTCCTCACCCACAAAATCGTCTGAAAACTGGAACTGGAAGACATCCTGGTCTGCGCCCATGACAGCGACTTGGGCATGGGCGGGATATTGCACGATTTCGGGCTGAATGGGACCGTCAGCGGTGCAGAATGCATCAATGGTGTCGTTATCCAACGGGGAGAGCGTCTGAGTGCCTCCAATGCAAGAAATCACGGTGTCGGGGAAAGCGTCAAGCGGGACTAGCACCTCCACGGTCACGGAGTCCGTGCAGGTGTACATCGGGGAGAAGCTGATGTCGTCGAGAGCGAAGTCATTACCAGAGTTCACGGTGTTTTGGTTGAGGATACGGATGGTGGCGGTGGTGGAGTTCCCGCTATTCCAGATCTGGTAGAACTGCTGCCACTGCGCAGTATTGGTGGGCGCAGTAAAGATGTTGCCGATAGTGACCCCGTTGATGCTGAACTGCAGCCGCGCAAGTTCCGAAGTCGAACAGGTGGAATTCTGTCCAAGGCTGGCCACCCACGTGATGAAGATGTGGTCGGTGTTCGGCTGTACGTTGATGACCTGCTGCCACACCGTGGTATTGGCCGTACCCGCACCGTTCACATACATGCACTTGCCCGTGCCATTGCCGTAGGTGTGGTCAACACACTGATACGTACCGAAATTGTTATGCACGTTGGCAGAATTGGTGTTGATGGTGTACGTTCCCTCCTGCCCGATGACTCCCCATGTGTTGGAATTCGTAGTGTAGTAGCTATAACCGCTCGTGAATCCGGTGTTGCCACTCTCGAAATTCCCGTTCGTGACAATATTGCCCGAAATGTAACGCCCCGTGATGTGATACGTGGTGGTCTCCGTCGGGGAAACCGTCTGGTTGTTCTGGTGCGGATTAGCGAACGCGGACTCCGGCAGCCACGTATATTCGAACAGGTTGTGCGACTGCAGCGCGACCGACTGCCCGACAAAAATGGTGGTGTCCTGCGTGATGAGAA
>Ga0265299_10005408_pt1 | contig 11841 bp, 8 predicted proteins | sample AusTroGonzalo_MG_4_FD_193485 | JGI IMG/M metagenome (GOLD analysis project Ga0265299, IMG submission 193485) | Bovine rumen microbial communities from tropical cattle in Woodstock, Queensland, Australia - Gonzalo_02 | ecosystem: Host-associated > Mammals > Digestive system > Stomach > Rumen ...
CCGTCGTTGCTAGCAACGAATGGATGTCACGCGGCACTTGGTTGTAGTCGTCAATCCATGTGATGTCAGGATCTCTTGGCGGATAGATGCGTTCATAGCGGATAACAGGGATGTTCAGCGTTTCGGAGACCTGAGTTATTGTCTGGTGAAGTTGTGATGCAAAGGGATGGGCAGCATCCAACATTAGACGGATATTGTGCTCACGACAGAATGTCTGCATCGCTTCTGCATCCATTGCACCGTCGATACGCTGACCATGATGCAAGGCGATGTCCTGCTCACCCGTTTTCGTGCTGTAGTAATAGGCCTTGCCGGCCTCTTCCAGTACCTCTACGGCTTTACGGCCTTCTGTTGTTCCTCCGAATACCAGTATCATTATTATCTACGATTTGACGATTTACGATTTGTCACCCTCGCGGAAGAGATGTGAGAAATGTTTGTCGTAAAGGGCAGAGAGACCTTCACGGTTGTCGATAGCCTCGCCAACGACGAGCATCGTTGTGAGGGTAAGGTGGTTGTCGTGGACAATCTTGGCCAGGTCTTTTAGCACGCCACGATAGATCTTCTGGTCAGGCCAAGTGAGATGATAGCAGGCAGCTACGGGGGTATCTTCAGGATACTCCATTAAAAGTTCCTTTTGCACATCATCTACAATCGATGCAGAAAGGAAAATGCACATTGTACTCTGACTCTTAGCAAGCAGATGCAACTGCTCTTTCTCCGGCATGGGCGTACGGCCTTCGCCACGGGTGAGGATGATGGTCTGACAACGCTCGGGGATCGTGAACTGACTCTGTAACTCGGCAGCTGCAGCGAGGAACGACGAGATGCCGGGCGTGATGTGATAGTCCATACGGTTGGCATCGAAGAAAGCCATCTGCTCCTGTATGGCACCAAAGATGCAGGGGTCGCCCGTGTGCAGACGAACGATAAAATGTCCCTTGTCGTAGTGTTCCTTCATCAGCACACACTGCTCTTCAAGGTTCATGTCAGCAGAAGAGCGCACCACAGCACCTGGTTTGTGGCACTCCGTCAAAGCCTTGGGCACCAGAGAACCTGCATAGAGAATCAGGTCTGCCCGTTCCAACATCTTACGACCTCGAACACTCACTAAGTCTGGGTCGCCAGGACCAGCGCCAACAATCTCTATATGACCTTTTGCCTCGCGAAGATACTTATAGTCGATGGCGAGGGCGGCTGTCCAGTTCTTGCCCTTCACTTTGGGAACAATCAGTTTGCCATTGTTTGCACCAAGGATGGCCGCTGCCTCACAGACAGAGGGCGTCCCCACATGCTTGGCCACAGTCTCACTGGGATTAGGCACCTCGACCTTGGCGAGTTGCTCAGCCGTATAGAAAACCAACTCTTCGCCATAATCATCTACGAGCATTGCACAAAACTCCTCGTCTTCCTTCACATCGATGGTGCAATAACGCTTGTAGCAGGGCAACACACCGATGCTGCTCATAGCCTCGTCTATCTGGTCATAGATGTCCTCGTAGTCATCAGGATGATGGGCGAGTCCAAAGCCTAAGGAAGCGATCATAGGTACGAAATGCAGTTCGAGCACACCGTAAGGTACACAGAGATTGTAGGGTGTCACCAAAATGACAAGCTTAAACTTCTTGGGATCTACCTCTTCGAGACTCTTGACCACGGTAACATGTTCAGGCAGCGTATTCTCCAGATAGTCTGTTCCCTCGTCGCAGACTTCCATCAGCAGGGCCGTAGGTTCACGATTGACGAAGGCATAGATGCATTTGTTCATATCGTCATCACTGGCAATGGCCCAGTTGAATCGTTCTGCAAATGTATCGAGCGCCCAAAGTCCAACATTGTCACTTTGGGTGGTAATTACCTCACGAGCACCTATTACAGCGGCCACCTCACGAGCCAGATTGTTTGCGCCACCAATATGTCCTGAGAGTACAGATATGGCGTTCTGCCCCATACTGTCGACACATACCACAGCAGGGTCTTCGTGCTTATCTTTGATATAGGGCGCAATGGTGCGAACGCAAATGCCCATTGCTCCGATGAACACGAAGGCATCGAAGTCGTTCCAACTCTGGCCAACCTCCGTTCGGCTGATAATCTTCGCATCAAGTTCACGCTGGAGCGTGTTGGCAATATCCTTGCCAGCCTCGCTGATTTGTATGACTGCTATCTTTTGCATTTTAATATTTCGATAGGATGGTTTTCGTTGAGTATAATCTTTGTGGGCGTTCCTTGTTTCAATCCCAGTTCCTGGCAGGCCTCGTCCCAAAGTTGGTGGCTATCTGTCAGAACCTTGGGCGCCTTGACGCTGTTCATCACGATAATGCCATCAGGAGCCAGTACCGCCAGTACCTTAGCGATCATCTCTTTCAGTCGTCCACCGTGGCCACCAATAAAAACGGCATCGGGATGGGGGAGGGCAGATATGTCTGTTTCGAGGAAGTCGCCCATGTGGATGTTGATGCCTGGGGCACCGAATCGACAGGCATTCTCATGGATGATAGCCTCGCACTCAGGGCGGATCTCAAAGGCCTCAATATGCAAATGCGGAAACTGCAAACGAGCCTCTATCGAGATGCTGCCCGTACAGAAACCAATATCCCAGAATACCTTCCGCTTAGGCAGGTCAAGCGCTTGAAGCGTTAGCAGACGGATGGGCATCTTGGTAATCATCTTTTCGCGCCCATCAAGGAGTGTGAATTCGTTGTCAGGAATGCCGAAATTTACACAAAAGGAACCGTCCCTTTTGTGTAATATCACGCAGTTGGGGTAGTTGAAGTCGCGCAGGGTGGCTTCTTCGAGTGTGAGGGTTGTTACTCTTTCGAGAGAGGGATTGCCAAGATGTTCACCTACGTACATGGTATAGTCGCGATAGCCGTATTCAAGCGTGCGTTGGGCGATGGCGGCAGGGGTATGTTCCTTGTCGGTGAGGATGCCAATCTTCTCAGCTCTCTCGATGAGTGCTCTGTCGAACTCAGGCCAAGGACGACCCGTGAGCGAGACAATCCGCATATCGTGATAGGGCATCACCAACCTGTGGGCCAGCATCTGCAGGGAATTGAACGCGGGGTAGAGCACAATCTCAGCCTCGGGCATCTTGCGCCTGATGGTATTGGCGAAGCCGAAGAAGAGGGGGTCGCCGCTGGCAAAGACTATTATTAATTGACAATTGACAATTGATAATTGATAATTATTGAAGACGGTGTCGAGGGGAACGGTGATGTCTATCCATTGGGCATCAGCGGGCAGGAATGGCGACATGATCTCGTGATGTCGCTTGCCACCCGAGAACACCTTACCGTTCTTGATAACCTCCATGACCTCTGGCGGGAACCAAGGAGTCGGATTATCCGTTATTCCTATGACAACAAATTTCATTGCGGTAGCCAATTATTCACTATTCACTATTCACTTTTAAAGGTCGCGACCTGGTTTGAGTTGTGCAGCATCGTCGAACGTCAGTATGGCGTTACAGAGCGTGGCGGCAAGGTTCGAACCGCCTTTTCTGCCCTCAATGATGATTTTGGGAATATCCTTGAAGGGCTTCACCATGTGTTTCGACTCCCTTACGTGGACAAAGCCGACAGGAGCGGCAATGATGCCTGCGGGATGGGCCTTGCCTTTGCGAATCAGATCGCAGAGCTCCATCAATGCAGTAGGTGCATTACCAAAGGCAAAGAGGGCGTCAGAATGTTCTTCGACAGCCAGACGGATGCCCGCCTGGGTACGGGTGAGAAGCCTCCCCCTATCCCCCTCCGAAGAGAGGGGGAACTTTGTCATTTCGGCTATGCGAGGGTCGGAGAGATAGCATTTCGCTTCAATGCCCAGGCGCTGGAGAGCGCCCTTGCGGATTCCACTCGTCACCATTGTCACATCCGTCACTATCGTCTTCAGCGAGCCGTCCTTTACTTTATCATATAACGTCTCTACGGCATGGTCGTCAGTATAAAGAATGCGCTGCATGTCGAAGTCGGCGGTGGTATGGATAGCGTGGAGCAGCGCCCACAGATGGTCTAAGGGATAGTCCTGACGTCGCAACTCACCCTTGATGGTGCGGAACGACTCTATCATAATCTGCTGGCCAGGCTTAACGTCCTCCGTCTGCTCCTCGCGATAGTAGCCGCGTGGAGTAATCATCTTGCCATCAGAGATGTACGACTGCGAATTACCAATGAGGATGACCGTAAACATATCCACATCCTCAGGGTCGAAAGCGCCCAGCGTGGTCAGCTTCACCTCTTGTTCCTCGCGACCAGCCTGACGCACATAACCAACAGGTGTGTCCGCTGAGCGAACTTTCAGGAAGAGTTCTATGAGGCGATACAACTGCCAGTAGCGTCCGTGGGATTTGGGATTGTAGATGGCGGTTACGAAATCGCCATCAGCAGCAGCCTTGATGCGTCGTTCTATCACCTCCCAAGGTGTCATAAGGTCACTGAGCGAGATGATACACATATCGTGGCCAATGGGAGCACCCAATAGCGAGGCCGCCTTCTGGAAAGCAGAAATACCAGGTAGCGTTTCTATCTCGATAGAAGATTGGCGTTCTTTGCACATTTCGTAAATCAAAGGCGCCATACCATACAATCCTGCATCGCCAGAGGATATCACCACAACGTTTTTGCCCTGTTCGGCCAACAAGAAGGCCTGCTCCGCTCGTTCGCGTTCTTTTTTCATGCCGGTATCGATGCACTCACAACCTTCCCTAACGTAAGGCTCCACGAACTGGAAATAGTACTTATAACCTACGATGCAATCAGCCTGCTGCACTGCTTCGAGTACGGCAGGGGTGATGTCTTCCTTGCTGCCAGGACCAATGCCTGCTATAATAATCTTTCCCATATCGTTGACAAAGATAGTAAAACTATGGTAAAGTTCCAAATTTTACTGCTTAAACTTGACTTTCAGGCCTACAACCAGCATACGGCCAGGGCTATAAAGCGCATATTTGCGAGTAGAAGAATCGATACGACGATCGACCTTGTCGAAGATATTGTCGACACCGATGCTGGGTTCCACAAATGCCCACTTCGTGCAATCAAAGGTATGGGTGGTGTGGAGGTTCCAGATGCCATAGCCTGGGGCATCCTCATACGAGCCAGTATAATATGTTTTAGATTGAAGGCGTCCGTTCAAGTTCACGTTCAGCGCGTATTTCCGCCAATTATGATGATAATTGGCAGCGACAGTGGCAGCATGACGGATACTGCGCTCCAAAAGCTCCCATTCCTCTCCGCTTTTGGTGCGGGCATAGGTGTACACGTAATTGGCTGAGAGATTAAAGCCTCTGAAGATATTTGCTGAAACATTAGCTTGCACACCTTTGACGTCCCCCTTGTCGCTGTTTTGATAAAGGGCGTAACTTACCATCTTGTCTGCCTGGTCTTGCGTCATCTCAGGGAACTCTGTCATCAGCATCTTTCTGCTGGTGTCGTCTATATCGATATTCTGCTTGACAACCATATCGTTGATGCGATTCAGATAACCTGTTACGCTGACAGCTATTGTCTGTGTACGGTATTCGGCATTCAGCGAGAAATAATTACTCTTCTCAGGTTTCAGATTCTGATTACCGAAACTGATTTGTGCCTTGCCACGATTTACTGAGAAATAGTGGTAATAGAGTTCGTCGAGACCTGGGGCACGGAAACCAGAAGAGTAGGTGGCACGCAGGTTTAGAGGCCCATGGCTATACATCAGCGTAACCTTGGGCGTGAAGTGGTTTTTAAAGGTTTCGTGGTGGGTGTAGCGAAGGCCGATGGTGGCTGTGGCTGAACCACGTCCCACACGAACCTTTGCTTCATGCTGGGCGTAAGCAGCCAGAGTGTACACGTGTTGATTGATGTCTCCTGATGTGGCTTTGAGGTAATCCTTGCGCCATTCTGCTCCAATAATAGTTGTTGAATGTGCAGTAAGACCAAGAATGGCCTTCAGCTGTCCTTCCATCATGCGCTGTTTCTTGGACTGCACATAGTCGCTAATGGCGTAATCCTTTGTTTCCACGTCGTACTCCTTGCCATAACGGAAACGGTCGACAACAAAATCGGCCTGAAGCGAATTCTTGGATGTAAACTTATAGATGCCGCCTACATTCCAGCGGAAACCTTTGTAGCGCATCTCGTAGTCGGTGCCACCCGTGATGTCTTGACGTGTTTCAGGACGATCGGTTATCTTATATGAATAGTCTATGCCTGCATTCAGCGCCAAGTGCTGGGTAGGGGCATAGGTAAATTTCTGTCCTATGATATTTGAGCGATAGCCCGTAAAGAAGGGGGCGATTGTTTGTTGGGTTTCAGTATCAGAGCCCTTCACGTATTCAAAATCATTTGTCCGATAGCTGTCGGCACGGTCATGGGTAAACGATGTGTATGAGCCAAAGCCATTCTTATAGATATCTATGCTGACAGCCTCTGTCAGTACGCCATGTCCAGAGACACGGGTATCTGATGTAACACTGACGACATCTTGTGTAGGCTGGTCGGTAATGATATTGATGACACCAGCTATGGCATCGCTACCGTAGAGCGATGATGCAGCACCGTCAAGCACTTCTATTCGCTTGACACGTGCCATATTGATACGGTTCAGGTCAACATTGTTGGAAATGTCGCCAGAGAGTTTCTGACCATTAATCAGAATCAGGATGTATTTGTTGCCCAATCCGTTCAGACGAAGGAATGTTCCCATGGAGTTGGGAGCCATCGAGGCCTGTGGCATCATTCGCGTCAATGCACCATCGAATGTCGTGATGCCTTGTTCGCTGATTTCCTGACTGCTAAGTACACGGACGGGTGTCGCTGTGCTTTTCAGACGCTGATGGTGACCTGAGCCCGTCACTACTACAGGGTTCAGATTATACGTGCGACTTGTCATGGACGAGTCACGACGTTCCAGACGATTGGTACTCACCATCGTCTTATGGATTTGGGGAAAAGCGGCACTCCCCGAAAGGAGTGCCACCATGAATACATATAGTTTCTTGTACATTGAGAGAGATTACTACTCAGGATTCTTAGAGTGATAGTAGTCGAGAGGTTCACCATCGATGGCTGCCTTCGTGTGGTTCATCCAAATATTACGGATGGAGGGTAATTCCAGCAGACCCTTTTCAATCATCGTGCTGTTGTTGCAGGTATAGCCAAGATGCTGGAAGTACATCTTCCAAGAAGTATCCTCGACCTCACCCTCCTCGTTAGGTGTGAAGCCCTTACCGTCTTCCCAGTTGTCGTCATCGTCACCAGCCATGTCATTATGACCATGATCACCGTCGATAGACATCAATGGTGCGCAATAAACCTTACCACTGGCAAAACCTGCTGCCTGCATGCGAGCATAGACATTGGTCTTAAAGTTCTCCATCATGTCGACAGTTCCTACGAAGTAACTCTTACTGTAGGTCTGCAGAGCCTCTTCCAACTCTGTATAGCGGATGTTTGCCTTATAAGTATCGTACTCATCGGGGTTACCATGACCCATGAAAGCCATCACACCGTCGGCAGCCTGCGTCTTGAACAGCTCGTTCAACTCCTTAGCCACAGCAGGAATATCTTCCTCCTTGCTCTGCAGCAGGGGTACACCGAGTTTCAATGTTACGCCAGCCAAATAGTCATCGTCGAGGTCACCATTGGCGTTGTTAGCGAAGTCCTTAATGTAGTTGATGACGCGGGTGTACTCCTCACCAGGGATCACCTGCAACGACTGGACAACAATCTCGCTGTACTTCACATCATTATCAGCGAAGGCATTCAACCAGAAGGGAGGTGCATAGTAGTTGCGGGTCACACCATTCTCACCGGCAGCGGCACGGTTGATACAGATAGCTGACGAGTAGCTCAGGAATACGTCGTAGTCCTTGAAACGAGCATCATTCTTGTAAGCCTCAATTGTTGCATCGAAAGCATTGAATCCCTGTTCCCATGTACAACCAAAAGCGACAAGCAGGATAACCTTATTGTGCTTCTTGTTCGCTTTCACATCACTGGTGACAATAGCCTGATAACGTGACCAGTTATTGTCCTTTTCCACTTCCACGGTGTCTTTGACAATCACCTCAACGGGTTTCTCAACGATTTTCTCCACTTCCTTTTCCTTTTCACAGGAGGTGAGACTTACTGCGAGGCAAACAGCAGTGATTGCCATCGCGAAAAATTTAATCTTCTTCATTGTTACTTGATTTAAAATTAGACTTATTGTTAGTAAACTTAAGTTTCTTTCCATGAGCAAAGCGGATGGTGAGGCGTGCATAGACCGTTCGTCCTGGCGTTGTGGTACCCAGGTGGAGTCCGTGATAGGTGCGGTCTACGTAGTCAAAGATATTGTCGATGCCAGCTTCAGCCTGTAGCAGCAGTTTCTTGCTGAGAGGCAATTCATGGTTGGTGGAAAAGCGCCATATTTGATAGCCCTTACCATCGCCATCAATCTGATAGTGGCGCGTACTCGACATACGCCCATAGATGCCAGCACCCAACTGATAGCCCGAACGGAACGCATGGTTCCAAGTGGCAAACCAACTGCCTTTATGATAAGCCGTACCATCGATGACCACATCCACCAGCTTTTCGTGTGTCGAGTCGTATTTCTTGGCATCAGTTTCCAGATAGCTGTAGCTGGCACCCAGCATCCACTCTTGATTCAAGCGATAGCGCACGTTGACATCGATGCCCTTGGTTTCTGCCGTTTCCAGGTTCTGATACTGGCGTGTCTTCCTGGGGTCGTATTTTACAATATACTCTGCAGGTGCTTGATTGTTGGGAATGGTTACCAGCGTAATCATGTCCTTTACCTTATTAATGTAACATGTTACCGTCACGTTCAGTCCCTGCCAGTTGTACTCTCCATTGACGGCATAGTAGTTGGAGGTCTGTGGTTTTAGTTTTTCGTTACCTAAATAAAGATAGGTAGCGTTCATGTATTTCACGTAACGGTAATATTGTTCTTTAGGGGTAGGGGTCTTGAAGCCCTGACTCCAAGTGGCACGCAGACGGACGTCATCGCCTAACGAGAGCATGCCCGACACTTTCGGAGAAAGATTTGTGCCAAACTGCACGTTTTGATTCAGTCGCAAACCGCCCGTGATGTTCATACTAACCTTGGGGCTAAAAGCATGGCTGAACTCGTCCTGCACATAAACAGCCTCGGTATTGTCTCTGGCCAAACCACCTTGTACACGCATCGGAGCTTCCAAATAGTCGTAACGCCACTCCAGACCTGCACTCAGGCGATTGCCTGCAGGCAACGAGAAGATTCCCTTCAAGTGGGCCATCATCCGTCGCTGGTCGCTCTGCAACTCTTCGTCGTCAGGAAAATTGGGATAATAGGGAGTGAAGTTTCCTTGGGGATCATAGCCATCCGTCAGCGTAATAGCCGTAAAATAATAATAGTACGCATGACGGTCCCAGTTGACGTCAAGTGTCAGCTGATCTGTTTTGTTCAACTTCCACATGCCACCTACTGCCAGACTTTGGTTACGGTATTGCAGGTCGTAGGTCTTCACATCCACAGCTGCATACTTGCCACTGGGACGATAGATACGTTTCCAATACGTTGAACCTTCTACGTAGAACTCCAGATTCTTGGTGGGTTCGTAGGTAAGACGCTCTGACACCTGCCAGTTGGTGTGACGATTGACTGTCATGTTACGCGAGTCGGTAATCAGAAACTCTGTCTGTTTAGGGTCTTCGGTCGCTGTGTTCTGCCAGCCATCTGAGTGTTGTAACTGGAAATTCGTGTAACTCTTCACTTTTCCAATAGCCAACCCCAACCCGTTATGCTGACGAATGTCGCCATAGCTGCCCACACGGGTACTGTTTTCTATCAATAGACCCTCGTGGTGCTTTTTCGTGATGATGTTGACTACACCCGCAATGGCATCAGAACCATACAGGGCACTGGATGCACCTTTCACGATTTCTATCTTCTCGATGTTTTGAGGGTCTATGAGCGAGAGGTCGTTCTGACCTCCCACATCGCCATGAATGCGCTTGCCATCGATGAGTACCAGGATATAGTCATTGCCCAAGCCATTCATCTGCATCTGGGAACCCATATCGTCCTGTGAGAAGGCAAATGAAGCTGTGAGACCAGAGAGAATATCCTCCAGACTCTTGCCACCATATTGGCGTAGCATTTTGTTGGTAATGACCTCTGTCTGTACAGGAGCATTCTTCAAAAGGTGTTGGGTACCAGTACCTGTTACAACCACCTCTTGCAAACTGTCGGAGCGCCACACGTCATTCTGCGCCTCGACAGTCACCACTGCACATAAAGCCAGTAATCCAACTGTCAGTAATCTTTTCATTATCATGTCTTGTTTTCCGCTACCGCATATCCCTGTACGGGCGTTCTTATGTTTTCGGGCAGGCTTGACCTTCGGTCGAGCCCTGTCCTCGCTCGGCATAACTGGAGCAAGCTCCGTTCTGCTCTCGCTTTTGGCAGGTCTTCTGACTTTCCCCAGCCTGCTTTACCTTCCCGACTTCTATTAATTGTCAATTATCCATTGTCAATTGTCAATTCGTCAGTGGCGTTATACAAGCAGACCCTTCAAAGGGGGATTACAGCTGCAGGTACAGTTCCGGACTCTCACCGGATTCCCTTACATCAGGCGGCATCAGCCACCAGATTGCCTTTATTGTGTGCAAAGACGGTGCAAGCCGAACGCAATGGAACTTGTTCCAATTGCTGAGGCGCCGCCCGTTTTCGCAGCCTTTTGGCTGCAAAGTTACAACTTTTTTCGATATACGATGCATATTTCACGGATTTTTTTTAATTTTGCAGCATGAAACCAGCTTTTTTGATAGCAGCACCTACGAGTGGCTCGGGCAAAACAACCATTGCACGAGGGCTGATGGCATTATTGGCATCGAAAGGCTATAAGGTACAGCCCTTCAAGTGTGGACCTGACTATATCGACACTAAATTCCATGAGGCGGTATGTGGACGTCCTAGCATCAACCTCGATACCTTTATGGCGACGCCAGAGCATGTTCGCGAACTTTTCGCCCATTATGGCGAGGATGCTGATATCAGTATCGTTGAGGGTATGATGGGGCTGTTCGATGGTTACGACCGTGACAAGGGCTCTTCCGCAGAAATCGCACAAGTGCTGGATATTCCCGTCGTACTGGTTGTCGATGCCAAATCGGCAGCCTATTCCATGGCTCCACTACTTTCTGGTTTTATGCATTTCCGTCAAGATGTGCATATTGCGGGCGTTATATTTAATAAGGTAGGAAGTGAACGGCACTACCAGATGTTGCAACAGGTATGCGACGATCTTGGCATAGAATGTTTCGGGTATCTGCCTAAATCTGCTGACCTTGAACAGGGCTCCCGCTATTTAGGGCTCGATTTTTCGCAAAGGCCAGAAACAGGACAATTGGTTGAACTCTTAGAACAGAACGTAAAATGGGAGAAACTGCTCGAATTATGATAGCCCGCAATGCAGAGTCGTTCTCCTTCATCTATCAGGAGAATATCGACCGCTTCAAGGATGTCACCTTCTTCGACCCTGAAAAGGATGTGCCCAATCTTGATAACGTTGATTTGCTTTATTTGCCTGGTGGCTATCCTGAGAAGCATTTAGAGGCACTTGTTGCCAATGAGGCTTGTCGCAAAGCCATTAAGGATTATGCAGAACGTGGTGGACGGATTCATGCTGAATGTGGTGGCATGATGTATCTTTGTAAGGCCATTGTGACCGATGATGGCAGCTATCCCATGTGTGACGTGTTGCCATACACCATCACAGCACGCCAGTGTGACAGGAAACTCTCATTAGGCTATCGACGCTTTGTGCTTGACGGTAATGAATATCGTGGCCATGAGTTCCATTACACACAGTTCTTA
>Ga0265299_10005409_pt1 | contig 11839 bp, 11 predicted proteins | sample AusTroGonzalo_MG_4_FD_193485 | JGI IMG/M metagenome (GOLD analysis project Ga0265299, IMG submission 193485) | Bovine rumen microbial communities from tropical cattle in Woodstock, Queensland, Australia - Gonzalo_02 | ecosystem: Host-associated > Mammals > Digestive system > Stomach > Rumen ...
AACGGCAGGAGATGGCCGATCGGAGTCGGCCATAACGGAAGAACGGTTGGCCGCAGTTTCCGAAGCGGGAGGGAGGGACTCCCTTTTCGTAGCATCGGCTAAATTATTCGCGGAGAAAAGGGAGTCCCTCCCTCCCCCTTGAACTACCGCCAGAATGCGCTGCAGATGGGCTTCGTACGGACGCATGTTGGTAATGGCCGCCTGCGCCTTGTGGAGCTTGGCCGACGACACCAGCTTCATGGCCGATGTAATCTTGAGCGTGTTCTGGACCGAGCCGATCCGGCCTTTTATTTCCTTTAATGTTGGCATTAGGCTTTCATGGACTGGATTACCTGGGAGGCAATTTCTTCAATGACGGCCACGGCATTTTCGGGCACCTTCCCCTCGCCCAGCGGCGTTAACACATCGGCCTGGTGCGACATGCGCATGCGTTCCAGAAAAGCGTCCTGGAACTCCCGCACGCGCGAAACGGGAATGTCCCGCATAAGGGAATGGGTGCCGCAGTACAGAACAGCCACCTGTTCGCCCACCGGCATGGGGCTGTACTGAGGCTGAATGAGCAACTGATTGTTCTTCCGGCCCTTGTCCAAAGCCATTTCCGTGACTTTGTCCATGTCGGACGAGAACTTGGAGAAAGCCTCCAGCTCCGTCCACTGGGCCTGGTCGATCTTGAGGGTACCCGCCACCTTCTTCATGGACTTCACCTGGGCGCTGCCGCCCACACGGGAAACGGAAATACCCACGTTGATGGCCGGACGCACACCCTGGTTGAACAGCGCCTGCTCCAGGTAAATCTGGCCGTCGGTGATGGAAATCACGTTTGTAGGGATGTAGGCCGACACATCGCCCGCCTGCGTCTCAATAATCGGCAGAGCGGTGAGCGAACCACCGCCTTTCACCTTGCCCCTGAGCGTCTCCGGCAGGTCGTTCATCTGCGCAGCCACTTCCTCCTGGGAAATGATCTTGGCAGCACGCTCCAACAAACGGGAATGCAGGTAGAAAATATCGCCCGGATAGGCCTCGCGGCCGGAAGGACGGCGCAGGATCAGGGACACCTCGCGGTAGGCCACAGCCTGCTTGGAAAGGTCGTCATACACCACCAGCGCATGCCGGCCCGTATCGCGGAAGAACTCGCCGATGGCCGCCCCGGCAAAAGGAGCGTAATACTGCAACGCCGCGGGATCGGCCGCCGTTGCCGCCACCACAATGGTGTAATCCATGGCCCCATGCGAACGCAGGGTGTCCACAGTGGCGGCGATGGTGCTGCCCTTCTGGCCGATGGCCACATAGATGCAGTACACCGGATCCCCGGCCAGGTACCCTGCCCGCTGGTTGATGATGGTGTCGATGGCAATGGCCGTCTTGCCCGTCTGGCGGTCGCCGATAATGAGTTCGCGCTGTCCGCGGCCGATGGGAATCATGGCGTCGATGGCCTTCAGACCCGTCTGCAGCGGCTGGCTCACCGGTTCACGGTAGATGACGCCCGGCGCCTTGCGCTCCAGCGGCATATCCACTTTGTCGCCGTCGATGGGACCCAGGCCGTCCAGCGGGTTGCCCAGCGGATCCACTACCCGGCCCAGCAGCTTGTCGTTTACGCCGATGGAGGCAATCCGGCCGGTACGCCGCACCACCATGCCTTCCTTCACATGGTCGGTAGGTCCCATGAGCACCGCGCCCACGTTGTCGGTTTCCAGGTTCATCACCACGGCCATCACCCCGTTCCCGCAGTCCAGCAGCTCACCGGCTTCGGCATGGTCCAGTCCGTAAATGCGGACCACACCGTCACTTACCTGCAACACTTTGCCGATCTCCTCGAACTGAAGATCGTTTTTCATGTCCCGGAGCTGCATGAGCAGGATGTCGCTCACTTCACTGGGTTTAAGATTAGTTGCCATCAGATAATTCTTCTGTTTCGTTCCACAAATTGTTCCCGGATCAGGTCCAACTGCCGTTTGATGCTGGCATCCAGGAGGTAGTCGTCAATGTCAAACACAAACCCGCCTATCAGGGACGGGTCCACGTCCACTTCTATAATTACATCGTCCCCGGTCTTTTGCTTCACCAGGTCTTTCAGGCGCTGCAACAGCAGCTGGGAAGGTTCTGCCACGGTGGTCAGGTGGGCTTTCCGCACCCCCATGCTGCGGCGGTACAGGTCCACAAAGTCCCGCAGGATATCCTCGGCCATATCCATCCGGCCATTCCGGTTCAGGAGGGAGAAGAAGCGGCCCAAATCCGGGGACATCCCTTCTCCCAAAGCCGTCTCCAGCAGCTTGATTTTGTTGGAAGGAGACACCACGTCATCGGCCGCCGTTACCATGCGCTGCAGCTCGGAAACCTTGTGGAGCTGTTCCACCAGGGTCTCCGCCTGGGCACATACCGTGCTTCCCTGACCCGTTTCCCGGACCAGTTTCACCAGCGAGCGGGCGTACCGCGACACGATGATGCTTCGGTTCATGACCTCATTTCCGCTTTGCCTGCCTCATCTACCAGCGAGTCGATGAAGGCCTGCCGGGTACCCTCTTCCGACAGTTCGTGCCGGAGAATCTTTTCGGCCACCTGTACAGAGAGCAGGGCCACCTCTTTCCGCACGTCCCGCAGGGCGCTTTCCTTTTCGGCAGCTATCTCCGTGCGGGCCTGGGCCAGAATCTTTCCGGCCTCATCCCGGGCTTCCTCCTTGGCCTCGGCTACAATACGGGTCTTGGTGTCGGCGGCTTCCTTCAGGATGGCGCTCTGCTGACGGCGCACCTCTTCCATCATCTGTTCCTGCTCCACCTTCCAGGCAGCCATCCGCGCCTCTATTTCATCGGCATCCTTCAGGGACTGGGCAATCTTGTCACTGCGCTTTTCCACGCTGGAGGTAATAATCGGGAAGCCGAATTTTGCCAGCAGGAAAAACACAATGCCGAAGATGACGACCATCCAGAAAAGAAGGCCGAATTCGGGTGTTACCAGGCTCATAATTACTTAAGCAGGATGGCCAGCAGCGCTACGATGATGGCGAACAGGGCGGCGCCTTCCACCATACCGGCGGCAATAATCATGGATGTGCGCAGGTTGCCGGCGCTTTCCGGCTGACGGGCAATGGCCTCCATGGTGGACTTGCCGATTTTACCGATACCGAAAGCGGCAGCGATGGCAGCAATAGCGGCGCCCAGGGCGGCACCGACCTTTCCGAGGGCCGCACCGGCGGCAGCCTGAAGGAGAATAGTTGAAAGAATCATAATATTACGTATTAAAAGTTATTCTTCGTGTGCTCTGGCCAATCCTATATAGATGGAACTGAGCATGGTAAACACATAGGCCTGGATGAAAGCCACCAGGCACTCCAGCGCATCCAGGAAAACGCCGAAGAGCACGGAAACCACCGTAAGGGAACCGCTGAGCAGCGGGCCGTACTTGGCCATGATGAAGATCATGCACACCATGCACAGGATCATGATATGGCCCGCCAGCATATTGGCGAACAGACGGATGGTAAGGGACACCGGCTTCATGAGGGCGCTGAACACCTCGATAACCGGCATGATGGGTTTGAGGAATCCCGGCACGTCCGGGGCAAATATCTCTTTGTAGTAATGTTTGGTACCGGTAAGGTTCACCGTAAAGAAGGTGCACAGGGCCAGCACCAGGGTAATGGCAATGTTGCCGGTGAGGTTGGCGCCACCCGGGAAGAACGGCAGGATGCCCAGGAAGTTGTTGAACAGAATCCACAGGAAAGCCATGCACAGGAAGGGCGAATACTTGCGGTAATCTTCCTCGCCGATATTCTCCCGCGCCATTTCGTGCACCATCATCACCAGCGGCTCCATGCAGGCGGCCAGGCCGGTGGGCGCCTCTTCCAGGCTGTCGTGCCGGCGGTACCAGCGGGCCGTAAGCAGCACAATCACAAGCAGCAGCAGGCTGCTCATCATAAGGGACAGCACATTCTTGGTAATGGACAGGTCCAGCGGCCGCTTTCCCGTTTCCGCATTCACCAGTTTGCCATCCTCGTTGAGCGTATAACCGTTTTCGACCGCATGGTGTAACGTGAAAACATGCACGCCATTCTCAATCACAATGCAGGGCAGCGGAATGGCAACGGGCTTTCCCTTCCACTCCGTAATGTGCCACTCATACTCGTCACCGATGTGTTCGAAAATAATTTCGCCCACATTGATACCTTCCTCTTCCGTCGCTTCCGGAGCAGACGTGTTCTCCGTAGCATCGGCTATCTTATTCGCAGAGGAGAACACGTCTGCTCCGGAGCCCTGGAGAAGCAACAGCGATATGAGAAACGCCAGCATCATACCTCCACGCACGCGGTTACGCGGTTATTGCGCACTTCCACAAAGCCTTCCCGAATGGCCAGCTTTTCTTCCCGGCCCTGGGTACGCCACTTGATTTCTCCCTTTTCCAGGATGGTAATGAGCGCCGCATGGTCCTTGAGCACCTGGAAAGGGCCCATGATGCCGGGCAACGTTACCAATTCGGCCGTTGCCTCCACCAGCGTCCCCTCGGGACTCAGAATATGTAGGGCAATAACGTCCATTACTTAGCGGCAGCCAGAATCTTTTCGCCCTTGGCAATGGCGTCCTCAATGGTACCCACGTTCAGGAAGGCCTGCTCCGGCAAGTAGTCCACCTCGCCGTCCAGGATCATGTTGAAGCCCTTGATGGTGTCTTCGATGGAAACCATCACGCCGGGAACGCCCGTGAACTGTTCGGCCACAAAGAACGGCTGCGAAAGGAAGCGCTGCACGCGGCGGGCGCGGTTCACGGTGGTTTTGTCTTCGTCGGACAGCTCGTCCATGCCCAGGATGGCAATGATGTCCTGCAGTTCCTGGTTGCGCTGGAGAATCTGTTTCACGCGCTGGGCCGTGTCGTAATGCGCCTGTCCCACAATGTTCGGGTCCAGGATACGGGAAGTACTTTCCAGCGGGTCCACGGCCGGGTAGATACCCAGGGACGTGATTTTACGGCTGAGCACCGTGGTGGCGTCCAGGTGGGTGAACGTGGTGGCGGGCGCCGGGTCCGTAAGGTCATCGGCCGGCACATATACGGCCTGCACGGAAGTGATGGAGCCGTTTTTGGTAGAGGTGATGCGCTCCTGCATCTTACCCATTTCCGTGGCCAGGGTGGGCTGGTAACCCACGGCCGAAGGCATACGCCCCAGCAGGGCCGACACCTCCGAACCCGCCTGGGTGAAACGGAAAATATTGTCGATGAACAGGAGGATATCCTTAGGGTCGTCGGCCTTCTTGGAGTCGCGGAAGCTTTCGGCCAGGGTTAGGCCGCTGAGGGCCACGCTGGAACGGGCTCCCGGGGGTTCGTTCATCTGGCCGAATACCATGGACACCTGGCTCTTCTCCAGCTCCTTATGGTCTACCAGGGAAAGGTCCCATTTACCCTCTTCCATGGCTTTTTCGAAGGCATCGCCATAGCGGATTACCTTGGACTCTATCATTTCCCGCAGCAAATCGTTGCCCTCACGGGTACGCTCTCCCACGCCGGCGAACACGGAGAAGCCGTTGTGCGCCTTGGCAATGTTGTTGATGAGTTCCTTGATGAGCACGGTCTTACCCACACCGGCACCGCCAAAGAGGCCGATTTTACCGCCCTTCAGATACGGTTCCAGCAGGTCGATGACCTTGATGCCGGTGAACAGCACTTCCTGGCTGGTGGTAAGGTCCTCGAACTTGGGCGGATCCCGGTGGATGGGCAGGGTTTCGGCCCTGTCCAGTTCCCCCATTCCGTCGATGGAGTCTCCCGTCACGTTCATTACGCGGCCGCGGATCTGGGTGCCGGTGGGCATGGAAATGGGCCGGCCGGTGTTGGTGACTTCCAGGCCGCGCCGGAGCCCGTCCGTGGAGTCCATGGCCACGCAGCGCACGGTGTCTTCACCAATGTGCTGCTGCACCTCCAGAATGAGGTTGCGGCCGTCCGGGCGTTTGACCTGGAGAGCGTCGCTGATCCGGGGAAGTTCTGACTCGGCATTGCGGGCCGAAATATCGAAATGCACATCTACAACCGGTCCCACGACCTGCGCGATGTACCCTGTGCTGTTTGGCATAAGTCAATTGTTATCTGAACTTACAAATTTAACCAATTATTTGACCAATGCCAAATGAATTCTGTTTTCCACCCGGGCCGCCAGCGAAGCAAGCAGGAAGTAGACACCCGTCTGGATAGTCAGCGCCCGGATTTCGGGAGCGATGGCCTCCAGGCTTCCGGACATGCATAGCGTCATATACGCCCGGCAGCCGAAGGTGGACGGGAACACGTATGACAACACCTTCCACAGGTACGGGAACTGGGATTCCGGCCAGGTGAAACCGGTAAGGAATACCGCTATCGGCGTCACGAACAGCAGGAGCACAAGCACCGTTTCGCGCTTGGTGATGGCGCTGGACCAGGTGAAGGAGAAGAAAATGATATCGGCCACATAGAACAGCAGGAGCACCAGCACGGCCGTCCAGTCGCAATGGAGGGGAAGATGGAAGAGCGTGGGTACCAGCAGCGTTCCGTACACGCCCAGGACGATGAAAATGAGGTAGTAGGCAAATCCACGGCCCAGCACTATGCGTCCCATGCCTCCATCGGTAGCGTACTGTGTAAAACTCCGTCCTTCTTCGCGCAGCGTTCCGGCCAGGGTGGAACTCCCGTAGAACATCACCTGCTGCAGGATCATCATCATGGCCATATAGACAAAGAACATGGTGAAGGAAATGGCAGGATTGTACTGCAGGTATTCGTCGTACTGTACCGGCTCTATCAGCTGGGTGGCGTCTTGTCCGGTGTAACCCGCAGCCGCATAACGCTCGGCCTGGATCTTGTGCACCTCGTCCAGCATCACCTTGTTGGTTGCCACGGTCAAATCCTTGTAATAGAGGAAGGTGGACATATCGGCATAGGTGGAAACCGTTGCCTGTTCCATCAGATTCAGCTTCTTGTCAAAATCGGCAGGGATATAGATGATGCCATGCACTTTCTGCTGTTCCATCAGTTCCCGGGCCTCTGCCATGGAGACGCAGTCGTAGGCGATGGCCACTTCCCGCGTGGCGTCCACTTCGCGGATGTACCGGCGGCTATAGCTTCCCTGGGAGTTGTCCACAACCGCCACGGGCATCTCGTCCACCACGCCATAACCGTAAATCCAGTTGTAAAGGAGCGGATAAACCAAGCCGGCAAAGCAGAAGATGAGCATTACGCCATTATCGTGCACCACCATTCCCAGCTCATCGGCAAAAATCTTGAAAGTGTCGCGAATCCACTGTCCCAAATATGTAATTTTTTCTGCCATAGTTAATTGCGTGGATAATTCTGGTTAACGTATGCACCGCCGAGGCGCCGGATACCCACCAGAGGAATCAAAAGGAAAACGAGCAGGGCCACGGCCGATGTCCACCAAGCGGCGAACCCGGTACCAAAGATGGCCTCCTGTACGTAGAATTGGTAATAAAACCGGAGCGGATACAGCCAGGACAGGCCCTGCAGGGCCACCGGCAGGCTGCTGATGGGCAGGGTGAATCCGGCGAAGGAGAATCCCAACACGCTGTAAAGGGCGCTGATACAGACGGAAAGGCGCAGGGTGGGCACCATGGATACCACAAAGACGGCGATGGCTTCATAGGCCAGCACCAGCAGCAGCATAGCAAGCAGCATGGCCCAGAGGGAGCCCTTGAGCGGATAGTGCAGGGGACCGAACAACACCAGCTGCAGGATGGTTCCCAGCACCGTGAACAGCACTGTGTAGGGTATCAGCTTGGCAAAAACCGCAAGAGAGGCGGAATCACCGCCCAGCGCCAGCAGCTCCCTGGATGTTCCGTACTTGAGTTCGGAAGCCAGGGCATAGGACACTACCAGCATGATACTCATGGCCAGTACGCCCGTGAGAATCATGTTGCACAGGTAATAGGCATAGCTGGTGGGGGCGTTGCCGATGTTATGGGCGTCGATGGCTATCGGCTGGATGCGCGACATTATCTCGGCCTCGTTCACGCCTTTTGCCCGCAGGACCTCCCGCTGCACGGCGCCGTTGGTAAGGTTCACCATAAAGAGGATGTCCTTGTAGGAAAGCGCACCGCCGATGACGGGGTTCATCGCATTCACATACACCCCCATCTTGGGGCAGTGGAACGCCTGTACTTCCTCGTCAAACCTTTCCGGAATAACTACGTATGCCGATATGCGGCCGGTTTCCATTTCCCGCCGGGCTTCGGCGATGCTCCCGAAGGAGACCACGCGACCCAGCTGGGTTGCGTCAAGTTGCCGGACAAAGTTCCTGGAAGTGGAGGAGTTGTCCCTGTCCACTACGCCGATAGGAATATCCTCCGGCAAGCCTTTCCCAAAGAAAGTGAGAAAGAACACTGCTGTGGCCAGCATCACTCCCAAAGAGCCCACCAGATAGATGGGCCTCTTTGTCCAAAGATGCAACTCGCGCTGTACGATATTAATGATGCGTTTCATTATTTGACACTCTTCTGAAGGATGACACTCATACCGGGACGGAGACCTTTTACAGGAGCGTCCGGCCGTGCACGCACCTCGAAGGTGCGGGTGTCGAATTCGCCGATTTCCTTGGTGGCGCGCCAGGTGGCGTAGGACTCACGGACGGCAATATAGTAAACCGTTGCCGATACAGAGGCATTGTTCAGGGCAGGAATGGTGAGCTGGAGTTTGTCGCCGGACTGCATGCCTTCCAGGCGGTCTTCACGGATGTTGAAGGTGAACCAGACATCGTCCAGGTCCTGGATGGTCATAATGGGCGAGCCCTGCCCCACCAGCTCTCCCACTTTGGGATAACGGGCCGATATGATACCGTCGGCCGGGGAAGTAAGGACGATTTCTGCCTTATAGGAGTTCACAAGGTCCACGGCGGCGTTTGCGCGCTCCACCAGGGCCACGGCTGCATCCTTGTCCTCCTGACGTGCGCCTTTTACGGCCATATCATACTGGCTCTTGGCAGCCCTGGCCGTGGCTGAAGCGGCATCGTACTGGGCCTTTACCTCGTCGAACTTCTGGTCCGATACAACTTTCTCGTCGTGGAGCTTTACCATGCGCTCATAGGATTTGCGCATCACTTCTTCGCCCACCAGGGCTTTCTGCCACATCTCATAAGCACCGGTAATCTGCTCCTGCCGGGCACCGTTGTAGGCCTTTTCCTTCTGGGCCAGGGCGGCGGCACGGGCTGCGGAAGCCTCGGCAATCTTGGAACGGATTTCCGGAGAATCAATCACCACCAAGGTGTCGCCCTTGCGCACCAGCTGTCCTTCCTCTCCACGGAATTCCTCTATACGCCCGGGAACCTTGCCGGAAACGCGGTATTCGGTGGCTTCCGCCTCACCCTGGATTACGATTTCCTTCGGGCGGGAAACAATGTATCCCACGATGGACACAATTAAGATCACTGCAACAAGTGCGAAAACTCCAATAAGGAGATTGTAATTTTTCTTTGCCATAGTATTTAATTTTTAATATTTCCGTTGTAATTACCCTCGGCTTTCTGGAGGGATGCGGCGGCCATCTGGAGTTCGATGCCGGCGTCTATGTATTCGCTGTGGGCGCTGAGCCAGGCGGTGTGGGCGCCCAGGACGGTGTTGGTTTCAACCACGCCCGCCTCATAGCCCACCTGGGCCTTGCGCAGGTTCTCTTCGGCACAGGCGAGGTTGTTTTCGGCCAGGGTGAGTTTCTCCAGCGCCTCGCTGCAAAGCTTGCGCTGCTGGGCCACCTGAAGGTTGATGAGTCCGGTGGCGTCGTCGTACTGGTCGGTGTACAGGCGCGCCTCGGCCTTTGCCTTGCGGTATTTGTAAAGGCCCTCGCCGCCGTGGCAGATAGGCACCCGCACCATTACGCCCACGCTGAACATGCCGCCCTGCCAGCTGTTCTGGATGCCGTTGAAGGCATTGGGGTTGGAGATTAAGTAGTTGCCAACCAAAGCCACGGTAGGGAGCATATCGGCACGGACCACCTTGGCCTTGCGGTCATAGATTTCCTTCGCCAGGGACAGGCTGCGGGTTTCGGGGCGGTCGGCATAGATGTCGTCCATGGATTTTTCCGCCGTCCGGGCCGGAAGGGGCACGGCTTCCAGGTTTTCGTCAGCCAGCACAATTTCCGTGTCCAGCGGAAGGCCGATGCGCTTGCACAGGAGCATTTTCGAGAGCTCCAGACCGTTAGAAGACTTGGTGTACAGCATGTCCGCCTCGTTGGCTTTCACCCTTATTTGGAGGGCGTCGGATTCCGTGGCTACGCCGGCCCGGATGGCCTGGTCCACATCGGCCTGCATCTGGTGCAGGAGTTCGCTGTAAGACTGGGCCAGTTTCTTCTTGGCCGCAATGGAAACAATCTGCCAGTAAGCCTGGTCCACATCCAGGAGCACGTCGGCGTACTTCATGTCGTATTTGGCATCGGCCAATTCCTCTGCCAGGGAAGCCATCTGGTTGGAGTAGATGATCTTACCACCCGCAAAGAGGGGCTGCTCCAGCGTAACGGCGCCCGCCCACACATTATGGAAATCCGGGTGCAGGGCATTGTCAATATCCTGGCCGATGGCATTGATGGGCTCGGCCACGTTGGGAACAAGACCGGCCAGGGAGGACGGATCCACGCCCTGGAGCATCTGGAGGATGGTCTGCCACATGGGGCTGCCCATATACTCGGCAGCCAGGGCGGGGTTGGTCTGGATGGCCGTCATCAGCTGCGTCATCTTCTGGGTCATGGCGGTGCCCATCTGGGAGATGGCTCCGCTTGCCGCCGCGTCAAGCTGTCCCTGCATGAGGGTACCGGCATTGCGCAGGATTTGGGACTGGTCGTCGCTGATTAAGGCGATGTCCCGGTTGTTATACATGTACACGCCCGTTGCACTGATTACGGGGAAGTAATTGGCAAGGGCTATCTTTCTGTCGTAACCGGCCATTTCCCGGTCAATCTGGGCCTGGTCCAGTTCCCTGGAGTTCTGAACCGCCATGTCGTGGCAGTCGTCCAGGGTGAGCACGGTCTGGGCGTTTAGCTGAACGGAGGCCAGCAGCAGGGCTGTCGCAATGAGATACTTTTTCATACTATAAGAAGTTTTTAAAATTTTCGTTTTCAATTCCGAGTGCAAAATTATTGCCAATTTTTCCACTAAAAAATATCAAAAGTCTGTTATTAATTGTATTTTGGTAGAATTATAGGTAAAATTTGCATTTAATTTGAAATCCTCTTATCTTTGCCGACAGATTTCTGTATTAGACCATATTACAAATGGAGCCACAAAAAATTAGCATTGCAAAGGTGCTCAAGCTCACCTCCCCGGGCATGGAGGTATCGGCTTTGGGGGACGAATTCATCATCGGCGAAGCACAGGGCGCCAGCGCCCTCTCGGACAACCGCATCCTGGACATACTCCGCTATCCCATCCGTTTTGACGGGTATATTCTGTTCTTCTTAAAGAAGGGGCACTACCATATTGACTTCAACCTGAAAACCTACGAAGTGCATGAGGGCTCCCTGCTGGTTACCGTACCGGGCAATATAATAAGGGTAGGCCAGGTGGACAAAGACCGGCTCTCAGACATAGAGCTGGCGTATGTAGTGCTATCCAGGCAGTTTATCTCCGGCTTGCAACTGGACTTCAACAAGGTGTTCCAAGACAGCGTGCAGGTGCTGGAGAATCCCTGCATCGTCCTGAACGAAGAACAGCTTGCCCTGGCCGAATCCTACTTCCTGCTGGCGAGACAAGTGGTGCAGTCGTCGCTTTCCAACAAAAGGAATATTATCGGCGGCCTGCTGTCTTCCCTGAGCTATATGACGGAGGACATCTGGACCGGACAGCTGAGTGAAAAGGGAAAACCGCTGGTGAACAGCAGCGCCCGCGCATCCCTCAC
>Ga0265299_10005410_pt1 | contig 11839 bp, 13 predicted proteins | sample AusTroGonzalo_MG_4_FD_193485 | JGI IMG/M metagenome (GOLD analysis project Ga0265299, IMG submission 193485) | Bovine rumen microbial communities from tropical cattle in Woodstock, Queensland, Australia - Gonzalo_02 | ecosystem: Host-associated > Mammals > Digestive system > Stomach > Rumen ...
CACCCCCGCGGTGAAGTATCATGGTGAATTATCTGGAAATTTTTCCGAACATGATGTCCCCGCACCAATGGATTTAACATTGAAAGTAGGGGCGTTGGTCGTTTTTGTGAAAAACGGTGACAAGTGGCACAATGGTTCCATGGGAATTGTGCGCGACCTTGGGGTGTGTGAAATAAAGGTTCAACTTTTAAATGAACATCACGATGTTGTTTCGGTTCGTCCCGAAAAATGGCAAAAAATAGAATATTCGCGTAACGAAGAAGATAAATTAATCGAAAACGAAACGGGTGCGTATAAACAATTCCCTTTGACACTTGGGTACGCGATGACAATACACAAGGCGCAAGGTAAAACATTGGATGCTGTTATAGTTGATATTGCACGCGGTGCGTTCGAACATGGTCAAACCTATGTTGCATTGTCGCGGACGCGTCGCGCTTCGGATATGCATATTTTGCGACCGTTGGCCACGCGGGATATTATTTTTGATAATCGGGTGTTAGATTTTGTGAATGAAAAATAAAAACGGCGTTTGCCGCTTTTATTTACCTTTTTGATTTTTTCGGTTCCATATGGTTTTGATTATGTTATTAACCGCAGTTTGTTGTTTTTCAGTTGATACTGTTTTTTCAACTTGTATGTTTGGTGCGGGTTTCTTTTCAATAACTGGGGGGGTAACCATTGTGCCGTTCATAATGAATTTTGTAATTGTTTCGATTGTTGGGGTTTTAGTGAAGGCATCCCATAATGCATCTTCTTGTTTAACGGTCAAATCGACGCCGGTGTTTCGTATTGTTGCTATTGTTATTTCAACAATGGCAAGAGAATCCGCACCGAAACGCGAAACAATATCGGTCGTTGTTGTTAATTCCTCGCGGCCCGTGTAATCAAGCCCAAGTATGTCCGTAATAGTATTTTTTACAATATGGTTTATTTCTGCTTCTGTTTTCATAATTTAACCTTTATTAAATTTCTTTTTGCATTAAAACCGCATCGGTGCCATCGCTGTAATATTTTTTGCGTGTCCCAACGTTTATAAAACCGCATTTTTCATATAGTTTGATAGCGGGTGTGTTTATATGTGAAACTTCAAGAAAGATTTTTTTTACATCGTTCTTTTTGACTTCGTTTTCCATGATGCCAAGCATAGCGATTGCGATACCCGCGCCACGTGCATCGGGGTGAACACCGACCGAAATAATTTCCGCTTCATCAAGCACGGACCGCCAAACAATAAAACCGTTTTGACTTGCGACTATTTCACATCCCGACTTTTTTAAATCGGCAAAATCATCAGCGTTCCATGGTTTGTGCGGAAAACAAAGTTTATGAAGTTCGGCAAGGTCGTTAAACATTTTTAGAAACCTCGGCATAACTTGGGCGCAGATACATGGGAACCACGGGTTCGTTTGTTTTTGCGTCTAACTTTTTTTTGATGATGCCAATAGCATCAAGCAAATCAAAAGGTTTGTGTCCAACGGTACGCGGGCATTTCATTTGTTCGGTTTCAACTTCTTCGATGGTCATCGTACATGGTTCGTGTTGTGCGGATGCAACGAAGAAATCGCCTCGTGACGAATCCAATGCGACAAACGCATCGGGCGTTTTGGCAAGGTACAATTCAAATGCATTAATTGGCACAATGGGGATATTTAACCCTATTGCTAAACCCTTGGCATATGCGATACCCATACGAATTCCGGTAAAACTTCCCGGACCAACAACGACACCAATTGCGGATAAATCCGTCCATTTTGCGTTATTTTCGGAAAGAAATTTTTCCGCTTCGGTTGGTAACGCCAAGGATTGTTTTTCAACGTTCACCGATTTGTATTTGTCATCCAATACAAATTCTAATCCATTCCCCGAAGTGTTTATTACAAAAATCATTTCGTTACCATTGTGTTAAATATTTACACCAAAACCAATACGTTTAGAAAAACCAGCGGAACCACGTCCCGACAACAATTCATCTATTTTTTGAATTGTAAATTCGGTTGGTTTATCTTCGCCATCATTTTCAAGTAATGAACGACGCAAAAGTGCATTTATTTCACGTTGTAATTCACGGACGCCTTGTTCGGAAGTGTATTTGTGAACAAGGTGATGAAGAGCAGCATCATCTATTTTTATGTTCTTTATATCCCATCCTGTATCACGTGCCGCACGTCCAATTAAATGTTCGCGCGCTATTTGAACCTTTTCATCTTCGCTATATCCGGGGATTTCGATGATTTCCATACGATCTTTTAATGCACTTGACATATTCAAACTGTTAGCCGTTGTGATGAATAAAACGTTCGATAAATCAAAATCTACTTCAAGATAGTGATCACGGAAAGTCTTATTTTGTTCGGGGTCAAGAACTTCCAAAAGGGCGGCTTCGGGATCGCCACGCCAATCACGTCCCATTTTATCTATTTCATCAAGAACGATAACGGGATTGTTTGTTTTCGCACGTTTTAATGCGTCCATAATACGTCCCGGTTGGGCGCCGATATAAGTTTTGCGATGACCGCGAAAATGCGCTTCGTCCGTTACACCGCCCAAAGAAATACGATGATATTTACGTCCCAAGGCACTTGCAATAGATTTGCACAACGAAGTTTTACCAACGCCGGGTGCACCAACAAAACACAAAATTGTTCCGTGATTGGAGCCCGTCTTTTTCATAACGGCAATGTGTTCCAATATACGTTCCTTGACCGGTTTCATTCCAGAATGTTCGGAATCAAGAATTTTGCGTGCTTCAACAAGGTCAATGTCTTTTTTATCGGCCTTGTTCCAAGGCATCGCAAGTAATTCTTCCAAATAAGTTTTAAGCAAACCACCTTCGTTTGACATGGGTGACATATTGCGCATACGGCGCCATTCGGACATTGCTTTTTCACGGACATCACGTGGAAGACGCATTCTTTCAATTTGCTTTTTAAGGTTTTCCGTGTCCATTTCGCCGTCGTCTTCGCCCATTTCTTTTTGTATTGCGCGCATTTTTTCGTGCAATATAGCGTCACGGCGACCTTGTTCCATCTGCATGCTGATACGACGGTTTATGTTGTCTTCAACCTTTGCCGTTTCATAAGCAACACGTACTTGTTCGTACAAAAGCACCATTTTTTCATACCACGATGGTTCGGTCAAAATCTTTATCGCGGTATCAGTATCAATTTCCAGTGTTTGAATCACAGAATCTATGAAAGCGGGCATAGGGTAGTTTTGTAAAACACTGCGCAGTTTATCAAGTTTCAATTTACGGAAAACCGGTGTCGATTGTAACATGTCAAAAATCTTTTGACGAAGGACAACCGTTTTATCATCTTCCATATCATCCTTCATTGGCACAACTTCCGTTTCGGCGGAAAAAATACCATTTTGAACGGATGTGTTGGTTAATTTGACTACGTCGGTCATTTTAAGGACAACGTGAACCGCACCATCTGGCATACGCAAAACATGGATAATATTGCCGATTGTTCCGATGTTATAAATATCGGCGGCATCCGCAGGATAGATTTGACTGTGTTGGGGAACTATTACCAAACGTTGTGTGGCGGTCGCGGCGGCTTCCACGCAGGAAATAGACACAGCATTATCAATATACAAAGGCACCGTCATTTGTGGGTGCACAACTAATTCGCGACAAGGTAAAACATATTCTTTCATAGCAGGTTAAATATAGATTGAATTTTATCGTTTTTCAAGGGTAATAAAAAAATCCCCGATTTTGGGGATTTTTATGAACTTTGTCGTTCGTTATATTAGCGACGATGACCAGCAAAACCACTTGGTTGGCGTTGTTGGTTGGAACTTGAACGTTTTGACAAATAACGAGCAGAAATCAAAATCAACCATTCTAATGCCAATGCAGCCAACAAAGACATTTTTGTTTCAATGGATTCAACCCAGCCCAAAACATATGCAAATTGTGCAATATAAGAGATGTACAAAATACCGAAAATACCCGTAAAGAATACTTTTTTAATTTTTCCAAACATATTTTTTCCTTTTTTATAATTTTTTGTCATTTGTGTGCCGGGTTTCTGGTGCCAGGCACCCGGCGGGCCCCGCAAAAGCTAAAACGGATATGGTTAACAATTGCCAACCCTATCCAACGCCATGTTAGGCAGCCATTGCAAGGCGAACATTGTCGTTCGCAGCGATTCTATCGCCATTCATGTTTTTATTGGTATTTAACGACGACCATGTCGGATTCAATCTTTTGTCTTTACTGCGCCTGTCGAAACTGATACACCCCCGTGATTTTTATTGGTGGAGGTGCCGGGTACCGCCCCCGGGTCCAAAACGACTATTCCACAAAGAGTTCAGAATCATCTTCACTTTCGTGACCCAATGATTATAATCTTTATAGTGGAAAATGCAAGTTTTTAAGTTATAATCACAAAAAAACAAGGTGTAATAATGAAATTCTTGGACAAAGCAAAGATTTCAATCAAGGCAGGTGACGGTGGTAATGGCGCTGCTACGTTCCGTCGTGAAAAATACATTGAATTTGGTGGACCGAACGGGGGTGATGGCGGTCGTGGTGGTGATGTTGTTTTTCGTGCGGTGCCAAATGTTAACACCTTGATCGATTATCGTTTTAAAACGCACTTTGTCGCGGAACGCGGTCAAAACGGTATGGGTAAAATGCGTACCGGTTTTTCGGGTGAAACATTGGTGTTGCCCGTACCAACGGGAACGGTCATTTTATCCGAAAACGAAGAAATAGAATATGCCGATCTTAACAAGGATGGTATGGAATATATGGCGGCACGTGGTGGTAACGGCGGTTGGGGAAATTTGCATTTCAAAAGTCCGACAAACCGTGCACCACGTCAGGCAAATGACGGATTGCCGGGTGAATCGCGGACGGTGGTTTTACGCCTTAAACTGATTGCTGATATTGGGCTTGTTGGTTTCCCTAATGCGGGAAAATCTACTTTGTTGTCGGCGGTGACATCGGCGCGTCCAAAAATTGCTAATTATCCATTTACAACATTGAATCCACAATTGGGGGTTATGTATGCACACAATCGTGAATTTGTTATGGTTGACTTGCCTGGGTTGATTGAGGGTGCACATACTGGTGTTGGTTTAGGTGACCGTTTCCTTGGTCATGCGGAGAGAACAAAAATGATTTTACATGTTGTTGATGCAACCGAACCCGATTTGGTGGCGCGTTATGCCGCAATTCGTTCCGAAATGGACAGTTATGGTGGCGGGTTGTTATCTAAACCGGAAATGGTTGTGATAAACAAAATAGACGCAATAAGCGAAGAAGAGTTGTCGGAAAAAATAACCGCATTTAAGAAATCGTTTGGGCGCAAGAAAAAACCGACAATTGTCACAATTAGTGCGGCTGGGCATGTTGGAATTGAAAACCTTGTTTCTGAAATAGAAAAAATGTTTTTGGCAATAGAAAAACAATAACGGGGCGGATATGTTGTTAAAGAAAGCAAAACTAGAAATGGATGATAAACTCAAAGCAAAACTTAGTGACAGGATTGTGAATCCGTATTCCGAATTTCCAAATGTTTTCAAAAAACGTTGCAAGTATAACGATGATGTGTTGGCGGGTGTGTATGCGTTTGATGAAAAATCCAATAAAATTTTACTGGGTAATTCGGGCGCAAAATTTAACGATGTTGAATTTATCGCTGGCTTGTGGCGTATTCAAAATAAATTCCCATATAAAGTTGTAAATGTACGTGGGCAAGACTTCGTTTTGTTGGAAAAACTTGACCACAAAGAAAAAACAAAATTTGATTTTTATTCCGCGGTAAGTGTTGGTACGAATTGTTATGGTTATTTTATATCGGATACCCCCGATTATTATGTCGCAAAATATGAAACCGAAATGGGCGTTTTTATGGCGTATGGTCAAACCAAGGAACAAGCACGTGCGTTTTTGGGTATCAAACTTTATGACCAATACCAAGATTTAATACATGGTGTGTTAAACGGAAAAAACAAATAGATTTTGATTTTTGCACGATGCTGTGCTAGTATCAGTTTGTTATAAAAAAAGAAAAAGGAGAAAAAATATGGCACTATCATTAAAGGGCACAAGAACCGAAAAAAATTTATTGATTGCGTTTGCTGGTGAATCCCAAGCGCGTAATCGTTACACTTTCTTTGCAAAAAAAGCGAAGGATGAAGGTTTCCAAGCAATTTCTAAAATCTTTCTTGAAACCGCGGAACAAGAAAAAGAACATGCTTCTCGGTTGTTTAAATTCTTGGAAGGTGGGGCATTGGAAATAACTGCATCTTTTCCCGCGGGAAAAATAGGTACAACATTGGAAAATTTGAAAGCGGCTGCATATGGTGAACACGAAGAAAATACGGATATGTATCCACGGTTTGCACAAATCGCCGCCGAAGAAGGTTTTACTGCAATTGCAGAAATTTTGAAAAACATTGGTTATGCGGAACGTTATCACGAATCCAGATTCCGTGCGCTGGCCGAAGCAATTGAAAACGGCACATTGTTCAAGCAAGATAAAATCGTTATGTGGCGTTGCACAAATTGTGGTATGTGGCACATTGGCACCGAAGCGCCAAAGGTTTGTCCGGCTTGCTTACATGAACAAGGTTATTTTATCAGCGAAGGAACAATTTCCCGTTGCGATACCAACGAAGGTTTTTGTGAATATGCAAACATTGATGAATAATCATGAAAAGTAAATAAAGAAAACGGTGCAAACCTGCACCGTTTAAGTATGAAAAGTTTATATAATAGATCGTATAGAAACGATAAGGGAGTGGGGGATGATAATAACTTTGATAGTGATAGTTTCTTTTGTTGGTACATTATATTTTATAAGTAAATCTAATTGGCTAATGGTTATAGTTTGTGGACTTGTTTGTTATGGTGCTTGTGTTTATAGAAATGAGGTAAAAATAGATAAATGTGTTACTTATTTGACAGAAGATGAAAGGATATACAACAAGAAAGTATTTATGGACAGTAATGGACAAGTAAAGTTAGATCATGTAATGGGGCTGCAATATGCTAGACCTTTATGTATACAAATGAACCAAGTTTTTTATTATAATGCGGGTTTTTCGTTTAAGAGATAAAACGTAATCAAAAAAATAGATAACACATTGAAAGAAACGGTGCGATTTTCGCACCGTTTTTTGTTTATCGTTTTTTCTCTTGTTCTTGTAATGTTCTTAATGCTTTGGCTAAATCAATTTTTGAACGTTCTTGAAAAGGAATATCTGACCAGCTTTTGAATTTTCTTTTTTCTATTTTACTACATTTACCAACGGTTGTCATAACTATTTCATCAGCTGTTGTTGTTATAATGTATATTTTATAACCCACCGTAATTATTTCTGTATTTACCATTGTGTTTTCCCCCGAATGTTTCTTGAGTTTTATGGCGCACCCGGCGCGATTCGAACGCGCAATCTCCGCCTTCGGAGGGCGATGCTCTATCCAGTTGAGCCACGGGTGCATCAAGTCCTATTATATTGTCGGGGTACAAAAAATGCAAGATATAAAGCCACGAAAAACTAACCACTATCCGCGTTGTAATAAGTCAAGCATAAACTGGTCAAGGTCGCCATCTAAAACCGCGTCGGAATCGGTATTTTCGGTGCCCGTGCGGACATCCTTGACAAGTTGATAGGGGTATAAAACGTAGTTTCTGATTTGGCTGCCCCATTCAATTTTCTTTTGGGCGGCTTTTGCGGCATCTTCTTCGGCAGCGCGTTTTTCCAGTTCAAGTTCATATAAACGGCTGCGCAAGATTTTCATTGCCATATCTTTGTTTTGGAATTGGCTGCGTTCATTTTGGCAAGTGACAACAATTCCCGTAGGCAAGTGGGTTATGCGAACCGCGCTGTCGGTTTTATTTACGTGTTGACCGCCAGCCCCCGATGAACGGTATGTATCAATACGTAAGTCCTTGTCGTTGATTTCAATTTGTATGGAATCGTCCACGTCGGGCCAAACATCAACCGATACAAAACTTGTTTGGCGTTTACCATTAGCGTTAAATGGTGATATGCGAACAAGGCGGTGAACACCAATTTCGTTACGTAACCAACCATAAGCCCGTTCGCCAACAATTCGATATGTGATATTTTTAAGACCCGCGACATCGCCAGGGTGTTCTTCGACAACTTCGCATGAAAAATTATGACGTTCCGCCCATCTTGTATACATACGTGCCAACATTTGTGCCCAATCTTGTGCTTCGGTTCCGCCGGCACCTGCTTGGATGAACAAAAACGCATTATTCCCGTCCGCGGGATTATTGAAAAGCGTGATATATTTTGCGTGTTTTACATCGGTTGCAAGTTTTTCTATGTCGTTTGCAATATCGGGATCATCTGGTGCAATGGCGTATAACTCGGTAAGTGTTTCATAACGTGAAGCCATGTCGTTAAATTCCGCCAATGTGCGTTCAAGCGACGATTTTTTCTGAAGCAATGTGCGTGCTTCATCCGGATTATTCCAAAGTTCGGGATTGTTGGTTTCGGTTTCAAGTTTTTCTATATCTGTGCGCAGTTTTTCTGGGTCAAAGAAACCCCCTTAGTGATTCAATATCACTTGCAACAGATGACAAAATTTCATTAGGTATAATCATGCTTGGTATTCTAGGGGATAACTAACACTAAATCAACAAATTTGTTCCAATAAAACAAAATGTTCTGTTGCCTTTTGGGTTTAGTTGTGATAAAATAATATGACAAGAGAGGGATGGTATGAAGCGTTTTTTCTTTGTATGGCCTGTGATTGCGTGCGTTTTGTGTGGCACCGCGTTTGGTGTTGGTGTTGTGACTAGTGGTTCGGTTGTGTCTAAAACCTATAATAAAAACAAGGTTGAGAATGACAATGAATCGCGTTCATTGAATACATTAACCAATGTGAATTCGGCAAATTATAATTCGAATTCCGATTTGCGTGGAACCCAGGGCGCGATTAACGCATATAAACAAAATCAACGTAATAACTATTACTTGGTAAATGTGCCGGATGTTGATACTGCATGCCGTCAAAAGATTTACAATTGCCTTACCGATTATTGTGGTGATGTGACCATTTTGCCGGGGCAACGCAACAGTCGTTGCGCTTACGCCACGGAAAGCGAATTGTATAATTATGCTTTGTTGTGCTTGCAAAAGGATACGTCTATTTTGTTGCCACAATATAACACGAATAACAAAATGGGAATTGGTGGTTTGAATACTGCGGCTCACCTTTGCCCATCCTATGTTCAACAAGAATTGATGTCGTTCTTGTCTATGTCAAATATGGCGGAACAATTAACAAAATCTCATTCACCCCAATGTTTGGAACGTCGTCAAGAATTGGAAGCGGCTATGTCTTGTCACAGTGTTGCGTTGGCATATGGTAACCAAACGACAAGTATGTTGACAAGTCAACTTACTGATTTCTGTGGTGCTGGGGTTCCTGGTGGTTCCGCTGAAATGGTGACCCGTTTTGCGAATGCTGGTAATGTTGGTGCAAATGTTTGGGGATGGGCGGAAAAAATTGTTACCTTGGATATGAATAGAAAGGGGGCTGATTGGCAAGCAGCAGTTGATTCCGTTTTGGCTTCTTATACCAATCGTATGAATTTGGCTTGTGGTGATAATATGCAATTAAATTTGGCATCGTATTCATCCAATAATGCGGGGCAACCTACCGCGTTACAAGCGGTTGCTACGGCGGCGGTTGCATCGGCGGCCAATAATGGAATAGGGGTCTTGGGTGGTGGTGTCACAACTGGTTCAAAAGGTGTGAATCAACCAACTGATTTATATATGGAAGTAACATCCGCAACGGAAGTTTATTCTTATGATGATGCATACCAAGTTGTTAGTGCGGGTATTTATAATTCCCCATTGACCCAGAACGCGTTTTTGACCAGTTTGCAAATGCAAGAAATGCAAAATGCGTACAAACGTGGAACTAAGGTTTTTGTTTTGCGTGACAGTACACGATGCTATATTATAAAGGCGGCAGAATTGACATCTGCTGAAACAAGCGCTTTGGCACGGTCTTTGGTTGGGTGTATTTCTAAATAAGTCATGCAAGTAAAAGTGATAAAAACCCGTCTTTTATGGCGGGTTCATTTTTTTTTTAAAAAACGTGTTTTTTTTGATATAATAATACATTATGGAAGTGTCAAGAAGGGGATTTTTAAAAGTATCGGCAATTGGTGTGGTTATAGCGGGGCTTTTGCCTCGTGTGGCATTGGCGGCACGTAATTCAATTGTTTCTATGCGGACGGGATTGCAACCAAATGGGCGAACCAGATTGGTCATAGAAACCTCTTCGCGTCCATCTTATTCTTTGATTTATGACGAGCATTCTTTTACTGTGCGCTTATCAAATACGGCAGCAAATTCATCCGTTTCGGCAAAATTGGCATCGGGAACACTGGTAAAGGGTGTGAACCAAGCGCAAAATGGTGATGCGCTAAGCATAATTGTGGCGACAAATCGTCCCGTGGCGGAAATACCAAAGTCTCAGATTTTGTTGTTGGAACCAAATGGTGACAATGAATATCGCTTGGTGCTTGATTTTGTGGCGGGAACATCGGCCGCAAAAACTACGGCATCAACATCGACAACCACCACAGCGGAAAAATCAAAGCAATCAAAAGCGGACGATAAAAAGCGTATAATTGTCCTTGATGCGGGGCATGGTGGCAAGGATCCGGGGTGTATCGGACGTGGGGGAACAATGGAAAAGACCGTTGTTTTATCCATTGTTAAAAAGCTTCAAAATCAACTTGTTGCCGAAGGTTTCAAGGTGTATTTAACCCGTTCGGGTGATACTTATTTAAAATTGCAAGAACGTGCGTCTATTGGTGAACAGCGTAAAGCGGATTTATTCTTGTCTATCCATGCAAACGCGAACCCAAGTCGCGCTATGAGGGGTTTTTCAATTTATACCTTATCTGAAAAAGCATCGGACGAAGAGGCACAAAAATTGGCGGATGCTGAAAATGCCGCGGATAAAATCGATGTAAGTGGCTTTGAACAGTTTTCCAAGGATATTCGTATAGCATTGTCTTCGTTACAACAACATGCGGTTGCGGAAATGTCACAGGAATATGCAAATGGTTGTGCACGTGCGTTTAATCGCGCCAGTATAGAACAACAACCTGGTCCGGCTGTTCGTCATGCGCCATTGGCGGTTTTGCGTTCCACGGTACCTGCTGCGTTGATTGAGTGTGGCCATTTGTCTAATACCGCTGAAGAAAAAATGTTAAAAAATTCATTACATCAAAACAAGATTGTATCTGCGATAGTGCGTTCAATTAAAAATTACGAATTTGAATCATAAAGCGCTTGCAAAAGCCAAAGTGTTTTGTATAATGCCAGCACCGGAGATATGGCAGAGCTGGTTGAATGCGCGCGACTCGAAATCGCGTATACAGGAAACTGTATCGAGGGTTCGAATCCCCCTATCTCCGCCATGAATTTACCTGTTTTATATACTTTTGATTTTTTATTAATTATGACAAAAGGGTGGAAAAATGGATTTTCAAACTGCTAATGAATATTTTCATAATAAATTTTGGGCGCAACAAGAAAGTTTTATGGCGGGGAGAAAAATGAGGGACCTGATTGATGGATTACCATCGGTTAGATTTTTTGGGGAACGCGATTGGGAATATTTTGATAAAGATATGGAAAAAATTCCATTGAATGATAGGTGTTTGTTCGTTTCTTGTTTGTTTATCGGGGTTTTATTAGATCAGGCTATTTTTAAGTATTATAACGATGCATATAAAAAGGTCATAAACAATTTTCCAACATTCCCAAAATTTGGTTATTGTGGGTTTGGTCCGCATAATGGAAACCCGTTTTT
>Ga0265299_10005413_pt1 | contig 11837 bp, 7 predicted proteins | sample AusTroGonzalo_MG_4_FD_193485 | JGI IMG/M metagenome (GOLD analysis project Ga0265299, IMG submission 193485) | Bovine rumen microbial communities from tropical cattle in Woodstock, Queensland, Australia - Gonzalo_02 | ecosystem: Host-associated > Mammals > Digestive system > Stomach > Rumen ...
ATATCTCATATTTGGCAAGAAATAATTGATGGACTAATAGCAGCTACTCTAAATCCGGGAGGAACACATGGATCTTATACCGGTACTGCAACATTTATTAAGATACAATGACGAGATACTTATTAAGTACTGGACAAAGTACTACTAGAATAGAGAGATATATTTTAGATCTCTTCAAATTAAATATACAAATCTACCCAAATGACATTCCAGGATCAGATATAGGATTTGATTTTATTCTTGGAGATACTAAGAAAGATCAGATATTGACTGAATTTGGGAATAGAGTTAGCAGTTTAGTAAATAAAATACAAAGTAGATTTGATAATAAAATTTATAAGATTAACATAGAGTCTATTGAACTGATTGATGAAACAAGAATTAGGGTTACTGTTAGTGTGGGAGATTATTCAGATTCAGTATCTCTTAACCTATATGAATGATGTATGAAAAGTGTACAAGATTATATAGATAGATATTCAAGAGTTGCTCAGAATTTGGGTTATAGAGGAGACTCTGTTAATGTTCTGATTCAATTATTGGCAAATGCATCTTACTTTAGTGAAATTGAGAATGCATCTTATATGGTTGAATCTTCTCTTGAAAAATCGGCTTTATTGAATAGCAAAATCCAACACTGCGTAGATAATATGTATTCTGTTTTTCGTGGATCTTGCCCTAGAATTATAATGAAGATAAAGCCAACCAAATATTTAAATCTAAACCCATATGATTTAATTATCGAGTCTCAGAACTTCCGTATTTATTATCTTGGGTACTATTCTGTTACTGATTCAACTTCTGATAGTAGTGGATCTGGTAGTTCTGGAAGTGGTTCGTCGGGAAATAATAGCGGTAGTGGTGGTGATTCAATAGATGATGAAACAACTATCTCTCTTGCTAGTAATTCTGGATCAACATTAATGGATATATCTGACTCTGGAAGAACTGAGGAGGTTATTGTTGTTGATGAAGAAACTGAAGAACAAGCCCGAGCAAGATGGAAGGGTGAAAGCCACTCGTTGGATGAACTATTATTGCTAGATGAATGTTCTGGAAAATGGATATATAGTGCTGCAACATTTAAGCCTGTTCTTGAGGAAGATAATAAAAGAGACTATCAGATCATTATTGGATTTGTAGCACCTAAGAGAATAGGAGATAATCTGACAATAGATGAGGTAATTAAGACAAACAATACATATTACGTAGATTGCTTTGCTGATAATCTTAGTGACGATATGTATGTTGAGATTGGTTCAGTTAATAATGAAACTAACCAAGTAGATGATATGTCTAGGGCGGAAAGAACTAGAATTTTTGCTGAACATATCTTAAGTCATAAAATATTCGACTTAACATTACCTTCATTCGGTTCTCGCTTGTATGTGGCAAATTACTATAAGGATGTAAATGGTAGAGATTCTCAAGAGTTAGAGGGTATTTCACCTAACGCCAGAATATTTGCACAGTATTTTGGATATTCAGAGTTAGAAGATTATAATACATCGGAGCTTCAGAAGGTTCATTATAAGGGCGCAGAATTAATAGCCTTTGATGATGTGGTGGATTGGAATGGCGTCTCTCATACAAATCCTTTCTTGGTTGCAGAAACTCTTACACCATTTGAGGGGTCTATTGGTATTTGTTATAAAGATGCAGTTCCCAGAGATGGTCTAAATACAATTCACTATAAAGCCAACCGAGACAGATATGTAAACTCTATCTTAAGATCAAATTCAGATATTGGTACTGTGCTTGAGGAGGCTTATCCAGATATCATTAAGACGGGTGGTACATTCTATGACTTCGTTGCTGAGGATAGTACTAGAAGATATTCATATATTAATCTATACTATATCCCCAAGCAAGATAATGTATTGCTTAGTACTGAACAGATAGAAAAATTCAGAAAAGAGAAACGTGCTTACTATGCAATTACGTCAGTGGTTGATGTTAAGCCTGGACACAAATTTGTTGCATCTTTCACAATCAACCTAGAGCTCTTCAAAAATGGTGGAGAAGACTGGGAACAATTGATAGGAAAGGATATACTAGTTTCTGAATATGAGAGAAAGTTTAATGTTTCGTTTGATGCTTCGACTATAAGAAATATTGAGACATTAATTAGTAAGAATAGTAATGTTAAGCAAGTAAGTGGAATTACCGTTAGCTATCTTGATGGTGGTAGTGAAGTGGATCTTGATTATATAAAAGAGCACAACGAAAAAGACGCTTACTTTGAAATAAAATATTCTATAACAACTCAAGTAACTGTATAATGAAAGTTTATATAAGAGATTATCTAAGAAAAATTCCCATTATAGATCAATTATATAGGATGATTGTTCGATATGGTCAATTGTATTCAGAGGAAGAAAAAGATAATTATGATGATTATCGATATTCAATTTCTGGAGATGATGTACTTAGATTTTTAGATTATGTTCTTCCTGGGTATGATAATCTTGAAGAGTTATATCCTAGAAAACTTAGAGAAAGTGATGAGGATTGGATAACTAGACTAAAAAGTGTAGATGATTTTGCCAATAGATTTCCACTTTCATATAGTGATTTAACTGCAGATGAGTGGATATATAATCTAGTACAAACACGAAGAAATTATATCTCTTATCTAAAACGAATGTTCTATAGTGTAAAAGGAACATATAAAGTATTGGATTTTATCCTTGACTATGATCTATTTCAAACATCTAAGGGAAAAGATCTACAAGAACCTGACATATCTACAAAAATATCATACTCAGCTAGAAGTATTGAGATTGTAATAGAAGATCTTCCGGCTGAATTAGATAGAGATATTTTCTGTGAATACCTAGAAAGATTCTTATGTGCACTCCTTTATTTTGAATCTTTAAAAATTACAATAAATAATACGAAGGTTATTATAGAGGATGATACTACCGTTTCACTTAATCATGGTGAAATATTCTTTAGATATTATGAGGCAGGTAAACCCGTGGAAAGCTCTGAGCCCGAAGAAGAAGAGGAAGAGGAGGAAGAAGAACCAATCACTCCGCCCGATGAAGAGGGAGACGATGAAGGTGACGATACTGGAGATGATGAGGGCGATGATGAAGATGAGGGTGGTGACGATGAAGGTGACGAAGGTAATCCCGACAACGAAGATGATTCCGGTGTTGAACCTATTGATGATGAACACAATATCATAGATGATTACGACGAATTCCAAGAGGGAATAGTGGAAGGATATGAAGGCAGTGGTGATACCGAAGAGGAAGAGGAGAATAATGTTCCTTAATTTTAAAGTTTATTATGAAAATTAGATATGAAAGATTCACAGAGGTAGAAAAGGATGGAAAAATAGTAAGATATCCTAATCCACAATTCAATGTTATTAATAAAATATTTATTAAAAGTACATTGGGTATTGGAAAACCTACACTGACTCAATATTATGGAGATAACGAAGAAATAATTAATCTAGAGGATTTTAACGAATATGGTTGGGAATTCCTAGCTGATAAAGTAAAATATAATTCTAAATTTCCTCTAGATTATTTAATAAACTCTAGAAAGGAAGAAATAGGCAGTGATTTAGTTGATATCAGTACTGTAGCTAAGACTTTTTTCCCGACTGTTGTGAAGGAGGCGAATTGGGGAGAAGGAGAAACAATTGATGACGTAACTTATTTTGGAACAATAACTGTAGGTCACCAAAAACTTCTAATGGTGAAAATTCCTCCCGGATATAATTATGTTGAGCTTTGGGATACCTCCGATATTACCATTGAACGTACCATTAAGAAAAATATAAATGGAGAGATAAAAATTTCTACCATTTGGACCGGCCCATATACAGAGAAAGAGCTTAGGGAGAGTAGTGGTACTGATAATGACTTAAGCGGTTATTTACCTTCAACTGTATATAGCGATAGTAGACAAAACTGGCCAAATAAAATACCAAGTGAAGAAGAATTAAATTCTCCATTTGATAGTTTTAATAATGAAATTAATTATGTATACTCAGTTCCAAAAATATTAATAACTCTTGATAATGGTCCGGAATCTGAGTATGGTAAGATAGTATGGTTTGTTGTTTCTACAGGTCGTGGTAATAAATTGAACGTAGAAGATATTAACTTAGCATTCATATCTTGGGAAAGTAGCATAAATCCCCACAGAAAAATGAATCAATATCTTTTGCGAAGAGATGAAAAGGTTAATTTTGATTCAAGTATATCAGTAGTAAACAACCTAGAGCATCCAAGTTTGTGGATGGATATGAGTTCTGGTACAATTCTTGGAAATAGAGATCTTAGAGATAAAGTAGAATTCCCCATATTCAATGAAATAATGGAGGGGGAGAAAAATAATAGGAAGTGGAATAAAAGACTTTCATATTCTCAGGGAAATGAAGCTACGTACAATGGTTCTACTTATGTTTCCCTATTAAACAATAATCTCAATAATATTCCAATTCTATCTCCAACAGCGTGGATGCTGAAAACTAGAATACTTGGTATGGGAACTCTTAGTCTTCGTGCCACTCCATGTAGTGAAAAATATAAGAATTCAAATACCTACTACTACGAAAGTCCTGAATACGCTGATATATTTCCTAAAAAGTTTTCAATTCCAACTTCAATGCCGAGAACTGAAAATACTAAACAAACTTTCTACATTAGTCTTAAAACGGGAAAACTTATTGCGGTTTCTGCAGCAAAATTCAGTGGACCAGAAAGAGTTGATGAGGTAGATCTCAATGGCGGAAACTTTGACTCTATTTCCTCATTAAATTTTGATTTTGGGGAAGATGTTGATGAAGATGAGGCAATGTATGAAGCAGCTAAAACAGGATCTATGTTGCCCGTATATGTATCCTTAAGAAACTATGACCAAGAATCGGATTATCTTTACTTCTATTTTAGACAACTAGGTTTTAGAGTTCATTATAAAGCTTTCTTAGAAGAAGATATACTAATTCATGATTCACAGAATTCTGCCCTACTTACTTGGGGATCAGAAATGAATAGAACAATAGCACTGAGTATTATAGAAAATGCTAGTCACTATGAAGTAACTGAAATAAAGAAAATATATAAAGTAGGCGGTGAAGAAAAGGATATTGAATATATAACGGAAAATTTGCCAAAACTTAGAACTAGCCAAGTTAATAACAATAGTATAGTTGTGGATATTCCAGTTAGTATATCTCTCCCTGCCGAAATTTATTATGAAGTTAACGTTCAGAGAAAGACATATACTATTTCAGTAACAGAACACTATAATATTTATGTGTTGCCCGAATCACAAAAAGTTCATACGGCAGCAATTATTCATGATGATCAAGATAATATAGAAACAAGAATTACACCAGCTAAAGTAATATTTTATCCAGTAGAATCATGGATAAAAGAGAACAGAGACGTATTTAACAGTATTATTGATGGTTCGAATCCCATCACTGATATTTTTGAAATAAAAGGGCAATTTTATAAGAACGGTGAGTGGGGAGAATGGGAAGATATTAACTACAATAATGATGAGGCACAGTCGAAAGGATTTGGTTGGTGGGATGACGATTTTTCATCCAGCTTAATAGATACTACCCCAACTGATGTCTGGGGTGATTTAGAGAGTGAAGTAGATGAATCTTGGACTGTGGAATTTAATGAAGAAAATGGTTACTTTGAATTAGAAATTCCCTATGTTATCTATGATGTAAACCTACAAATTTTATTAAAAGAACAAAATGAAGATTAATGATAAAAGTATAAATGGAATATTTGTCTATGATGATTCTGCTGTTTTCGAGCGTGGAGACATGGTAATTTACTATGATTGTATATATAATGTCCTTGCTGATACAGTTCAGGGAGTTACTCCAGAAAATGACTCCCAGAATTACTCAATATATTTGTCAGGATATGCGGGCACATTTGAAGAATTTAAAGAGTTTGCTAATGGAGATATTGAAAAAGGAGATCGTCTAGTTTCCGTATATACTCTAAATCAAATTCTAGGATCTTATATGTCAGGATTTTCAGAGTTGGGTGTAATAAATAATACTGTATTATCCACAGGACAAATATTTCTATCGTCATATTTCGATGATAAAAGACTGAGTATTAATTCTACTAGCTATTATACTGATCCACTCGAGCAAATTCTGGTTGAACCGTTAATAAATAATGCCGCATTTGCAGTATCGAAAGATGTTGTAGAGTCTATCTTAGGCAGTAATTCTGGAAATGGCACTACACAAGTAATGCTTAGGCAGTATACCTATAAAGATGAGGAAAGTAGTACTAGTAATAAAGAAGTACTAATAAGAATACAGGAATTAATAGATCCTGATACTGGTGTAATAAAATTTAGATGGAAAAGAATCGAAAATGGGGATTATAATACCTCTAGTACTAGTATTTGGAAAAGTGCCAATGTTGATCCAAACATTACTGAGAAAATAGATAACATTATAGCATATTATAATGCGAAGTCTAATGCCCTAGATAGAGAACGACTTGAACTTCTCAGTGCATTTAGATATAAACCACTAAAAGTAACCGGCGGTAATTCTATTTCAATACCGGGTACTCTAGATAATCCCGGTAATACCCTAATTACTATTTCCTTTAAAAGACAACTTGCTTCGGGTATGTTTCAGACGGAGACCATACAAATAAATTTAGGAGATCTTCGTAGTGGAGCAACAGTTAGTTATGATGTTTTTGGAACTAGTACTGGTTTAGTCTATAGTACTGGTGCCGCTAATTCTATAAATCTGGTACCCGGATCGGGAGCAACTATTCAGTCTGCATATTATTCTCAATCCTTCAGAGAATATTCAGAATCACCTGTATATAGTTCTCAGACATCGTTATATAAACTACAAGATCCCAATCAATCTTTGCCATCACAAGTATCTCCAAATGCATCATTCACATTTTATCTAGATGAAGCGAGAAAAAATATTCCAGTAAATTTCGATGAATTTGATGCATTTAATAGCGATAAATCTTTGAAATTTTTAATAACCTGTGAAGTAATGTACGGAAATCCAGATAGTGGAAGTGGTTCTGTATTACCTATTTCTACTTATATCGATACCTACTGTTTAATCGGAAAAGGATTATATGGCAGAGCAAGGGTTGTAGAAAAACTTAGAAATGCAACGAGACAGGGAAATAATAATCACATACTAGCTAGCGGAAATATTGGTATAGAATTAGAATGTGGTCAAAGCGAAGGTAGTACTGGACCGGTGGATATTCTCACAGTCTACGCAGTAAATCTTGATATCGATGGCACAACAGGATTATATAACAGTTCATCAGAGCCACCCGGACTAAATGTAAATTATAGATATTCTGGTATACGAATAAAATCAATAGAGCTAGTATTATGAAAAAATTAGATATAATATCACTTCCAATATTTGATGAGAGTGGAAATATTTCTAAAGAAAGAGATATCTACCTCACTGAATTTGGAGAAATAATGACTGTCGATGATAAGGGACGATCGAGTTTCGTTGATCATTCTAACAGTTATTCCAGAGCCATATGCTTTTCCGAATTATATGGAAAATTAGATCAGAGGCGGTGGAATCTCCCCGTAAGAAAGATTATAGAAACTAGTGGTACCTATGGAGATCTTTTATGCATGTTAAGAGATCAAGGTGTATTATTCCTGTCTGTTCCGAGTTCTTCTATGAGGAAAATGGATCATAAGAAACAAATTTATTCTAAACCGGGCTCTTATGCCTATATAAACCAAACGACATCTAATATAACTACGGAAACAGCTGAATCGATAGATAATAAATATAAAGATATTATGGATAAAATAACTAGTATAAATTTATACAATTCTGCAAAATTAGAGGTTGATCTTACAGGTGGAATGAGTATAACGCTTGATCTCGTATCGTCAGATCAATACTCTAATACGATTTCACTTTTAGAGATTGAAAAAAAGTCGACAAAACCAAATATATTTGCATTAGTAGATTTATCTATTAAATATACTATATTACCTCAAATACAGACTTCAGAAGTTGTTCCTGTAGAAGTGTATAAAAAGAATCTATTCTTCGAAGCATTCAGATATAATGAAATTGGTGAATCAGAAAAGATAAATTTCATAAGTACTGTTGGTGAAAATGATGGAAAAATCTCTGTTGAATATATAGACGGAATTATCAGAGTTGTTCCAGATTCACCTAATATCGGAGAATGTATAATTAGTAATTGTGTGATAACGTATGGTAGTATCTAAAGTAATCGAGCTTTTAGGAACAAAAAGTCTTCAGGGATGTACTGGTCTGATTCTTTATAATACGAATTCATTTAAAGATCCGTTGGTATGTGAAAATTTGGGACTGAGTGCAACAGAAGCAAATCGATTATCTACAGAACCAACCTTAAATACAATACAATCAATTAGAAGATCTTTATCTGCATTTTCTGAATTTGAACCACTTTCATTAGTACCTTCTGATGATTCGTCTGAAGAACTACTTTTTGTATTTGATAATAACAAGCTTAATGTAATAAATGGACATGGATTTAATACTATGATATTCCTATCTGGAGAAAGTTCTATTATAGGATTCATAGTATTACTTAATCCAGTTGGCGCAAAAAGAGATGATAGTAGTAAGACAAACTATGATCTTAAAAGAAATTATACGCTTCATAATATAAAAGTTTCAATAGATGCATCTAATTCACAGGTCAGAATTGATCAAGATATAGTACACCTATTGAACGATGTTGAAACTTTAGCTAGAGCAAAAAAGAGAGATTATAGTGGAGAAAAGAATTATAATTTCATAACGAAGGCTGAACTAGATAGTAGTAGGTTTTCTGAATCTAACTATACTAAATATGTCTCTGTTTTGCTCAAAAGTAATAGACCAAAATCGATATTTCTTGATACCTTAATCTGTAATTCTTCGAGGGGGCAAGTTAATCTGTCGGTTCTAAATATAAAAAGAAATTTGGAATTGGATAATAACTATGCAGACCTAAATGAAGCACAAGTTGGATACTTTGAGGGAGATATTGCACTATTTCTCTGGAGTAATGAAATTCGCAGATATTCGGTTATATCGCTAACTAAAACAATGGACAGTATTTTCGGAGAAGCTGGACAAAATATTCCTTGGTCATATCTTACTCCATTGCCGGGTGATAAATTTAGCACCAATATACACGGTCTTCCACCAATAGAAACAGGTAAAAATGCTACTAAGATTGAATATTTTGCTGGAAGGTATGCAGTGGCGAGTCTAAATGGAAAAAGATACTTGTTTGACATTAAAGATAGGTATTGGATAAAATATAAGAATACAGAAACAAAGGAATATGAGTTTCTTAACGAATTTGTTGTTGATAGTTTAGATCCTTTTGGTAAAATTTATAGACCGGATGATAAAGATAATGGACTCTGGGATTGGAGAGATTATCAGAAAGCCGTAGAAAAATTATACTCAGTATCAGAAACATATATTGATTCCGGTGTTTCTATGATTTCTCAGGCTAAATATCCAATAAGAAAAATAGGTGACTGGGTTGTATTCTCAAACGAAAACAGTAAGGTCTATAGTAATATGACAAAATCACTTACGCTTTCTTTCGACGAGAATGATCCAATTGTACTTAATGACCAGACTTTATTAACTTGGAAAAATGGTATAGATGAAGAAGGTAGAAGTACAGTAACTTACCACCTCTATGATAAGGCTGGATATTTTATTAGCCATGATTATAAATCTAGAACAGGAATACAGAAAGATTTAGAGAGCAGAAACAAAAATTATAAAGTAAATGATGATGCACTTACTTTACGAACAAGCTCTGTAAATTCAAACTTTGCTGATAGTCCGGTACTAATACAGAGAAGCTTTTTCTCCTTGTATCGCAGAAATATATTACCTAAAACTCTAGAAAAATTCTCAATAATTGGTGCCTTTAAGGGACTAATATTTTATAGAGTTGGCAATACTATAAATTATTTATAATAATATTATATGAGAGTAATTTTTAATACAATATTTAAAGATAAAATCCAAGAGCTAGGAAGTACAGTAAAATTGATGTATTTTAAAGGATCTGATGAAAAATACTACTCTTTTGATGCTCTTTGGTATGAGGAAAATAAAACACTGAATATTACACTGGATTTATCAGAATTACCAGATGATGTTGACCTAATCAGCGAATTAACCTGGACTACTAGCAGCAGTGATGGGAATGATGATGAAAATGAAATTTCAGAAAGAATAAGTCGTGGTACTGGAATTCAAATATTTTACTCAAACCTAAATGATGAGATAAAAGGTGAGGCATTTAAGCTAATATTTACAAGGGCCGAATTGGATAGCCGGAATAGAGCTGGTTCAGATAGTCTCTCTAGAAGTAAAATAATGTTATCTAGGGAAAAACGTGATAATAATCTTACCAGAGACTTAAATCACATTACCGTATTCTTTCCAGATACAACAGTAGCTAATATTGAAACAAATATTACTAATACAAATTCGAAATTCATAGAAAAACTTTCTTGGGTTCCTGGTATAAATACTTTCCTCGCATATGAAGGAAATTTCAATGATTCTGATTATCTAACTAAAAGTACCTATAGTCGTTGGGCAAGAAACCAAATATCTCTGAAAAATAATGATCCCGTTTTCTTGGATCTAAACGGAGAAAAGATATTAAATATAGGAAGTTATAAGCATTACAAAAGTATTTATATTGAGGCAGCAAATTCAAGATATACCTTAGATGAAGATACTGGAATATTTGTATACTATGTAAGTAATGGTAGTACTGCTGGTATTGTAGGTAGAGTTACTTATGATCTATATCAGAATGAAAATGGAATTTATACTAAACTTAAGAGCGACTTGACGGAAGATCTTACAGTTACTACCCTACATCAAATTACTAGACGAGATGATGAGGTAACTATTTTAGATACCCCTTCTAATTGTGAAATAAATCAATTTGATAAATCCATTCGATTCTTAAGTACTCTTGAAAAAGAAGTCAGTGATTACTTAGCCTCTTTAAGTTTTGTATCAGAAATTACAGATCCTCTAACTGGAAGTGAACCTGGAGATACAATTACACTAAGATCAAATATCGTTGAATTTGTTGCATATCTCAGATGGGGAGTTGAATATCCAAGTAATTTTGTTAGGAGTGATGAAGATAGTACTGTCTTAATTATAATGGATAGTGCAGGCAGTACTACAAAAACTTGGAATCCAGACCTAGAGGAACAAAGAGAAGCTACAATACTGATATACTCACAGTCAGAATTAAAGAAACTCAGTCTTTCTGGTGAAGATAGTGACATTACAATAACACAAGAAGATCCGAGTAGAAGATATAGTGATGAAGCGGCAGCTGAAATATTCTTCAGTTATTTTGAATTTGTAATGCCAACAGGTGGAGTATGGGATTCTTTTAATCAGAGATGGGTATATGAGGTAAAAATAAGAACACTAGTACCAAATAATAGAGAATCAGATCCCAACTTCAAGGGACTCTGGTATCCATTAACGGAAGATACTAGAAATGGTGAAAGTATTCTCATCTTAAATACTATAAAGGTAAGAGGTACTACAGCGAATAGTGTAAACTCAGTTAAATTTTATTGTATCCAAAGACCCGAATTTAAATTAGATATTTATAGAGAGGTTAGTACAAATAATTTACAAAAACTAGAAACTAATCTAATTGAGTTTGGACCTAATGATGGAATTAAGCAATCAGATAAGTTATATGTAGTAAATAGTGTAGGTGGATATGACAAATGGGAAATAGAGTATAGAGACA
>Ga0265299_10005414_pt1 | contig 11836 bp, 4 predicted proteins | sample AusTroGonzalo_MG_4_FD_193485 | JGI IMG/M metagenome (GOLD analysis project Ga0265299, IMG submission 193485) | Bovine rumen microbial communities from tropical cattle in Woodstock, Queensland, Australia - Gonzalo_02 | ecosystem: Host-associated > Mammals > Digestive system > Stomach > Rumen ...
GTATTTGAATCTGGTGAAAATCGTGTCCGAAGGCCACATCAACGGCATGTACTACAAGCCGCGGGTGAGCCACGCCGTCATCGAGCAGTACCACGAAGGTCTCATCTGCAGCAGCGCCTGCATGGCCGGGGAGATTCCCCGCGCCATCCTGGCCAAGGACGATGCCGCCCTGGAGGCCGCCATCGCCTGGCACAAGCGCGTCTTCGGGGAGGACTACTACCTGGAGGTGATGAAGCACAAGACGGAAGTCCCCGGCCTGGACAACGAGCTGTATGAGAAACAGTGCCAGTACTGTGAGGAAATCTTCCGCTTGTCGGAGAAACACGGCATCAAGGTGATTGCCACCAACGACGCCCACTTCGTCCGCAAGGAGGACGGCCCCGTGCACGACCGCCTCATCTGCCTCACCACCAACTCCTTCATCGACGACCCGGGCCGCCTGCGCTACACCCAGCAGGAGTACATCAAGACGGAGGAGGAGATGCGGGCCCTGTTCCCGGACCACCCGGAGGTGATCGAAAACACCCTGGAAGTGGCCGGCAAGGTGGAATCCTATAGCATCGACCGGGACCCCGTGCTGCCGGTGTATGAGATTGACCCGGCCTTCATGCAGGACATCGACAAGTACCTGGAGAAATACAAGGACGTGATCGATGCCGGCCGCTGCGACAAGCATGGCACCTACCGCGGGGACGGCTTCTGCCACTCCGTGGCCTATCTGTGCCACCTTACGTACCAGGGCGCCCACCAGCGCTACGGGGAAACCCTCACCGCGGAGCAGGAGGAGCGCATCGACTTTGAGCTCAAGACCATCTCCCGCATGGGCTTCCCGGACTATTTCCTGATTGTCCAGGACTATATCGCGGCCTCTCGCGCCATGGGCTCCATGGTGGGCCCGGGACGTGGCTCCGCGGCGGGTTCCGTGGTGGCCTACTGCCTCCGAATCACCAACCTGGACCCCATCAAATACCAGCTCCTGTTCGAGCGTTTCCTCAATCCGGACCGCATTTCCATGCCGGATATCGACGTGGACTTCGAGGACCTGCCCAAGGCCCACGAATACGTGGAGAAGAAATACGGCGCCAGCCATGTGGCCCGCGTGGTCACCTTCGGCACCATGGCGGCCAAGAGCGCCATCAAGGACGTGGCGCGCATCAGCCACGTTTCCATCGAGGAGAGCAACCGCCTCACCAAAATGGTCCCGGACCGCCTGAGTGAGAAGAAGGAGAAGGAATACCCCTTCAACCCCAAACTGGACGAGCTCAAGCCCGGCTTCAAGATGGTGGAGAAGGAAGTGGAAGAGGAAGGACCGGACGGCCAGAAGGTCCTGGTAAAGAAGACCTTCCAGCGCGGCCTTGAGGACGTGGACGTAAAGATTACCCTGGCCAACTGCTTCCGCCTGGTGCCGGAATTCAAGAACGAGCTGGAGAACGGCCCGGAGATCAACCGGGAGGTGCTCCGCTACGCCCAGGCGCTGGAGGGTACCATCCGCCAGACGGGCGTGCACGCCTGCGCCACCATCATCGGCAGGGGCGACCTTACCAACTACCTTCCCATCTTCCTGGCCAAGGACAAGGAGACCGGGGAGGACAACCTGCCTACATCCCAGTACGACGGCCATTTCATCGAGGATGTGGGCATGCTCAAGATGGACTTCCTGGGGCTCATCACGCTCCAGATCATCCACAACTGCCTGGACCTCATCAAGGAGCACCACGGGGTGGACATCGACATAGAGGCCATCCCCATCGACGACCAGCCCACCTATGAGCTCTATGGCCGCGGGGACACCACCAGCGTGTTCCAGTTTGAATCGGAAGGGATGAAGACCTGGCTGCAGAAGCTGCATCCGTCCCGCTTCGAGGACCTCATCGCCATGAACGCCCTCTACCGGCCGGGCCCCATGGATTACATCCCGGACTTCGTGGCCCGCAAGCTGGGCGAACAGGCCATCGAGTACGACCTCCCGGAAATGGAGGAATACCTGGAAGATACCTACGGCGTCACGGTGTACCAGGAGCAGGTGATGCTGCTGTCCCAGAAGCTGGCCGGCTTCACCAAGGGCGAGGCTGACAAGCTGCGGAAGGCCATGGGTAAGAAGCTGATCGATGTCCTGCAGTCCCTCAAGGGCAAGTTCATGGAAGGCGGCATGGCCAACGGCCATCCGGAGAAAGTGCTGGACAAGATCTGGAAAGACTGGGAGAAGTTCGCCCAGTATGCCTTCAACAAGTCCCACGCCACCTGCTACGCCTGGGTGAGCTACCAGACGGGCTGGCTCAAGTGCCACTATCCGTCGGAATTCTTTGCGTCCTGCCTCAACTGTGCCAAGAGCATGGAGGAAATCATCAAGATTATGGACGATTGCAAAGGCCACGGAATCAGCGTGCTGAGCCCGGACGTGAACGAGAGTTCGGCCCATTTCACGGTGAACAAGGACGGCAACGTCCGCTTCGCGCTGGGCAGCATCAAGGGCTTCGGCAACAACGTGGTGGAGGCCATCATCAAGGAGCGGGAAGAGAACGGCCTGTTCACGGACATCTACGACTTTGTGGAGCGTACGTCGGGCTGCGTGAACCGCAAGAGCTTTGAGTCCCTGGTGAATTCCGGCGCGCTGGACAGCCTGGGGCACAAGCGCAGCATGTATTTCCAGCCCGGCCGGGGCGGGGAACTTTTCATCGACCTCATCACCCGCTACGGAGAACTCTACAAGGCCGATTCCCTCTCCGGCGGCGTCTCCCTCTTCGGGGATATGGAAGAGATGAAGCCGGAGCGTCCGGCCCTTCCGGAGAACGAGGGCGAGATGGACATCCTGGACATGCTCCAGCGGGAGAAGGACCTGGTGGGTACCTACCTCAGTTCCCATCCGCTGGACCGCTATCGGTTTGAATTGCAGAACTTTACCAATTGCCAGCTGGCGAACCTTTCCAATTATGTGTCGGAGTGCGAGGCCCGCAAGCAGACGGGGAAGGTGAGCGTGGCCGGCCTGGTGACGGACGTGAAAGTGCTCACCACCAAAACGGGCAAGCCCTATTCCCGCACCCTGCTGGAGGACTATAGCGGCACGTATGAACTGTCGCTCTTCGGCAAGGACCACGAGGCCTTCATGCAGTATATGCAGCCCAAGGCCGCCCTCTACCTGGAGGGTTCCGCGGAGGAGAAATACGCCCTCCGGCAGGAGGAACGGGCCGCCGGGAAGACGGTTCCGTACACGTTCCGCGTGAAGAAAGTGAGCCTGCTGGGCAACGTGGCGGAGCAGATGATGGGCGGGATCAACCTGGACATCACCACGCCCATGCTTACGCAGGAATTCCGCCACAACCTGGTGGACGTGGTAAAGCGGCACAAGGGCAACATCCCCCTCACGCTGCACCTCTATGACCCCCAGACCAAATATCGTATCCAGTTCTATTCCAAGAAGTTCCAGGTAGCCGTTACGTCGGAGTTCATCCGGGACCTCCACAAGATAGGAATCGAACAGTACCAAATCGCAAAAAAATAATCCGTCATGAAACGCCTCCTGCTCCTTGCCGCAGCGCTGCTCTCGTCGCTCCTGATGGGAGCCGCTCCCGTGAAACAATATACGCTGGCCTCGCCGGACGGCGCCCTGCAACTTACCGTTTCCGCGGGGGAGGGCCTGCAATACAGCCTCTTCCGGGAGGGAACCCCGCTGCTGGTGGCCTCGGAGATCGGCCTTACCCTGTCCGACGGCACCGTCCTGGGCGGGAAGGTGCGCAAGGCCGTCCGCGCCAGCGTGGACCGCACGGTAGCCGCTGCTGTATATAAGTCTGCCCAAGTGCGGGACCGGTACAACGCCCTCACGCTCAAGTATAAAGGCTTCGACGTGGAGTTCCGCGTGTACGACGGCGGCGCGGCCTACCGCATCGTGCCCACCGTCAAGGGCGCCTTCCAGGTGAAAGGGGAGAAGGCCCTGTTCCGCTTCCCGCAGGACGACAACGCCTGGATCCCGTACATCAACAAGAACCAGAATTTTTCCACCTCCTTTGAGAGCCAGTACGAGGTTTCCCCGCTCAGCGGCTTCCAGAAGGGCAAGCTGGCCTTCCTGCCGGTGCTGGTGAACGAAGGCGCGTGCAAGGTCCTGCTCACGGAGTCGGGCCTGACCAACTATCCCGGCATGTTCCTGGACAATCCTGCCGGGGATGCCTCCGTGCAGGGCGTTTTCGCCCCGGTGCCCAGGAAATGGTTCCAGGGCGGGCACCACATGCTCCAGCTCTGCGTGGAGGAACGGGAGGATTTCATCGCTGCTTTTGACCGGGCGGAGCCCCTGCCGTGGCGCATCGCGCTGGTGGCCACGGACGACGGCCAGCTCCTGGAAACCGACATTCCCTGGCTCCTGGGCGCGGATCCGCAGGGGGACTTCTCCTGGGTGCGGCCCGGCAAGGTGGCCTGGGACTGGTGGAACGACTGGAACCTCTACCGCGTTCCCTTCCAGGCGGGCATCAACAATGAGACTTACAAGTATTACATCGACTTTGCCGCCTCCCAGGGCATCGAATACGTGATCCTGGACGAAGGCTGGGCGGTGAACCTGCAGGCGGACCTCTTCCAGGTGGTGCCGGAAATCGACATCCAGGAACTGGTGGACTATGGCGCCCAGCGCGGTGTGGGCATCATCCTCTGGGCTGGCTACTGGGCCTTCAACCGGGAGATGGAGAAGGTGTGCAAGTACTATTCGGAGCTGGGCGTGAAGGGTTTCAAGGTGGATTTCATGAACCTGGACGACCAGCTGATGGTGCAGTTCTACACCCGCGCGGCGGCCACGGCGGCCCGCTACGGCCTCCTGCTGGACTTCCACGGCGCCTTCAAGCCGGCGGGCCTGCAGCGCACCTGGCCCAATGTGGTCAACTTCGAGGGTGTCTTCGGCCTGGAGAACATGAAGTGGGCCCCGGCCGAGGTAGATCAAGTGACCTACGACGTGGAAATTCCCTTCATCCGCAACGTGGCGGGCCCCATGGACTATACGCAGGGGGCCATGCGCAACGCTTCCCACAGCAATTACCGCCCCGTGAACAACGAACCCATGAGCCAGGGAACGCGCTGCCGCCAACTGGCGGAATATACGGTGTTCTTCGCGCCGCTCACCATGCTGTGCGACTCCCCGTCCAACTACCTGGCGGAGCCGGAGTGCACGGCGTTCATCGCCTCCGTTCCCACGGTGTGGGATGAGACGGTGGCCCTGCCGGGGAACCAGGCCGGGCAATGCGTGGCCGTGGCGCGCCGCAGCGGAGACACCTGGTACGTAGGCGCGATGAACGCGTGGGAGCCCTGCACGCTGCAGCTGGACCTGTCCTTCCTGGGAGAAGGTTCCTGGCAGATGGAGATCTTCATGGACGGCCCCAATGCCGCCAAGGCCGCCCGGGACTATGTCCGCGCGGAGCAGCCGGTCCCGGCCGACCGCATCGTCTGGGCCCGCCTGGCCCCCGGCGGCGGCTGGACCGCCCGGATTACCTGCCGGTAGAGGCTGGTTTTTATCAGGGTCAAGTCCCGCATACAAGCGAAACAGTCTGTTTCAGGTTTTACAAAAACCGAGCAGACTGTTTTTGATTTTCAATTAGTTACGTTTATATGGCCTATATATTTTGAAAGGGGTGGCAACGCATACCCTAAAAAAAGTATCTTTGTGATAGAACCACGTGATTATGTTCCGGCTTTTGACTTCACTTTGGATGGCTTGCTCCTTGCTGCTCCCGGCGGTCCTCCGCGCTCAGGAGAGCGGATGTGAGCGGAAAGCAGACAACGCTTTTGTCATCCAGGCTCCCGATCAGGCACAGGTGCTGCTCCGTTTCTGCAGCCCCAGCATCCTTCGCGTCGAATATGCTTTTGACGGAGCGTTCCTCCAGGAGGCCCCCACGCCCGCCGTTGTTTCTGACCTTATAGATAACGTCAACGTCCTTTTTGAGGCCGATGGCCGCGCTTATGATTTTCACACCGGGGCAATAAGGGTGGTTGTGGAGCCGGATCCCTTCTGTATAAAGGTTTATGACAATTACCAGACCCTGCTGGTGGCCGATATCCCTGGCGGGTACAAGAAGGACAGGGACCACATCGTGTGCACCAAGAACTTCCCCCGGAACGAGTCCATCTTCGGCCTGGGAGAAAAAGGCGGCCTGCTGGAGCGCAGAGGCGGAATCTACACCATGTGGAACAGCGACAAACCCTGTTATTGCGTGGACGAGGACCCGCTTTACAAGAGCATCCCCTTCTTCATGAGCAGCCGGCGCTACGGCATCTTCTTCGACAACAGCTGGCGCACCACCTTCGATTTCACCGGCCGGGACCAATATACCTTTGAGGCCGATGGCGGCGCCATGGTCTATTATATCATCGCAGGGGAGGATTACAAGGACATCCTCCGGCAATATGTGAAGCTCACCGGCCAGCCGGTGATGCCGCCCCAGTGGGCCCTGGGTTTCTCCCAGTGCCGCGGGCTGTACACCTGGCAGGATCAGGCGCTGGAAGTGGCCCGGAAGTTCCGGGAACTGGAGATTCCCTGCGACGTCATCTATCAGGACATCGGCTGGACGCAGTATCTGCAGGATTTCACCTGGCGGGAGGACCATTATTCCAACCCGCGCGCGATGCTGGACACGCTGCACGGCCTGGGCTTCCACATGGTGGTTTCGCAGGATCCCGTCATTTCCCAGAAGAATGCGGTACAATGGCGCCAGGCAGACAGTTTGGGCCTGCTGGCCAAAGATAGCAGAACCGGCAGGAGCTATGACATGCCCTGGCCCTGGGGCGGCCGCTGCGGCGTGGTGGATTTCACCAACCCTGCCGCCGCGCAGTGGTGGGGCGACTGGCAGCAAAGGCCCCTGGACGACGGTGTGGATGGTTTCTGGACCGATATGGGCGAACCTGCGTGGAGCAATGAGGAAGAGAAAGACCGTCTTTATATGCAGCATGTTGCCGGCCCGCACGCGGCCGTCCACAATGTCTATGGCCTGTACTGGGACCGCGTGGTGACGGAGGAATTCAATCGGCGGAACCCGGACAAACGCCTGTTCCAGATGACGCGCGCGGCCTTTGCCGGCATGCAGCGCTACACCTTCTCCTGGACGGGCGACAGCGGCGACGCCCGCCGCATGACGGACAGCTGGGAGCAGTTCGCCTACCAGATTCCCATGATGCTCTCCGCCGGCCTGGGCGGCATCCCCTTCATCACGGGAGACATCACCGGTTACTGCGGCAGTATCGAAGACTATGTGGACGCCGCGGAACTATACGTCCGCTGGATGCAGTTCGGCCTGTTCACCCCGCTGAGCCGCGCCCACCACGAAGGCGACACCGCCGTGGAACCCTGGATGTTCCCGCCCTTCGCCATGGAGGCGGCCAAGAAGGCCATCGAACTGAAATACACCTTGTTCCCCTACATCTACACCTGCGCACGCGAGGCGTACGACACCGGTCTGCCCCTCATGCGCGCCATGTTCCTGGAATTCCCGGACGACCGGGAGTGCCGCCGGACGGACATGCAGTTCCTCTTCGGCCCCAGCCTTCTGGTGGCCCCGGTGGTGGAAAAGGGTGCCCGCAGCCGGGAGGTCTATCTCCCCAAGGGTCGCTGGTATGACTGGGCCGATGGTACCGCGTACGAAGGCGGCCACTACGTCACCGTCCCCGCTCCGCTGGACAAGACGCCCGTCCTGGTGAAGGAAGGCAGCATGGTCCCTACGATCCCTGTGGTGATGCATACGGCAGAGGCCGGCGAAGCCCCCTTGACCGTCCGCTGCTACCCCAAGGAAGGGGAGACAATCAGTTATACGCTCTATGAAGACGACGGGACCTCCCTGGGTTACCAGCGCGGGGAATGCGCCCGGACCACCTTCACCTGTACCCAGGAAGGCGGCGTCTATCACATCACCTGCCAGACCGAAACCTTCGGCGGCTACCAGGCCCCCAGGCACAGCGCGCTGCGGATGCAATTCCCCGGGAAGAAGGCCAAGGCCGTGTATGTAAACGGAAAGAAAGCGAAAGCTCATGCAATTAATAACTTTATAACCATTTCATTATGAAACACTTTGTAAAACTGTTCGCGCTGGCTGGCCTGGCCTGCCTGTTCGCGGTTTCCTGCAAGAAGAATGACAATCCGGAGCCCCAGAAGCCCACGACGCTCACCGCGCCCACACTGGCGGTAAGCCCGGCCTCCGTGGTGGTGACCCCGGAAAGCGATGACATCGCCCTTACCTTCAGCTGGAACGACGTGGCCGTTGAGGGCATCACCCCCGTCTATGCCTTCCAGGTCACCAAGAAGGGCGACAATGACTTCGCCTCCGGTACGGCCTTCGAATGCGCCTCCACGGAGAAGAAATTCAGCCACGCCGAGCTGGTGGCCCTGGCCTCAGAGATCGGTGCCTCTGTCGATGAAGGCTTCTCCCTCATCGCCCGCGTGCGTGTGACCGCCAAGGACAACAAGGACATCGCCGCCGTGCTCTCCAACGTGGTGGAAGCGGCCGTGAGCAAGGAGCAGTATCCCATCGAGAATATCTATCCCATCGGTAACGGCACGCCTTACGGCTGGTCCCAGGACAAGACCGTGGCCATGGACAAGAGCGGCAGCAAGTTCAGCTGGACCGGTCACCTCTATGCCAATGCGGAATTCAAGTTCCTGCTCCAGAACGACGGCAACTGGTGGCCCGGCATCGTGAACAAGACCGACGACGCTTATTCTTACGAGCCGAAGATCGGCTTTGGCGACAGCGAGGACAAGAAGTTCAAGGTGAACAAGGAAGGTAAGTACACCATCACCATCGACGCGGCCAACACCAATGCCCTCAAGATGACCGTGGAATTCATCGATGACGACATCCAGACACTGGTGGTGGACCACCTCTACATCCTGGGCGGTGCCACCAAGACGGGTTGGAGCCTGGATCTCATGGAAGAATTCGAGAAGAACGGCAATATCTTCACCTGGGAAGGCCCGCTCACGGAAGACGAATTCCGCTTCCCCATGCAGCGCGACTGGTGGCCTTGCCTGATGATCGCCCTGGACGGTGAGACCCTGGTGAAGGGTGTTTCCGACGATGAAAAGACCGGATACAAGGTGGCTGAGGCCGCTATCTACAAGATTGTCTGCGACATTGACAACATGAAGGTGTCCATCAGCAAGACCGGCGAGATTGTCCCTCCGGACTTCGCCACGGTGTTCATGTGCGGTGACGCCACCCCTTACGGCTGGAACAACAACATGTCCGATGAGAGCCAGCTGAAGCCGGAGGACGGCAGCAAGCCCAACGTCCTTTCCTGGACCGGCGAGCTCAAGTCCACGGGCACCTTCAAGTTCCTGGCCAAGGATCACGACTGGGCCCCGTCCTACAACCGCGACGCTACCGCCGCCGAATACTGGACGCTGGCCTACCGCGCCACCTACGACGATCCCGATGAGCAGTTCTCCGTCTCCGAGGACGGCACCTATAAGGTGACCATCGACATTGACGCCCTGACCATCTCCTGCAACAAGCAATAATTCTTATGAGACGATTCTTGCTCCTGATTACGCTGCTTCTGGGCTTTGCTTCCGCGGCCCAGGCCCAGACGGTGGACATGCTGCTCCAAAAGCTGGATCGCGTGATCGGGGAGAAAGAGGAGTACAGCCGGAAGAAGGAGGAACGGATCGCAGCCATCCGTTCCTCCCTGGCCGGCATTCCGGACGGAGACCGGTACGGCGTGTACGACGCCCTTTTCCGGGAGTATGCCAAGTACAATCTGGACTCCGCCCTGTATTACGCCAGGGCCAAGGCCGCCCTGGCCAGGGGGAAGGACCCGGATGCGTGGGAGGCCTCCTGCCTCGAGCTGGCGGACATCTATACCAACGCCGGCCAGTATCAGCAGGCGGAAGAGCTCCTGGCGCAGGTTCGGACGCACAATGCGACGTACTACCATGCCCTCCATACCCTGTACTCCGCCATGGAGGCCACGTCCGTCTTCCAGGAAAGGGTGCAGGCCTATGGCCTCCTGAAGGAGCAGTACCGGGATTCCCTCATCCAGAGCCTGCCGGCCAACGACGTGGGCTACGTTTTCTCCCAGTCGGAGAAGCTGAACGAGGAGGGACGGCACTACGATGCCATCGTCCTGCTGACCAACCACTACAATGACCCGCTGACCAGCGAGAATGAAAAAGCCATCCTGGACTATTGCATGGCCACTTCCTACAAGGGGCTGGGCAACCGGGAGAAGGCGGAATGGCACTATGCGGCCAGCGCTGTCGCGGACCTCTGCACCCCGGTGCGGGAGTACCGTTCCCTGCAGGAACTGTCCTACATGCTGTATCAGGACGGCGACCTGTCCCGGGCTTACCGCTACATCAGCTGCGCCATGGAAGACGTCAAGGCCAGCAATACCCGGGTGCGGACGATGGAGTTCGAACCGTTCCTGTCGGCCATCGGCATGGCCTACGACAAAGACATCGAACATCGCAATAAGGTACAGTCCCGCATGATGCTGGGCCTCTGCCTGCTGCTGATCCTGCTGGTGGCGGCCGTCCTGATGGTCATGCGGCAGCATTACAACATCAGCAAGGCCAACCAGGCCCTGGTGGAAGTCAACGAAGAATTGCGTCAGATTACCCGGAAACTGCAGGAAACCGGCTATCTGAAAGAAGAATACCTGTATCAGTATATGGAGCAGGCGGTGGCCGGCATCGACCGGATGGAGTCCTACCGGCGGCGCATCCTGCTCGCTTACAGAAAATACGGAGCCGAGTACCTGGCCACTCAGCTGGATACCCCGCTGGACATCGAGGCCGAGCTGCGCTCTTTCTACAACAGCTTTGACGAAACGTTCCTGCATCTGTTTCCTACGTTCGTGGAAGATGTGAACCGGCTCCTGAAACCGCAGCAGCAGCTGGAGCCCAAACCGGGCCGGCTGATGAATACCGAACTTCGCATTCTGGCCCTCATCCGCCTGGGTGTGACGGACAATGTAAAGATGGCGCATTTCCTGCGCACGTCCCTTTCCACGGTGTACAATTATCGGTCCCGGCTGCGGAACGCCGCCCTGACGGACCAGCCCGCCTTTGAGGAACAGGTGGCGAAGATTGGTGAAATAAACATTGACAGACATGAATAGAATCACGACGTTGTTGCTGGCTGGCCTGGCCGCCGTGTCCTGCGGCCGGGGCGTCATCTGGGAGACCGGGACCTTCGTCCTGGACAGCGACGGCATCACCCAGAAGGCCGAAGGCACGTACCACGCCTCTGCCCCGGATGCCTGGACGCTGGTCTCCGATTATGCGGGGGCGGACAAGCCCGATGGAGCCTGGCGTCTGACCCGGGACCTGTCCCGTTTTGCCGCGTACGAGGCGCCTTCCCGTTACGAGGAAGCCATGTACAACCTTTCTCTGGAGGAAAGCGAGAATGCGGTGGAACCGGATTCCACCCTCAGGACCGGCAGGGAATGGGCCGGCGTCTGGACCCGGGATGTGAGTTTTTCCACGCTCCTGGCCATGAGCCATATCCAGACGGAAGCGGCCAAAAAGAGCTTGCTCCGCAAGGTCAATGTGCGGGGCCGGATCATCCAGGATACCGGCACCGGCGGCAGCTGGCCCGTGTCCACGGACCGCATCGTATGGACCGTAGCTGCCTGGGAACTGTACCTGGTTACCGGCGACCAGACCTGGCTGGAAACCATCTATCCCTTCGTCAAACAAAGCATCGAGGACGACCTTTTGACAGATTACGACCTTTCCACAGGCCTCGTCAAGGGCGAATCGTCCTTCCTGGACTGGCGGGAGCAGGAATACCCCCGCTGGATGGACCCGGCCGATATCTATAATAGCGAGAACCTGGGCACCTGCTGCGTGCACTACCGCGCCCTCCGCATC
>Ga0265299_10005415_pt1 | contig 11835 bp, 20 predicted proteins | sample AusTroGonzalo_MG_4_FD_193485 | JGI IMG/M metagenome (GOLD analysis project Ga0265299, IMG submission 193485) | Bovine rumen microbial communities from tropical cattle in Woodstock, Queensland, Australia - Gonzalo_02 | ecosystem: Host-associated > Mammals > Digestive system > Stomach > Rumen ...
GCATTTAAAGGCGATTTAAGACGTTTTTATGCTCCAACGATAAAAGTATCGCCATACCCGCTAAAAACGCGAGTATGGCGAAATTAGTGCAATGTGCACAAACGACGCGACATTATTTGTGAAATATGACGATAATAATTGATAGGGCTTTAACATAAATTGATAGCCGTCATAATTAGAATTGCCAACGATTGGAGGTGATAGAATGGCATATAAACGAAAGTACAACGACATTCAGAAAATGGCTAAAGTATTAAATGAACGTATGAGGCAATTCGAGAAGCGAGGCATGAAGCCGCCGAGCTACCGTTCACTACAAGCAACACTCGAGGCAATGGGTAAACACGCGGAGGGCGACACGGGGCGGCGATTTAGTACGGGTAAATATTATACGTGGGCTGACGCCGAAATGTTGCGGTCTATTATGAGAAAAGCCCTCAACATGGAAACGTCAACAGTAACAGGAGCCAAGGCATATTATGACGAGGTGTGGGCTAGCGCCCTAGCCAACAAGGAATTAAAGATTAAGGAAATGGGAATAACGCGCGAGCAATGGTTCGACTTTTGGGAGGAGTTTCCGAACAAAGAAAAGAACCGTACTTATGACAGCGGGCAGACACTTACGTTTCTACAACAGTATATTAAACAAAAAGGAAAGCTCACTCACGAAAACAAGGTAACGGCTAAAGACATAGCGAGGGAGATACAAGCGGCGGGAAGCATTAAAGAAGCATACGCCGCACTTGGGTTAAAAGCACCGACCGATAAAACCGCCAAGGATTTAGGAGCACTATGAAAAGTAGCGTAATCACTCGCGACGGTCGCGAGCAAATAACCGCATATCGTTACGATGAACCGAAATATCCTAAATTGGTATTTCGGTCGTTGCAACGTAAACACAAGTATACGGACTGGGCGACAGATTATATGTGTCTTGATACCGAAACAAGCCACCTAAACGACGATGTAGGGTGGGTTTATCAATGGGCTATCAAGTTCAAAGATGTATACATATACGGTCGTAAACCCTCGCAAATAATTGATTATCTTTCAGACGTAGCCGAACATTACGAGCTTGGCAAGAATAAAAGGATAATAGTATATGTGCATAATTTACAATATGACTTCCAATATATTAAACGTTATTTAATGCGCTATGACCCGCAAATGACCGTTCTTGCGATTGACAATCACACAGTACTCACGGTTGATGTGTTCGGATTTCGTTTTATTTGCTCGTACAAGCTCACTAATCTATCATTAGCGGTATTGTCCGAGTCATATGCTAAAACCTATCTAAAAGCGGTCGGAGAGATTGATTATACTATAGTAAGATACCAAGATACCAAGCTAAAAGACGTTGACTGGGAGTATATGTTCTCAGACGTTGCCTCACAGTATGACGGTATTCGCGAGTATTTAAACATGAACGGCTATGATTTTTGCGCTGACGCGCCCTTTACATCAACGGGGTTCGTCCGTGCGGCGTGTCGTAAAGCATCCAAGCAGGACGAGAAGTGGCGCGAGGAGTTTGAACGTTCGGCGCTATCCTTGGAGCAATACCGTTTATGCAGGCAGGCGTTTATGGGCGGCAAAACACTTTGTTCATTCTTACATTCGGGAGAGCTAATATCGGGCGTTGATTTAGGACACGACGACTTTTGTTCAAGCTACCCCGCGCGGCAAATGTTGGACTATATGCCAATAGGTCAACCAATGACATACGGCGATATAGACAGTATGGAAGAATTCAACCATGTTATAAACAAGTATTGTTGCGTGTTTGTGCTACACCTCGAAAACGTGCACTTAAAAGACGGCGTGACGGCGCCATATATCCCAAGCTCAAAGTGCATACATAAAGAAAACGACTTACGTGTTAACGGTGCGATTGTTTACGCTAAATCGCTATCTATCGCCGTTACCGAACTCGATTATAAATGGATAAAAGCCCAGTACAACGCCGACCACATGAAAGTAACGGACATGCTATGTTTTTCGCGCGGTTCAATGCCTCAATGGCTAAAAAGTGAGATAATGTATTATTTTAAGAATAAATGCGAATTAAAGCATATCGACCCGATACTGTACAATAAAAGTAAGAATTTGCTCAATGGGGTCTATGGAATGACTGCCACTGCCATAATTAGGGAGGTTTACGCGCTTGCTAAAGATACGGGCGTGATTAGCCTCAAAGAAATTGCCGACCCCGACGCACACGACGAAAAAGCACTCAAAAAGTACTACAAGAGCTATAATTCGTTTATGGAATACCAACACGCATTATTTACGACCGCACACGCCCGTGACGCTCTTATGACGATGATAGCCGACGTTGTGGGCTATGAGAACTTTTTATATTGCGATACAGACTCAGTATTCTATATCAAGACGCCCGAAAACGTTGAGCGCATGAAGCAATACTATGAGCATTGTAAACAACGCGCGATTGACGCGGGCGCATACGTTGGCGACAAGTATCTAGGCGCGCCCGAGGCAGAGCCACCAATTACTGCGTTTAAAGGGCTACACGCCAAGTGCTACGCTATGATTGAGGAGGGTAAGCTAAAAGTTACTATCGCGGGAATTCCCAAGAAGTCGACCAAGTGGATAAACGGCGAACCCGTAACAAAGACCAATTCCGAGGAACTTGGACACATAGACAAGCTCGAGGATGGTTTCATATTTGAGCATTGTGGTGGCACACGTTGTATATACGTTGAGTGCGAACCGACAGTCGAAACAATCAACGGACACCGCACAGAGCACGCGGGCGCGGCAATAATAGAGAACATTGAAAAGAAAATTAGTGATACCATGTGGACGGTTGGCGCTAATTACGAGCTTCTTAAAATTAAACAAGAATCCGTTTAAATTTTTGTGCAATTTGCCGATGATTTCTATACCCCAATTTAATAAGATAAAATTGCCGATAGGCAAGGAGGTGAATATGTTTAATTTAAACGACAAGGACGACAAGAAACTAGCTGAATTGATTTATCACGAGGGCGAAATCATCGAACGTAATGCGTTCATGTTAGGAGGTCAGCACAAAGTTAGCTACGTAATGAGCTACAACGGTTATCGGTATTACGTTACATTAACAGACGGTGAGATTACATTCATCCACCAAGGTTGTAAGATGGGAGGCAAGGACAATGAGAAATAAGAAGCAAGCGCCCGAACCGAGGCGCCGACAGGAGGACATTGAACCAATAGACGAAATGATAATTAGCACGGTAATATTCACTTGCGTGATGGGCGTAATTTTCATATTATTAGCGATAGGAGGGTTATAATGAGAATTAGATTACCGAATTGGTTAGGTTATAGACTATTTTTCGACAAGCGATTTTGTAAATTCGTTAGCGGGCATTGGAGGCGAGTTGGAATAAACAGGAAATTAACTGTCGTTTTCTATTTGGAAATAGGAGGTTACAATGATAACGATTAAACACATTGACTCTGTCGCGGCGGGTACACTCCGCGACGGTCTTAAACATTGGAGCGATTCAATCAATTTCTATTTTGATGAATTCTCGGAGCTTTACGACTTAGAGATAGGCGACGACGTTCCAGTACTCCTCAAGTATTGGGGAGGACAGGACGATAACGCAATATACCTACATTTAGGTAGTAGGATTTACTCAGTACAAGGAGCGGAGGTGGTGATTACATGAGTGTGATTGTGCCGTGTACTATGTGCGGCAAATGGTATTTTTCAAATGATATGGAATATGTTAAAGCGGGTAAGCGCATACAGTATTACTGTAAGCCCTGCGTAAAATCAATTAAAGAAAATGGAGGATTTAATCATGCAGAAAAAGAACACACAGAACAGAGCTTTTAAGGTAGAGAGAGTATTTGTAACAAGCACAGGAACGGTATTTTTCAATCTTATTATCAACGAGGTGACAATCTACGGTTGTCGTGTCGTAGAGGGTAAGAACGGCGATTTCATCAGCTTCCCTCAGAAAAAGGGCAACGATGGCAAGTACTACAACATTGCATATATCAAGCTCACCGACGAGGAAACAAAGGCTATTATCGCGGAGATTGAGAAGGCTATTTATCGCGGAGATTGAGAAGGAGGTTAACAAGTAATGTATCATTTCGGCACTAGTAACAACGATATTTATGAGCAGGGCGTCGACGAGGGTCGACGCCAAATACTGGCGGATTTAGCACAGATGTGGAAGAACGACGACACGGAAGAGGAAACGTTAAACGACCTCGCCAACTATCTCGAACAGGAGGGCTATCTATGAAAGAAGTGGAGAGAACGGTCACTAGTGTTGCGTTTACGACCGAGGAGGCAAAGCACATCAAAGCAATAGCTAACATTGAATGTGGGTCGATTCTATGCTACGCTTGTCCGTTAAATATTCCCGACGAACCGTGTATTAGGCAACGGCTACAAACTCTTGTCGATAGTGATAAATTGGAGGTTTACGATGAGTAGAGGAATGACATACAAAATCCCGCGCTCAAAACACGACCAAGACGAAGTGTGCCAACTCCGACACGAGATAGGACGCGCGGGCAAGGCATGTTGTAACTGTGAATACTGCGACGAGTGCAAACACCGCGAGGATAAAGACGGAACAATCGCGAGTGTAAGAATTCGCACAGACAAGGAGGAATAATGTTTATTGATGTAAGCAAGTATCAAGGTAATATAGACTGGGCGAGGGTTCGCGACGAGAACCTCGCCGACCCCGTTAACGGAGTCATTTTGAGAGCGTCGACCCGTAACGGAGCGCTTGACACCAAGCTCGTAGAGAACTATAACGCTATACTCAAGACAATGAGTAACGTCAAGGAACTTAGTGTTTACAAGTTCTCTTACGCCCGTAACTACGGCGACGCCCGCGTTGAGTGCGGCGACGTACTGAGCAAACTCCACAAAGCTAATATCAAGTTTGATTATCTGTACTTGGATTTAGAGAATTTCGACGGACGCTCTTATACGACCGAAGAAACAAATCACGTAATAACCGCATATCTCGACGCGTTCCGCGCGGCAGGTCTTACGGGCAAATTGCGACTCTATTTCAACTATGATTATCTTAAACGAGTAATTGATTCTCGTTGGCGTAATTTCCCGATATGGCTGGCTCGCTATAATAGCAAAATGGGCGATACGTTCGGCGCCAACGTTGTGTTGTGGCAGTATACAAGCACAGGCAAGGTTAACGGTATTAACGGAAACGTGGATTGTAGTAAGGAGGTGTAATATGTTTTGGCTTGGGTTTATTGGCGGGTATCTCCTCGGGGGTATCATGTGGACGTTAATATTATTGCTCTATATTTTAAAGATTGCGAGGTGTTAATCAATGGAACTTTACTTGCCCGCAGGATGGTTAAATGTAAAAGCCGTAGATGAATACTGTGATAAGCACGGTGTTGCGTTTATTGTGGTTATCGGTAAGCGACAAGTCGGCAAGACATACGGCGTTCTCAATCTGCTATTGACCGAGGGTCGAAAGTTCATTCTTATGCGTCGAACAAACAAGGAACTACGCGTTATTCGTAAACCCAAGGACAACCCATTTAACTCGATACACGGCTACGAGAACCGCGTCATTTTCGAGGGTTCGGACGACGACGGAACGCTCGACATTATGAGGATTGACACGACCGAGGATGGCGACACAAAGGAATTCTTAGGGCTTGCGGTATCGCTTACGGGAATAGCGACAATCAGAGGTTTTAGTGGCTCTCAATATACCGACTTAGTATATGACGAGGCAATCCCCGAGGCACATGTATATAAGATTAAGAACGAGGACGACGCTTTTAACAACGCACACGTCACAATCTCGGGTAACAGGGAACTTGAGGGACAAAAGCCGCTTAGAACGTGGATTCTCGCAAACTCAAACAAACTCGATTGTTCAATCCTTAGAGCGCTCAACCTTACCGACATAGTTGAGAAAATGTCACGAAACAAGGAAGAAATGAGGCTTTTAAAGGACAGGGGTATTTTGATACTACTTCCCGACTCCAAGAAGATTGTCGAACAGAGGTCACAAACCGCGCTATACAAGGCTATTCAAGGCGAAAACAAATTCACTAGAATGTCACTAGGTAACGAGTTTTCATATAACGACTACTCCGACGTAAAGCGCGTAGACCTCAAAGAGTACAAGTTAATTTGCGTAGTTGACGATATTGGGATTTACAAACATAAAAGTCGCGCCGAGTGTTATGCGTGTAATTGGCAAGGGTTGCCCGCCCCCGCCTTACCGATATACCCCGATACTGAGTATTGGCGTAGGAGATTTCAAAAGGAGTTTCCGAGCTTGCGACCGTACTTCCTACGCGGCAAGCTCTTTTTCCAAAACGCAACCGTTAAGTCAATTGTCGAATCGTTTATTTTTGATTGAACTTAACCGTAACTATAGTAATGTAATTATAGGAGGCACGAGCGCCCACACTCAACCTAGCGGAACTAGGCGGGCATAGGAGGAGTCCAATACACTCGTGACCTCCTAATTTAATGGAGGATATGTTATGGAACTTAATGAGATTATTACACTAATTAACGCAGGATATACTAAAGAGGATATTGAGGCAATGGGTGAGGTTAAGGCGCCCGAACAGGCACCCGAACAGGCACCCGAACAGACAACCGAACCTAAAACGGTTGAAACGGACGACGTTAACGGCGCACTCATGGAGCAAATTAAGGCAATGAGTACGACAATCAATAATCTAACCACGACTGTTAAGGCATTGCAGGAAAACAATCAGAAAACCGCGACAATACCCGAAAACTCCTCAAAGCAGACGACCGAGGAGATAATCAAGGGTTTTATCGAAAATATGTAAAGGAGGTGTTTATATGGATTTCAATGAGATTCTCAGCGCCATTTCGTCGGTCGGATTTCCTATTGTTGCTTGCGTTATACTATTTAAGCAGAATAATAAGTTAACCGATACAATCGGCTCTTTGCGGGAAACACTCGTCGAAAACACAACGCTATTAAAACTGTTAACCGACAAATTAAATAAGGAGGGATAAATAATGAGCGTAAATTCATTAACATTTGAACAGTCTGCGGCTTTCCTTGAGGATATGTATAAGGAAGCAATGGGCGGTGAGGCAACTATTAACGTAGTAGATACGGGAACATTCACAACCGTAGGAACTACCCTTTTGCAGATGGGATATGACCCCGTTTGTAGGTCGATTTCGCAGGTTCTTGACAAGAGTGTCTATTCAACGCGCCCCTATTCAATGAAATTTAGAAGTATTAACGTCGACGAGTCTAAGTGGGGGGCGGTAGTTCGTAAAATCAATTACTTGGATAGCGACCTTGACGCACAGGACAATCGTCTTGAGCTTGTAGACGGTCAGAGCATTGACATGTACAAGGTTAAAAAACCCAAGGTATTACAGACGAATTTTTACGGGGCTACACAATATAGCGACCACGTGACCGTTTTTAAAGACCAACTGGACTCCGCGATGACCGACGCGACCGCTTTCGGTAGATTTATGGCGGGTGTAATGCAGAATATCGCCGATAAGCTCGCACAGATTGCCGAGGGTGAGGCTAGGGGCGTACTTGCTAACTTTATCACAGGTAAGGCGGTCAGCGATACCGACAATTGCATTAACGTATTGCAGGCATATTACGACGAAACGGGCGTTGAATTGTCGCCCGCTACAATGTACAACGAGAGCAATTACGCGCCGTTTATTCGTTGGTTTTACTCATTCGTTAACGACCTCACGGACTTTATGTCAGACCGTAGTTACAAGTATCATGTTAACCTTACGGGCAAGGAAATACCAAGACATACGCCCGCCCAGTTCCTTAGAGCTTATATGAGCGCTACGGTTGTCAATAAGACTGCGAGCGAAGTACTTGCGACAGTATTCAATCCCGACAAGCTCAAAATGATAGAGTTCGAAAAAGTCACATACTGGCAGAATATCAACGACCCTTACACCATTAGCGCTACACCTAGCTACTTTGACCCGTCTACGGGCGAGGTTGTCAAAGCGGACGACGCCGTAACAGTATCAAACATTATCGGCGTATTGTTCGATGAAGAGGCGCTTGGTATGACAAGACGCTCAACATGGACAGGCTCAACACCGTTTAATGTTGACGGCGGTTATACAAACATTTTCTATCACTTTACACAGACAACATGGAACGATTTCACCGAGAACGGTATCGTCCTCTACGCAGGAGAGGTTGATACCGATTAATCCGATAGGGCGGGCGTTGCCCGTCCTATTTTGTAAGGAGGCAATATGCAAATTACAGTCTATAGCGATTTTAAAAAACGACGAAATTCAACTAAATTGCCAAGCGGAGGAACATCAATCGACTGTGTATTGAAAGCCCCAACAAGCCGCCTAAATCCGACTTTTGTGATTTCGGGTTTTAGTCTTAAATGGAACTATATTCAATGGGACGGTAAATTTTACTACGTTGACGACATTGTAATTGTTACTAACGATATAGCGAACTTTATGTGTAGCGTTGACGTTTTAGCCACCTATAAAACCGAAATCGGCAACGATAGCGAGTACGTAACCCGTGCGGCAAGTGCTTTTGACGGTAACGTTTGTGATATGCAATATCCCACGAAATCACAATATACTACTAAAGTTGAACGGTTAACTAATATCGCTAACGGTATGAGTGTAAACGAAGGTAGTTATGTGATAGGAGTTAAGTCTAAAGATTCATATAACGGCGTTGCATTTTATGGGATGTACCCAATAGACCTATATCAACTCGTTGAGTATCTTTATTCCGACGTATGGCTTGATGCTACGGATATTACCAAGTCATTACAGAAAATATTGATTGACCCGTTCGATTATATTGTGAGTGTTAATTGGTATCCATTCGACGTTTGTACTGGGCGCTCGGAACACATATATTTTGGTTATTGGGATTCGCACGTGTCGGGCTATAGAATCGACAGTTCTAATCGTATGAAATCATTTACCGATATTTTATCATTACCACATCACCCGCAAGAGGCAAGAGGAAACTATCTGAACGGGTCGCCGTATACGCAAGTATATTTAACTTGTTTTACGTTTGGTAGGGTTGCACTTGACCCGAACGTATTTCTAAATACACACCAATGTACGGTCTACCTAGACGTCGACCTATACACGGGCATCGGAATGTTGATGATGACGTCGGGCGGCGCTTGTGTTCATGTTGCTAGTGCGACGGTTTCCGTTCCGATTCAGTTATCACAAGTCAAAAACGACTTGTTAACCCCGCTACTCTCAGCGGCAGGGGGCGGCGCAATGTTGGCGACAGGTAATGTTCTCGGGTTCGCCTCGAATATCGGTAACGCGATTATGAACGCTATGCCTCAAATTAGTTCGATTGGTTGTGTTGGAAGTGTCGCGCCCTATGCCTCACTTGACGCCGATATTGAGTTTAGATTTTACCACATTTTAGATGAGGATTTGGCGACAATGGGGCGTCCGTTGTGTCAAGTTAAAAGGATTTCGACGTTAAGCGGGTTCGTTAAATGTGAAAACGTAGATATAATAATAGCTGGCACACCGAACGAAAAACAACAAATTGTTGATTACATGGAAAACGGGTTTTTCTATGAGTAAGGGGGTACAATGCCACACATTCAAATGATTGTTAACGGTAACGGGCAAATGGCTTGCTATCCCGACACCAACCCCGAGGCGGGAACAGTCGTAACGGTTCGGGCGTTCCCGTATACGGGGGAGGTGTTAGACACTATTGTATTTTACGAATATTATAACGACGATTGGCACGAAGTCGGCGTAACACAGACCGATTGGCGGTCGTGGAAATTCAGAATCGAAAATAACAATATGAGGGTTGACGCATTATTTACAAGCAGATACCCAACCCCTCCCGACCCACCGCCACCGCCAATTGACCCCGACGACCCACCCGCGCCAATATATAGTAATTGGCTATTTGCAATATTAGCCAAGAAACATAAAGGAGGTTGACAATGAATTTTAATATACCTAGTTATTATGAGGGGTTTAACGGTTATAACTTATATGACGGCGCTCGCGGAACTAGCGGGCTAGTTCAGAACGACATTACGACCCGCTATTGTATGCGCTCGCTTTATCAGCGCTTATACGCGGGCTACATCCCCGAAATCCCTCAACCTTGGAATATGCGTTACTTCAAGAATGTGACGTTCTCACTCGGGTTTATCGGTATCATTGATACACCAAAATACGGTCAAATACCGCAAATAGCAATGCCAAGCGGCGAACTTGGGTTATATCTCCAACCCACTAAAATGCTAGTATCACAACCCCTAGTCCAATTCGAGGGAGTGAGAGGGGAAAATTGTGAGTTCATTAATTTAACTCCCGACTGGACTGGCGTTATGGACATTGTAGAATTTTGGGCGAAACGTCTTTCAATCGCTTTTACTTCTCTCGATGTTGCGCTAATAAATAGCCGAGTTGCTTTTATCGGTGTAGGAAAGAATAAATCGGCGTCGGAAACCCTCAAGGCTATCTATGAAAAAATAAGCGCAGGACAACCGATTGTAGTTGTTGACAAAGAGCTAAAGGACGAGAGTCTTGACGGCGATAACGACCCCATTTGGACATACTCGGCAGACGTCAAACAAAACTATATCGTTACTGACTTACTTAACGACATTAAGACGATTGTCGAAATGTTCGATAAAGAAATCGGTATAGCCGCACTAGGAGAGAAAAAAGAACGCATGATAACTGACGAGGTCGGACAGCTCACCGCCGACAGTTGCGCACGTAGCGAAACATGGTTCGATTGTCTGACTGCAAGCTACGACGACGTTAACGCAGTATTCCCCGACTTGAATTTATCATTCACACTCAAGTATGGCGGCGAGGTTCACAGATATGGCGAGAAACTAGGAGAGGAGGTTGTTAACAATGGCAATAGCTAAAATAACGTTACAAGGCGCTTATAGCTACTTTGATAGCCTCGGCGATGATTTATTCAAACATTTGCGTTTACCCTCTAAAATGGACAAAGAAACGTTCACAGACACGTTATTTTTGGACTACGGAGAGCGCCCGATACTTTACACCAATTTACCCATGTTTCAACGAATGATTGGGGCGTGGTCGAGTAAATGGGCTATCGAGCTTGAACGTATAGCAAAAACGCTAACTGATGATTACGAACCGTTATGGAACATTGACCGTTACGAGGAGGTTGGCGACAGTATCAAAGACAGGTCAACGGATAGTGTAAACGAAACTACGGCGAATAGTGAAAACATCAACAACGAAACGAACGGGAATTTCGCCAATAGTCGAGATAGTCGAAACGAGCAGGAAATTGAAAACAAAACAAGCGCGTTCAATTCTAACGACTACCAACCCGACAAACAGACAAACGTTAATAACACTACTAACGAGGATATAAGCGGAAACAACACCGAAACGTCAAATACCGATAGTAACGCCAACGGTTCATTAACTAGCGACAAAACAAGTACTTACGACCGAGATTACGACCACAACGGACATTACTTCGGGAATGGAGGTGTAACCACTTCTCAGAGCATGGCAATCGAAGAAGTGAAACTCAGAGAACGTTATAACTTATACCACGAAGCGTGTAAGTTATTCGCTAACGATTTACTATTATATATTTATTAAAGGAGGGAACTGCCATGTTATTTAATGATTTTTTCAATGAATATCCATACCGCGATATTGAGTCGTTGAACCTCGATTTTATCATTAAGATGATGAGAAAACTCGAGAACGAACTAATAAACTTTGTGTCGCTTAATACTGTTACTTACGCCGACCCGATTCAATGGAGCATTACAACC
>Ga0265299_10005417_pt1 | contig 11833 bp, 8 predicted proteins | sample AusTroGonzalo_MG_4_FD_193485 | JGI IMG/M metagenome (GOLD analysis project Ga0265299, IMG submission 193485) | Bovine rumen microbial communities from tropical cattle in Woodstock, Queensland, Australia - Gonzalo_02 | ecosystem: Host-associated > Mammals > Digestive system > Stomach > Rumen ...
CAGACCGGCACGGTTGCGGCGGATAGCCTTGGCAATTTTCACTACCGACTCGTCCTGTCCGATGACCACTCCTTGCAGCTCGTTGGCCATCCGCATCAGACGCTCGCCTTCGTTCTTGGCGATGCGCTGCACGGGCACGCCTGTCATCATGGCGATGACTTCAGCCACAGTGTCTTCCGTCACATCGGGACGATTCTCATTGACGCTGTTTTCCCACGTTTTCTGAATCATTTGCCGTTCTTCCTCCAGCATTTTGATCTGGTCGCGGTATTTGGCGGCATCATTGTATTGCTGGTTGCGGATGGCCTCCACTTTCAGCTTTTCCTGCTCCTCAATGGAAGCCTCTACTGCCAACAGCTCTTCCGGTACATGGATGTTCTGGATATGCAGGCGCGCTCCCGCCTCGTCCATCACGTCGATGGCTTTGTCGGGCAGACAACGATCTGAAATATAGCGATTTGACATCGCCACGCAGGCTTTGATAGCCTCGTCGTTGTACTTCACGGCGTGGTGGTCTTCGTATTTGTCTTTGATGTTGTTCAGAATGTCGAGGGTTTCCTCAGGGGTGGCAGGTTCGAGGATGATTTTCTGGAAACGGCGTTCCAGAGCACCGTCCTTCTCGATGTGTTCGCGGTATTCATCTAACGTGGTCGCGCCAATACATTGCAGTTCACCGCGGGCGAGAGCGGGTTTGAAGAGGTTGGAAGCGTCCATGCTGCCGGGAGCGTTGCCGGCGCCCACCATCGTGTGCAACTCGTCGATGAAGAGGATGACATCGGTGTTCTTTTCCAATTCCTCAAGGATGGTTTTCACACGTTCCTCGAATTGGCCGCGGTATTTAGTGCCTGCTACGAGACCGGCCATGTCAAGGCTGACGATGCGCTTGTGCATGAGTGTGCGCGACACGTGACCGGAGGAAATCTGCAGCGCAAGTCCTTCAGCCAAGGCGGATTTACCCACACCAGGCTCGCCAATCAGCACGGGATTGTTCTTTTTGCGGCGACAGAGAATCTGGGCGATGCGCTCCAATTCTTTCTGACGTCCCACCACAGGGTCAATCTTACCTTCTGCGGCCATTTTTGTCAGGTCTTTGCCGAAACTGTCGAGCATGGGCGTCGCGGATTTACCTGCCCCAGAACCTTTCTGCATGGTCCGGCGGTCGTTCTCGTCATCATCGTCGCCTGCCAATTGCCGAGCGGCTGTTGCAGGTTCGGAGAGATTGAGCTCGTGACGAAGTTCGTCCTCGAAAGTCTGGAATGTGAGCCCAGCCTGTGACAACATCATCTTGATTGTGTTCTGACTGTCCAGTTGCGCGGGCTTCAGAATGGCCAAAACCAAATGGTAGGATTCCACCACATCGCTTCTGTATTGTTTTGAAAACAAGTAGGATAAATGCAACCTGCCCTGTGCTTGCACACTGATCGGGATTTGCGTTTCTGGGTTGTCAGTCTTGCTGTCAGGCATCTCTAACATCTGCTCCAGACGTGTACGCATTCCGTTCAGGTCGATTTGAAATATATTGAAGATTTTCTTGGTGACACTCTCTCCAGGGTAACGGAGGAGACAAACCATAAAATGTTCTAATCCAATTTGTTGTGAGTGATAAGCTTTGGCTAATTCGTTGGCTTCAGCCAAAATATAGCTCATCTCTTCCGAGTATTTGATATCCATAAAAGTATGTTTAAATTTTGGGCAAATATACAAAAATTATGCCATATAAAAAAACGGCGTCCATCTTGAAATGAACAGCCGTCAGGGGATTACTATTTGTCGTATTAGCTCCGTTTTCAGCGGATTAGAGGCCGGCCACAAGTCGCTTGCAGACCGAGACGCGGTACTCTTTCTCGCCGTCGTCGTGAGTCACGATGATGCGTGCCGTGAATCCGTTTTCAGCGGTGGGCTGCACCACGCGCACAGAGGCGTTTGGTGACTGTGCGTTGGCAGTGAAAACAGGCAATTGCGAATGGCTGTCGCAATAGAAGGTGTAATCGGTCTTGTCAGGATGGAACCCCGGCAGAAGCTTGCCGTTGACTTCGATGTTGGAGAGTCGCTTGTTGTAGATCATTTCGATGTCGTCGATGGCCAGCTTGTCTCCGTTGTTGCCACCTTTGGCGATTTTGTTGGTGGAGAAGCATACGAGAATGTAGGAGGGAGTGCGGGTGGTGCTCTTCACCACCTTGTTCTGCTCATCGTAGTAGGTGAATTTGAATTTGTATTGGTGCCATTTATGGTCATTCGGATCTTTGATGTCGCAGAAAGCGTTTCCTATCTTGCCTTTCTGAGCGGTAGCGGCGGTATGTGTCGAGATGTCTTTGTAGGCCGTGTTCCCATGCAGGTGGAATTTTGCGGATGCCACATTGGAGGGCTTCTTCATATCGAACTTGCACCAGAAATAAACGGAATCGGGACGTCCGGTGAATTTCATGGCCGCATTGTGCCCGACAGTGTTGTCTTTGTCGGTGAACGTGTTGTTCTCCGCGCTGTTGTTGTCCGGACTGGCGAAACGCATCTGTCCGGTGGTGATGACCCCGTTGACGAGATTGCCGGCGAGGGTCACCGGATAGATTTCGCATCCGTAACCGCTGTGTCCGCTAACCCTGTTGCTGTGGTTTTTCGTCATCGGACCGCATCCCCAGGAGTAAATACCCTTCAACTGGCAGTCACCTTCTGCATAGGAATGCCAATATTTCGGGATGGCGTTGCCGTTGTCGGTGCTCGTCCATTGTTCGAAGTTCCGGTTCTGCACTTGGGTCTGCGCCGCGCATAAACCGCATATCGCGATTGTTATGGCTAATGTGATGATTCGCTTCATATTAATATGTTTTTTGACCTGTTAACTATAAACAATGATATAGACTAAAAACTTAGACAATAACTTAAAATTAAACCTTAAATCTTCTAAGCTCCTAAACTTCCTACTTGAACAGCGTTTGCGAGAATTCCGTGAAATAGACACGCCAGTTGCGCCAAATATGTCCGCCAGCGGATTTGAACATGGTATGATGGATGCCCATCTGTTGCATTTTCTTATGGAACTTCTCAATTCTATGATAGAAAATGTCTTTGGAACCGACCCCGATCCAATAGTAAGAATATTGGTCGTTGGGAAGCTGTTTGTTCGTCACAGCCGGTGAGAAAAGTCCAATGGCAGAAAAGGTGCTGTCGTACATGTTGGCTAAGTTAGCGGATTGCTTGGCCCCGGCGGAGAGTCCGGCCACGGCTCGGCTGTTCGGTGATTCAGAGAATCTGTAGTGGTCGCTTAAAAATGAATCGATCTTAGGGAAACATTTTTCGAAATCCAGATTGTCCCATGTCGTATATAGCAGGATGTTTTTCATCAATCCTACATCTTCCTTTTGGGCTACGAGCTGCTCGGGATTGGCGTCAGGAAGCACCATGATCATGGGCTGAGCCTTGCCTGTTGAGATAAGGTTGTCGAGAATTTCCACGGCACGGCCGCGCTCCGTCCACGAATATTCGTTGCCGTTGAGACCATGCAACAGGTATAAGACAGGGTAACTTTCATTGTTTTCGGCATAGTGAGGTGGAGTATAGACTAATATGCCACGGTTTTTGCCGCCGGTGATACTTTCGAAAACGAGGGTGTCCACCCGACCGTGCAGATTGTCACTCTGATACAAATCCGTTTGGGGAACGCCATTGACGAAAAAGACGCTCATCTTGTCGCGGCGCACCCGTATGGAGTCGGGGTTCTTGGGATCGCGATGGTTTTTCCCATCGGCCTCGAACATATAGGTGTAGACTTCAGAAGTCAATGGTGGAGTGGTGTACGTCCAAATGCCGGTTTCGTCCTTTTTCATTTTGGCAGAACGGTAGTCTTCGTCCTCGATGGTGACGGATTCTTTCTGCAAATAGCAGTCACAAATCACCTTGACATGTTTGGCGGTGCTGTCTTCAAAGCGGAAGGTTGTGGATCTGTCCGGATTAACGACAGTATTCCCAAAATGCCTTTCCTGTCCAAAAAGTGGAAAAGTTAGAATACTTAATACGAAAAGTATCGATATATTATATGTGACTTTATTTAGCTTTTTTATGATCATTCCCGATGTCTATCACAATAGTTTTTTTTCATTTTATCGTCATTGTTGTCAATCTTTTTGCGCAAAACCGTTTATCCGAAATTCTGCAGTTGGTTTTCTTTGATATTGATAGTAAGATGATTATAAATGACAATAAATACTACTTCGTCCGAATTAATAACGCGGCGAAAATACAAAAAAACTAATTTTCAAATAAAGCTTAGAGACGTTATTTCCCGTCGTCTTTCAAGGCTTCTTGGAGCATCTCTTCGAAGAGAGTGATCGAGTTGTCGATGTTGTATTTGTTGGCAGATTCCTGATATACTTTTTCCATTCTGAGACGTTCCTCGGTATTGTCGAGCCAATAGTCGATGGCACGGGCGAGGTCCTTGGCATCGCCAGCCTTGAAGAGGCTTCGCTCGTCGAGGGCGAACTGCTTGGTTGCCGACAGCGGGCTGTTGGCGATAACAGGCACCAGTCCGGTGGCAAAAGCTTCGATGCAGGAGATAGCCTCCGACTCCATGTCGGCAGCGTGCACGTAAAGATCGGCTTGCGATAACAGCTTAATCAGCTCATCCCGTTTCAGATAGACAAACTGCGGTTTGAGCGGCAGGGTGCGTCCCAACTTTTCGTAGCTTTCTTGCATAGGACCACGACCGGCGAAAATCAACTGGATACGGTCGGCGTATTTAGAGTAGGGCACAGCCTTGATAATCAAAGCCTGCTGCTTCTCGCGGGTGAGACGACCCACCATCATAATCAAGATTTTACCCTTGTATTCCTCGAAAGTCTCAGTACGATGCCCTTCGATATGACGTTTACCGGCTTCAATGAATACCGGTTGGATGCCGTTGCTGATAGGGTGCATCTTGGCGGTGAAACCGTGCGCCTTGACCTCGTCGGCCATGAACTGTGAAGGACAGTGCACATGTTTGACACGGTTGCAGAGAATCTTTGCGAAAATTTTGTAGAACAAATCGTTAGCCCATTTACATCTGTGCAAATGGATATTGGCGGTCAAACTTTCTGCTTGTAAATGCGCAGCGGCAGTGCAGGTCTTGCCAACTTTTTCGCAGTAACGCTCTACCACGCCCTCTATGGGGAATGGCAGGAAACAGTGCACGATGTCAGCCCAACCGACAGCCGCTTCAATGGTTTCGTGAGTCTCTTTTCCCCAGAACTTGGCGAAATTGAAGTTGTGTTTGTTCATCAACGGTTGGAAAATCGGCATATGAAAGAAACGCAGAGAAAAGAGATTCTCGTCGTTTTCACCAGAATCATTCGCCGTCAGGATGCGCACTTCGTGACCACGTTTGCGCAATTCAGCGGCATAACGCTGCGCAGAAATGCTGGTTCCGTTGTTGTTGGTAAAATAGGTGTCAATGACAAACAGTATCTTCATAAAAAACAATTTTTCGAACAAATATTAGCGCGAAATGGATTATGGTAACTTGGTCTAACGTTCTATAGTGTTGGAGGTCAAAAGGTTATATGAGCCAATAAGAGCCCTTTTCGGCTGAAAATTCATTCAGCGAAAATACAAATTTTATTGTTATGAAGATACAAGGAGTAAATCCTTATTTTTTGTTGTCTTCTATCGCCTCTTGAAGCATTGCTTCAAACTGGGAGATGGAATTGTCAATATTGTACTTAATGGCGGATTCTGAATAGATTTTCTCCATTTTCTCTTTCTCTTCCGGGTGGTCAAGCCAGTAGTCGATGGCACGTGCGAGATCTTTCGGATCTCCTGCCTCGAAAAGACTGCGCTCGTCCAGGGCGAACTGTTTGGTGGCGGACAAGCTGCTGTTGGAAATGACCGGTACCAGACCAGTGGCGAAAGCTTCGATACAAGAAATGGCTTCCGATTCCATGTCGGATGCATGGACATATAAGTCGCATTGCGACAGTAGATGTATCAATTCATCTTTCGGAAGGTAAGTGAAAATGGGCGGGGTCTTCAGTTTCTGTCCCAACTTGTAATATTGTTTGTATTTAGGCCCTCTTCCCGCAAAAATCAGTTGGATTTTATCGCCATATTTCGAATACTGCAAAGCGTTGATGAGAAGGTCCTGACGTTTTTCCCCGGCCAGTCGTCCCACCATCATAATGAGGATTTTATCCGCAAATTGAGGCTCCTTGGGATGCTTTGTCCACTTGAAATCCGACTGGATTCCATTGGAGATAGGGTGTAGTTTTGCAGTATATCCACGCGATGAAAGCTCATCCGCCATAAACTGGGATGGTGTGTGCACATGACCGTAGTGATTGTAGGTTGTATTCCTGAATAGTCTGAAAACCATATTGTTGACCCAATCCACTTTACCTGTGCCAAGGCTGGATGTGATATTTTGGGGTTGTACATGGAAAGCTGCTGTAGAGGGTTTCCCCATTTTGTCTGCCACTTTCTTTGCCTTGGCTTCCAAAACGAAGGGTAAGTAGCAGTGGATGATGTCTGCCCATTCTACCGCCTCAATAATGGTTTTCTTCTTCCATTTGGCAAATTGGAAGCCATGTTTCCGGATTAATCCTTGGAAAAAAGGAATGGTCAACTCCGGCATGCAATAGATGTTTTCCTTCTGTTCATCGCAGGCGGTCAACACTCGTACTTCATGTCCTCTTTTTCGAAGTTCATCTGCAAATCGTTGTGCAGATATGCTGGTTCCGTTATTGTGCGTAAAATAGGCGTCAATGACGAATAAAATCTTCATAGGCGAATTCTATTATTTTTACAGCCGCAAAATTAACATTTTTTATGAAACATAATTTGCTGATAATCAATTGATATAAAAAATCAGAACCTTAATTTTGGACAAATAAAGGAAAAAAAACGCGATTTGTGTAAAATCGTGGAAATGTAGAATGAAAGGAAGAGTTGTAGTTAGTGCTTCCGCATCACCAAATAAATGAAATAAGGTGCTCCGGCCAAGGCTGTGATGCTGCCCACAGGGAGTTCCGCCGGTGCGGCGATGGTGCGGGCCAAAGTGTCCGCGATGAGCAGGAAGAATGCTCCGAAAAACAGAGAATAGGTGAACAATCTACGATTGTTGCTGCCTACCATCAATCGCGCCACATGCGGCATAATCAACCCGATAAACCCGATGGAACCGCAAAACGCCACTACCACGGAAATCAGAACCGAAGAGGTGATGAGCACAATGTAGGTCGTCTTCCGCGTGTCAATGCCTAATGTCTGTGCCGTTTCTTCCCCCACTTGCATGATGTTCAGATACTTGGAGTAGTAAAAAAGAATGCTGATGCAAATGATCATGATGGGCACCAACCAGGCAATCTCAAACCAAGAGACGTGCGTGAGACTGCCCATTGTCCAGAAATAGATTTTATGCATTTCTTTCTGGTTCATCACAATCATCAGCGTAATCATCGCGGAGATGAAGAAGTTGAGGGCAATGCCGATGAGCAAGAGTGTATTGGTGTTGTGCTTGCCCTTGATGCGGGCAATGCCGAGAATCATGAAAAGGGTGAGCAGTGCGGTGATGAGGGCGGGCAGGGTGATGCCGAAAAGCACGGCGTCCCAGCCAAGGATGAAGGCAATGGCCGCGCCCAAGGATGCCCCGGAAGAGATACCGAGGATGTAGGGGTCGCAAACCGGATTGCGGAAGATGCTTTGGAACACACCGCCGCAGATGGCCAGTGCCGCACCTGCCAAAACACTCATCACAATGCGTGGGATGCGCAACTGCCACAAAGTGACATTATAATAGTCCGCAATCTCAATGTCTTGGAAAAGCCCGATTTTCTGCCCGAGACTCTGCATGACCACCTTCACCGGCACGGGGATAACCCCGATACCCGCGGCTACAATCATGGATATCAAGAGGATAATTCCCAGCACTCCTGGCCAAAACCAACGACAATGTCCTTCCTTCATGCGTCTTCGTTTTATTGGAATATGGCAACTTTACCGCATTGTTTCAGAAAATCGGTAATAGTAGTACGAGCTTTTTCTTCGGCTTTGCAACGATTCTCGGGGGTGTTATAGCGGTTCTCGATTTTATGCTCAACCCTCTGTATCAGAGGCTTGGCATCAAACTGCACGGCGTTTTCCTCTGCCTCGCTGTCTGATTTGAACCATGAGGAGAGCGTGGACTGGGTGAAATCGACATCGGGCAGACAGACCAGCACCGTGTCGGTGCCTTCTACGGGTTGATATTGCACTTTGTCCAAATCCATGGTTAAACTCACCTGTTGCCGTAGAATCTGCACGCAGTCGTGCTTCTGTTTGAAAAGACCGTTGTTCTTGCCTAACACAGAACTGCCGACACCGCTGCCCCAAAAAGCGTCTTTGACATAATCTTCAGTGACGGTGGTGTATAGGTACAAAATGCCGATAGGACGGGTGGCTTCAATGACCGCAGGGGTGTCCTTCAAGGTTAGCTCTTCTGTGTCTTGCCGATGCATATATCGGCTCAGCAACGCCACTCCTGCCACGAGCAGGATGACGATGATAGCGTATATTGCGATTTTTTTTGTCATTGTTTAAGGAGGTTAAAAGGTTAGGAGGTTAATGGATAAACACAACTTGAAGGCCGATGGCGTTGAGGAGGGAGGTGAAGACGGCTTCGGTGTTGTGCGTGAGTTCGTCGGCGAGTTGCTGACGGAACCGTTCGTCTTGATCGACAACCTCTTCGAAGGCCATCTTCTTGATTTGCTGGATGGTGGTTTCACCTACTTTGTCGCGCAGGCCAGTGGAAAGGGTCACGATTTCGTTCTGATCAGTGACAGGGTTGTAGGATTTGTCGATAATTTTCGGTTTGGGCAACCGGATTTGCACGGAATCCTCGCCAATAATGGTGATATCGCTTTCCTTCAGGTCGTTAAGGTCAATGCCATAGCGGATGGTCACATCAACAGGAATCACGGCCAGCCGTTTGCCAAGTTTCCATTTGGCAGGGTTCAGAGAGGCGATTTGGGTTTCAGAGTCGTAGACCCCCATTTTACGGATGGTCACCTCTGTAGTGGCGATTTGCTGCTGAGCCTGCAGCACGCCGAGGATTTCGCTGGTTTGTGGGAGTTTTTTCCCTTCAGGCTGTTTCATCGGCCAGAAAATGGCGGCTGCCAGCACAGCAACGCTCACGGCCAGAAATATCCAGTATTTTCGGTTCATATGCATAAGTTATTGTTGTTGGATGTATTGATCAAGCTCTTTTTTGTTGCTGTCAAACTGGAAAACGCTACGTAGGAGAAAATACTTCTCTTTTTCAGTGCAGTGATGATATGCACTTTTGGCAAAGTCCAGTTTGTCTTTTTCAAAGGTAAACAGCTTGCAAATTTCAATGATTTGGTTGACGTTTAAATAATTACGACTTACGATTTGTTTAGCGGTGGATAATTTAGAGGATTCAAAGGTTTCGTTTTGGATGATGGACATTGCCGCATTGAAATCGGCATCGTTCATGCAATGGTTGCCAAATTGAGGATGAGGGTTGTGGGGTGGGCGCGGATGTTGAGGTTGTTGCCCAGGAGCATTGGGGTAGGGGTGGTTTTGTTGCATTGGAGAAAACACGACAATCGTTTCAGGACGAGGCAGATTTGAACTTATGGACAACCCATACATATTACGTTGATTGTCAATCCAGTACATATTGTTTGAATACTGAAGTTGGATGAATTGTCCTACAGTGGTGTGGATGTTGTTGTCGATTTCAATACGAATATAGTGTTGACCTTGGGGAATGTCTTGCACCATCAGGGACATCAGTGGTGCGTCATTCTGCAGTGCGTCATCAATGAAAAGCCAAAAAGCATATCGGTCTGAAGCAACGGACAGGGAGGTTTTTGGCGTGTTGGAAAATGGATGATTAGTTTGCGAGAAACCTATGGTGGTCAAAACAGCAAATACAATAAACAATCTGATTCTTAAATATTTACACATAATGTTTATATACATATCAAATTTGTGCAAAAATACATTTTTATCAGTTGTATAGATTTGAGTCACATCCATAGGTTTAATAGCCGAGGTGGTATCCACACGCTTGAGCCATTATGATTTTCGAATTTATGGAATAGTATTGTCTGTTAATGACCGTCGCCAAACTATTTTTCTTATGCCATCTCTCCTTGCATCCCCGCCAGGACCATCCGCAGCTCCCAAAACTCGTAATCCTCCCCCAAAACATCGCGGGCGGCGGTCAACGACGTATCTCCGGTTTCATGAAAATAATCTTCGATGATGTCGCATTTTTCCTTATCCACAAAGTCAACGGCATCATATTCACCTTGTTCCACAAAACGGGTGAGATGACCGTAGATAGTGGATGTCGTCAGTCCTCGCTCAGCAGCGATTTCCTCCACGGTCATACCCTTATCCAGCATCCTTTTTGTGATGAAATAAGTTTCCCCTTTCTGTCGTTTGCTCTTTTTGTCTTTGCTGTCTGCCTTTTTTTCTTTACCCGAATCGTCATGGCCATCGTTGGTTGCCTCCAACAATTTGACAACCTTTGTCTTACGATACAGGTCTGTGCTGAATTCTTTCTCGCAATTCTCTAAACATCCCAACTTCACTGTGATTTCTTCTTGCAACTGAGTCAAAGTTTCCGACAGTTGCTCGTTCACGGTTTTGTTGCCGGTTTTGTATGCCAGTGCGGATAATCCATCGGATAAAACCTTCAGATGTTCTCGGAAGTAGGCAGTGCCTTTTCGCAGTCTCTCTTGCAAGACGGGATTCTCCGAATAAGGTGCTGTGTTGTGAAGTTGTCGTACCTGCGATTCAAACCGCGTCTGTATCTCCACCAGCTCATTCTTCACCCCGTCGCGGAGGCGTACCACGCGTTGCAGCATTTCTCCGTCGAAGAGGGTTCGGTGGTCTAACACTACTTTCGCTAAACGTCCCGTTGTGCGGTAGATTTCTTGAAAGTCAATCAGCTCCAGGATGGTGCTCAGTTCGTATTCGTTTCTCAGTGTGTTCACTTTTTCCTCTGACGGCTCTTTTTCGGGCATCTGTTCCACAAAGTAATTCACGATGCCGTCATTGACAAGTGCATGGGAACTGATTTTGGTTTTCAGGACGAGCCCTTCGAGGGAAGTGCAACGGCTGAGCGCAACATAGACCTGGCCGTGCGCGAACGACTGTTGCGCGTCCACGATCAGTTTGTCGAAGGTGAGTCCTTGGCTTTTGTGGATGGTTACGGCCCAGGCAAGGCGGAGCGGAATCTGCGTGAAGCTTCCGATTTCATCTTCTTCAATTTCTTTGGTTTCGTCATTGAGGGTGTAGTCCATGTTCTGCCACGTGACAGGTGATACGAGAATGCAATCGTTACCACATGTGACTTCAAGCTCACCTGTATCCTCGTTAAAGCCGGTCAGTCTTCCGATTTTCCCATTGTAATATGCCTTATCGGGATTCGGGTCATTTTTTACGAACATGACCTGTGCCCCGATTTTTAGTTCCAGTTCCTCCTTGGTAGGATAGAGGTGTTGTGGAAAAACACCTTTGATCTCTGCTTTGAAATATCGACTTTTGCTTTTCAGAGAGCGCAATCGAGAGTCGTTGATTGCATCGGCTTGCGCATTATGTGTGGTCAGTGTGATATATCCTTCCGTAGGTTTGAAATCAGGGATATAACGACTGTTCAGCAGTTTGATGCAGTCGGCATCCATTTGGTTGTCGCGCACCTTGTTGAGCAGCGTGATGAAGTCGGTGTCGTGTTGTCGGTAGATATGCTCCAGTTCCACGCACAGGTAATCGGTGCGTTGGAGAACGTAACTGCCGAAAAAATAGACGGTTTTGTAGTAAGGGGAGAGTATTTCCCATTCTTCAGGTTTTGCCACGG
>Ga0265299_10005419_pt1 | contig 11831 bp, 6 predicted proteins | sample AusTroGonzalo_MG_4_FD_193485 | JGI IMG/M metagenome (GOLD analysis project Ga0265299, IMG submission 193485) | Bovine rumen microbial communities from tropical cattle in Woodstock, Queensland, Australia - Gonzalo_02 | ecosystem: Host-associated > Mammals > Digestive system > Stomach > Rumen ...
ATCCTCATAAGAGGGAACGGTCTTGATTGACATTCGGTATGCCAGGAACTCCTTGCCGAAACTCTCATCAGTAGCATGCTCCAGCAACTCTGCGGGATACTTTCCGTCAAGTGCTGCATAAGACTGCTCATCGGCCTCAATGACTACGTTCTTATCGGCCATGCGGATGCAGAGCTCAGGCAGATCCTTGAGGCGGTCGGCGTGTATTACCAGAGAGTCAAGCGCGTTGCAGACGCTGACGCGGCGGGTCTTGGCGTTGAATATGATGTCGGCGCCTTTCTTAATGTCGCCTTCCTTGTCAAAGTATGTGTGGCAAACTCCGGCTCCGGTCTCAATGCAGGGAATCTGAGCCTGCTCACGAACCGACTTGATAAGACGTGCACTGCCGCGGGGAATGAGCAGGTCAACCATACCGACCGCCTTCATAAGCTCGGCGGCTGCCTCATGACCGGCGGGAAGAAGTTCGACCACATGGGGATCGATACCCTTCTGCTCCAGGACGCGGTGTATCAGATCAACTATGGCGCAGTTGGAGTCATAAGCGTCGCTGCCGCCTTTCAGGGCACATGCGTTGCGTGACTTGAAGCAGAGCGAGAATACGTCAAAACTTACGTTCGGACGGGCTTCATATATGACGCCGATGACACCGAACGGAACACGTACACGGGTCAGTTTCATACCGTTTGGACGTACACGCTCGTCGATGACCTTACCGACGGGGCTCTCCAGTTCAGCGACATGGCGCATATCGGATGCTATGCCTTTAAGGCGGTCCTCGGTGAGCAACAGACGGTCATATACCGGATTGCTGCGGTCCATGCGAGCCAGGTCCTTGGCGTTGGCCTCAAGCAGGACAGATGAGTTGCTCTCAATGGCATCGGCCAAAGTGAGCAAAAGGTCATTTATCTGATTCTCCTCCAGAACGGGAAGAGAGTATGATGCGTCTTTAAGAAGTTCAAGGGTTTTCTCAATCATGGTTACTTTTTTGAAGCGTGGAAACGTGTGCAACGGGCATTCTCAGGATCGGAAAGGACTTCAATGAGCACATCCTGACGGCGGCCGTTGGCTATGCGGACCTCGATACCGTCGGCGGCGACGCCAAGGGCGGTCTTCATCTTGGTCATCATACCGCCGCGTCCGTACTTGGACTTGGTTACGCTCACGCACTGTGAGTAGTCATCATCGGGGTAGACGTCATGTATGAGTTCCGATCCGGGCTCATCGGGGTTACCGGTGAACACACCGTCCACGTTGCTCAGGATTACCAGAATCTCGGCCTTCATCATACGTGCTACCAGGCCAGACAGTTCATCGTTATCGGTAAACATCAGCTCCTCGACGGATACGGTGTCATTCTCATTGATGACGGGTACCACGCCGTTGTCAAGCATTGCGGTCATACAACGCATCTGGTTGGCGTGGAGAGTCTCGTTGATGAAGTTCTCCTTTGTGGTAAGGATCTGGCCTACGGTAATTCCGTACTCCTGGAAAAGGTCATAATAGTGCTCTATAAGTTTGGCCTGACCTACGGCGGCAAAAAGCTGACGGCTGGTCACGCTCTCATCCTTGAGCATGGGTAATGCCCCACGGCCTGAAGCCACGGCACCGGATGATATGAGGAGCACCTCAATACCGCGATGTCTGAGTTCGGCTATCTGATCTACCAATGCGGCCATACGGGCCAGGTCCAGACGACCGTCGGGACGTGTAAGCACATTGCTGCCTACCTTGACAGCTATACGTTTAGGGGTATTCATTGTTCCTGTAAAAGTTGTTCGGCACGGTCCTTATCCTCGGGATTTACCAGGACACTGACCGGTCCGGCCATTGCGGTATAAGTTGAAAAAATAGCACTCATGGAATTGTTCATGATCATGGCTGGTATTCCATCGGCCTCAAGACGTGACCTCACCACCTCTGCTTCAAAGGCCTGACCCTTGAAAACGCATACCAAATCCTGTTTTTCATTCATGATTACTGCTGATTATCTGTTGTGAACTCGCAAAGTTAATGATTTTTCCATACCTTTGAGTCGATATGTTACTCAAACGCTTGGTTATACTCTCAATATTGTCTGTAAGCTTCCTTGTAGCACGTGCTTCAGATTCAAATGACACCATACCCCAGGACACCATATGGTTCGATGACGGTGCGTGGTATGTGGGTGAAATAGCCGATTCCATGTTCAACGGACACGGTAAGATGTTCTATCCTGACAGTACCGTTTATGAAGGAGATTGGAAGGACGGCCTGTGGGACGGTAAAGGAACAGTCAAGTTCCCGGACGGTGATTCATACAGCGGAGATTTCAGGGAGCACCAGTTCAGCGGATACGGAAAATATATCTACTCGGACGGCGCCGTATATGAAGGCAATTGGAAGGACGGATTGTTCAACGGAGCCGGCACCATGCATTATGCCGACGGCAGCGTTTACGCAGGCGAATGGACAAATGACCGGAAAAACGGTATTGGAGTCTATTTTGATTCCAGTACCGAGGCCCTGTATGAAGGAGTGTTTTCGAATGACATGTACGTAGGGCCGATACGAAGCAACAGCAACCAAAGCTACAATAACGCCAAAGAAATCCAAAGCATTGACGACTTTAGCGAGTACTCTTTCAAGACTCCTGCCCGCCCCTCTTCATGCTGGCATTCCAGAGGCGATTCATACGTCAGTCTCACTTACGGAACAAATCATATTCTGGCAGTCCACGCCGACTTCAGCATGTCAAAACGCTTTTTTGCCGGTTTCTCGTTGGGATTCAATACGACCAACCACAAAATAGGGCAAGTATCGGTCACATATGATGAAGATACGGGCGAAAAGAACACCCTGATAGGTTGGGACTGGTATCTGGACGAGATCATGACGGAAAACACCTACAACATGTTCAGGATGAACGGCGAATTCGGCGTAAGCTGGGGCTGGTTCTCACTGGGCACGTCTGCCGGCATATCATTAAAGAATACTGTCCGCAACTGCCGCAGCCTGGAGCATAACGACAGTTATTATGAGCCCGGCACACTCTATTACCGGGAAAAAGTAACCGGGGCCAGGTTTGCCTACGACATATTTACCGACTTCATTCTGACACGCTCCATACCGAACATTTTCTCCTGTTCCATGCGGACAGGCTACAGCAACATTGACGGTTTTTACATAGGAGCAGGCCTAACCTTCTGATTTCCCTTATTCATGACACTCCGGAGATTAATAGTCCTCACATTCGCCTTATTTGCCTGTCTTGCCGGATATGCAGTCAATCCGAACGACAGTATTCCCGTTGACACTGTTCTTTTGGATGACGGTTCCCTTTATATCGGACAGATACAGGATTCCCTGTTCAACGGCCATGGCCGATGTGTCTATGCCGACGGCACCATCTATGAAGGAGAGTGGAAGGACGGATTGTGGAACGGCCAGGGATATGTCGTTTATCCCGATGGAGACATTTACAGGGGGACTTTCAGAAACCATCTCAAAGAGGGAAAAGGCGATTATATCTACGCCAGCGGAGCCCGTTATAACGGAGAATGGAAGAAAGACATGTTTAACGGCGTGGGAAAACTTGTGTTTGAAGACGGAGGCATATATGAGGGCGCCTGGAAAGACGACATGAAACACGGATACGGCAAACTTGTATCGTATGACGGTGAAACCAACACCGGTTATTTCTACTATGATGAATTCCTTGGCATGCCTTATGACACCGACATCGACAGGGACAGCACATTGACCGATGAGCTCAAAAGCTGGGGATTCAAGCATGAAGAACACATATCTTTTTCCAATCTCGAGTTGGGTTGTTCATTCGGTTCCAAAGGAATGTTTACCACAAGCCTATTGTACAATGCCAGTGACCATTTCTACTATGGTATGTCCATAGGATTCAACATCGAGCCTCCCACAAAAGGAGTTCCCGCAATAGGAATGACTTTAGTCAACTACATAAAAGACATACACTTTACCGGCGAATACATCTCCTCGCAGTATCTGTTGGATGCAGGATACACATTCCTGGGGAGATACTCCGTAGGCGGTTCCATAGGTATGGGAATCTGGACCGCTTACATGAACTGCAGGGCCAACTCATTGCCTGAACTGTATGATGCATATTGGATCAACTACGGAGACTCGTATACACGCAGAAGCAGTAACAGAATCGGAGTTGCATACCGAGGTTTTCTCAAGTTCAAATTCGACAAAGAAAAACCCAAGGCACTGATGTACCTTGGGTATGGTAATGCCGACGGCCTGTTTTTAGGTGTCAGTTTCTATCTGTAAAACCAATCTTAGACCAAATGTCTTACAAGATCCTCCCTGTCGCCGTAGAGATAGTCGATGACAGGAATCTCGATCATTGTATAGCAACCAGGCTTCTGGAGCATTGAAGCGCGTGCAGCGCAAACCAGAATCTGACCAGTCAGAGCGGGATTGTTGATTTTCATGTCAAATTCAAACAACTGGTTCTGGGTCTTGCCCGATACGCCCTTGCGGGTCAGGTTAACGCCGTGTCCCATATCCTTGAGAGCATCGACTGACTCTACCTGCATTACATGAGTCTCATCGTTTACAAAGTAGGGATCGGCCTTGATGGCGGCAGCCACATCCTCAAAGCGGTAACCGTCAAGAATCTCAACATAAACCATACGACGATGGATTCCTGTGCCAACGGGAATTGTCATTGAGAGAGCAGCCTTTACACCGGGAATGGCCTTTACTGCAACCGAGTGTCCCATTGACATTCCGGGGCCGAAATTGGTATAGCTTACACCCTTTGGAGCCATGGCCTGCATAAGGGCACGGACGATTGAATCCGATCCCGGATCCCAACCTGCAGATATCACAGCAACCTTTCCGGCCTCAGTAGCAATCTGCATGAGACGCTTGCGTGTCTCGGGAATGAGTGTATGTATGTCAAAGCTGTCAATTGTATTGATTCCTAAGGGAAGAATCTCTTTAGCGTATTCCTCGGTCTTACGTGAAGGAACGCAAAGAATGGCTACATCAGGCTTGGGGAGTTCTGAAATATTCTTTACAATCTTATAACCCTCGATCTCCTTGGGGCAGTCAGCTGCACCGTTACGGCGGACGATACCTGCAACCTCAAAATCAGGGGCAGTCTCCAGAGCCTCAAGCACGTATTTTCCAATGTTTCCATAGCCTACAATGGCTGCTTTAATCTTTTCCATAAGGTTCGTTTTTTAGATTACGGCTGCGAAATTATTAAAAAATCCGCTCTTATGTATACGCGCACGTGCAATAATCGGCCGTTTAATGCGTTTAATTACAGTAACTGAAAAAACATACGGAAATGATAGAATTCATTCAGGGAAAAATCGAAGAACTCACTCCCACCCAGGCCGTCCTGCTCACACAGGGTGGCGTAGCATATGACCTGAACATATCACTTTACACATATTCGGCCATTCAGGGTAAAGACGAGACCCGCCTTTATGTCTATGAAGCCATACGCGAGGACGCATACGTACTTTACGGTTTCAGCGGAAAGCAGGAGCGTGAACTGTTCCTGATGCTCATATCCGTATCAGGTATAGGCGGTGCTTCGGCCAGGATGATACTTTCATCATTCACCCCCTCGGAACTTACGGGCATTATCAGTTCCGGTAATGACTCACTGCTCAAGAAGGTGAAGGGTATAGGCGCCAAGACCGCACAGCGCATCATTGTTGACCTGCATGACAAGATAGGCGCAACTCAGTCCGATGAGATGCCGCTTGGTCTGCAGACCGGCGTACAGACAGGACAGGTGGCTACCGAGGCCATTACGGCTATGGTTACCTTGGGATTCCCGCAGGCCGCATCACAGAAAGTTGTACAGGCAATCCTTAAGGAGCAGGAGGGTCTGACGGTTGAAGCCGTCATCCGCGAAGCCCTGAAACGCATCTGAAAACCATCCTGAAAACTTGATGATTAAGGGAAGATACCTTGCTGCAGCACTGCTGCTCATGGGCTCCTGCTTATGCGGGGGCCTTGACTCGCTTCATGCGCAGGGTGTCCAGAGGACTCTTCCCAACCCCGAGAACATTACTGAGGAGATAACCTATGACGAGAATGACGAGACATTCAGGATAGGCAACAAACTTGGCGACTATTACATCGAGGTTCCTACGGTCATGACTCCCAATGAGTACAACCGTATGATGATGCAGCGCTCCCTACAGTCATTCTACCGTGAAAAGTATAACGAGGAGGTCAAGGCACAGGGTGACAACAAGTTTGATTTCACCGACATGAGGTTTGACCTGGGACCGGCCGAGAAGATATTCGGCCCGGGCGGCGTTCAGGTAAGGACCAGCGGATCGGCAGCCGTCAAGTTCGGATATAACCGCAACAAGGTGGATAATCCCGCGCTGTCTGTCCAAAACCGCACCACAGGAGGTTTTGATTTTGACGAGCAGATAAACCTGAACATCAATGCGCGTGTGGGTGACAAGATCAACATGAACCTGAACTACAACACCGAAGCCACCTTTGACATTGACGCCAAGACCATCAAACTGCGTTATGAGGGTAAGGAGGATGAGATAATCCGACTGCTGGAAGCCGGTAACATAAGTTTTCCCACCAACTCGTCACTCATACAGGGTGCATCGTCTCTGTTCGGTATAAGGTCTGACCTGCAGTTCGGAAAACTCCAGTTGCAGATGGTACTTTCACAGAAGGAGTCGACATCATCATCGGTCAGTTCACAGGGAGGACAGCAGATAAATGACTTTGAGATAGACGCCAGCAGTTATGACGAGAACCGTCACTTCTTCCTGGCACATTTCTTCCGTGACAACTATGACGCCAACATGGCCATGCTTCCCAGCATAGTTTCCGGCGTTCAGATAACCAGAATCGAAGTCTGGGTTACCAACAAGAAGAGCAACTACGACAACCCGCGTAACATAGTGGCTTTTACCGACTTGGGTGAAAGCGGGCACATAAGCAACAACATCTGGAACGCCCAGGGCGGACCCGCTCCGGCCAACGCAGCCAATGACCTTTACAGCCGCATAATCGGTGATTATCCTGCGGCACGTGACATCGACCAGGTGGCGGTCACACTGGGATCATTCCTGGATGGAAGTACTGACTATGAGAAGGTATCAAATGCCCGCATGCTGAGTTCATCGGACTACACCCTTAACAGCGAATTGGGTTACATCTCACTTAAGAGCACGCTGGCATCGGATGAGGTACTGGCCGTGGCTTTCGAGTATACATACGGAGGTAACAGCTATCAGGTGGGTGAGTTCTCAACGGACAAGACAGATCCTAACGAGACTCTGTTCGTAAAGTTGCTGAAGTCAAACTCCAACTCACCGGGCAGCGGTACATGGGACCTGATGATGAAGAATATCTACTCCATCACCCAGGGCAACATCCAGAGTGCACAGTTCAAACTGGGCATCTACTACAACAGCGACAGCACCGGCAGCCGCCTGACTTATATTCCCGAGGCCGAACTCAAGAACACCCCCCTGCTGCGTCTGATGAATCTGGACCGTCTGGATGACAAGAATAACCCCCACCCCAACGGCAAGTTTGATTTCATAGACAGATATACCGTCCAGGCATCAAACGGAAAGATCATATTCCCGGTTGTAGAACCGTTCGGAAGCCATCTGCGCAAGGTGATAGCCAATGATGCCGTGGCCGATAAGTACGTATTCCAGGAACTTTACGACTCCACACGCGTGGTTGCCAAGCGCATAGCCGATAAGGACAAGTTCATGCTTATAGGCCAGTACTCGGGAACCAGCAGCAATGTCATACAGCTGGGCTCTTACAACATCCCCCGCGGATCGGTAAGAGTGACTGCCGGAGGAACGACTCTTGTGGAGAACAGTGACTACACCGTGGATTACAGCATGGGTACAGTCACCGTAATCAACCAGAGCATCATTGATGCCGGTACGAGTGTCAACGTCCAGTTGGAGAGCAACACCCAATTCAGCATGCAGCGCAAGACTATGGCGGGACTGAACTGGATTTATGACTTTACGCCCGATTTCCAGATGGGAGGTACATTCATGCACCTGAACGAGAAGCCTTTGACCAGCAAGGTCACAATGGGCGATGAACCTCTGGTCAACACCATGTACGGACTCAACCTTAACTGGAGACATGAGAGTCAGGCGCTCACAAACATCATTGACAAGCTGCCTTTCGTGAATGCCACCCAGCCGTCAAGCATCAACTTCAAGGCCGAGATGGCCGCCCTGCAATCGGCCGTATCAGATAAGGTACAGGGAAGCGCATCATACATAGATGATTTTGAGGCTGCTGAGAGCGGCATCAGCATACTGCAACCATCGGCATGGACACTGTCGGCCGTTCCCAAAGGAATGAAGGGATACGGCAAATCAGGACAGGTTGAAGCAGGATTCAACCGAGCCCTGCTCAACTGGTTCACCATTGACCCTCTGTTTACTCGCCGCAACTCACCGCTCACTCCGGCCCACATCAAGACTGACCTGGATCAACTCTCCAACCACTATGTACGTGAAGTATATGAGCGTGAGCTGTATCCCAACAAGGAGTCCACGTCAAGTGAGTCAACCACACTCCAGATACTCAACCTGGCATATTACCCCAATGAGCGTGGTCCGTACAACCTCAACCCGGACCTGGACGCTGACGGTCACCTTCCCAACCCGCAGGACAACTGGGGCGGTATCATGCGCCGTCTTACCACCACAGACTTCGAGGCTGCCAACATTGAGTACATAGAGTTCTGGATGCTGGATCCGTTCATCTACAACCAGAGTGCCGCAGGCGGTGACCTCTACCTGAATCTGGGTGAGGTATCCGAGGATGTACTGCTTGACGGAAAGAAGTTCTTTGAGAACGGACTTCCCGTGGACGGTGACTCAGCCAAGTGGACATCGACGGTATGGGGTAAGGTTCCTACCGGAAAGAGTCTGGTATACGCTTTCGACAACAATGCCGCCGACAGCCGCGACCGTCAGGATGTGGGTCTGAACGGACTTTCATCGGCCGAGGAGCGCACCTGGCCCGCATACGCATCATATCTGAGTCAGATACGCGCCAAGGTAAAGCCCGAGGTCTATCAGTCTATTTACGACGACCCGGCCGCCGACACCTATCATTATTACCGTGGTACCGATTATGATGATGTCCGTATGTCAGTTCTGGACCGTTACCGCAAATACAACGGAACCGAGGGCAACTCGCCCAACTCAGCCGAGAGCGGCAGCCGTTATGACCAATCGGCCCGCACCACTCCCGATGTCGAGGATGCCAACGGAGACTACACCATGGATGAGTATGAGAAGTTCTTCCAGTACCGCATCTCGCTGCGTCCCGCCGACCTTGAGATAGGACGAAACTATATTTCCGATATGCGTGAGGTCAAGGTAAAACTGCGTAACGGCAATACCGAGACCGTAAACTGGTACTGCTTCCGCATACCTATTAATGAATATGAGAAAGCCGAGGGCGGTATCCGCGACTTCAGCTCCATACGTTTCATGCGTATATACCTGACGGGATTCAGCGAGGAGGTTCATGTACGATTCGGTTCACTGGAACTTATGACCAGCCAGTGGCGTAACTACGAACAGCCCATTTACAGCGCCACCAACCGCACTCCTACCATATCGGGTAAGTTCTCGGCCACATCAGTCAACATTGAGGAGAACGGCGACCGTGCTCCCGTGAACTACGTGGTTCCTCCCGGCGTAACACGTATCCTCGACCCCAACCAGGTTCAGCTGGTTCAGGATAACGAGCAGGCCATGAGCCTGAAGGTGACCGGACTTGGCGCAGGCGAAGCACGCGGTATTTACAAGAAGAGTTCACTGGATCTGCGCAAATACCAGCGCATCCAGATGTTCAGCCATGCCGAGGCTGTCTTGCCCGATGACGGCACCCTTCATAACGGTGACATATCTGTATTCATCCGCTTGGGTTCAGATTACTCCGGCAACTACTACGAGTATGAGATTCCTCTTGAACTAACCCCTGCCGGACACTACAGCGGAACCAACGAGAATGACCGCCGTATGGTTTGGCCGGAGCGCAACATGCTGGATATAGACTTCAACATACTTACTCAGGTCAAGAACAACCGCAACGTACAGAAGAACCTGGGCGCAATAAGTTCATCATCGGTTTACAGCGAGTATGACCCCAACCACCCGGAAAACCGCATCACAGTAGTCGGCAACCCGTCTATCGGCAACGTAAGGGCAATCATGATAGGTGTACGCAACAACTCCATGAGCGCCAAGAACGCCGAGGTATGGGTTAACGAGTTGCGTCTGGTAGGTTATGAGAGCAAGGGAGGAATGGCTGCACACAGCACACTCGGACTCAAGTTGTCTGACGTGGCGACCGTTGATCTGGCCGGCCAGATGAGTACCGCAGGATACGGTGGTCTGGAGCAGAGTGTCAAGGACCGCAAGACCGATGATTACTACCGATACTCAGTGACCACAAGTACCAATGTGGGACGTTTCCTCCCTGAGCAGTCACAGATATCGGTCCCCGTCTATTACTCATATACCAAAGAGAAGAGATCACCCCGATACAGCCCGTATGACACGGACCTGCTCCTGGACGATGTAGTAAATTCATTCCCTGAAGGTTCTGCTCGCGATTCCATACGCAGCATATCACAGGATCTCAAGGAGACCCACAATTTCAGCATATCCAATGCCAAGGTCAACATAAGCAGCGATACGCCCATGCCTTATGATCCGGCCAACTTCTCATTCAGTTTCTCCGAGAGCATAAGCGACCGGAGCAACAGCACCATTGACTATGAGCATGACGACAACTGGAAAGCCTCTATTGACTACAGTTACTCACCCGGAATTCAAGGCTGGTCACCGTTCGCATTCATAACAAATGAATCCCAGTGGTTGAGTCTTATAAAAGACACCAAGATAGGACTTCTGCCACAGAACATATCGTTCAATGCCGGACTTCAACGCAGCTATCACGAACTTCAGGAGCGTGACCTGGAAGGTTCCGAAGGTATTCCCGTCATATTCTCGCAGCAGTTCTACATGAACCGTGACCTCTCAGTAAGCTGGAATCCGCTGCAGCTTCTCAGACTCTCATTCAGTGCCAGGTCAAGAGCCGAGATTGAGGAGCCGTACACAGTTGTGAACAAGGACCTCTACCCTGACCAGTATCAGCTTTGGAAAGACTCTGTAAAGATGAGCCTGAGGAACATGGGACGTCCGCTTGACTACAACCAGTCATTCAATGCTTCATACGGCATACCTTTCAACAAGATTCCCGTTCTGGATTGGATTACGGCCGATGCAGGATTCAACTCCTCATATTCATGGAACCGCGGTACCACATATGCCAACGGCACCAACTATGGTAATATCATAGCCAACAACCGCACTATCAACATCACGAGCCGTTTCAACCTGACCAACCTGTATAACAAATCGGTTTATCTGCACCGTATAAACAACCGTTTTGCAGCAGGTAACACATCAAGCAATCCTGCCACCCGCGGCAAACGCTTCCAACAGGAGGTAACCCTGCTGCCGGGTGAGCGGAACGTTGTAGTCCATAAACTCGGAACCCTTAATCCCTTGCTCACCGCCACTACCGCCGACGGCCACACTGTAAAGCTTAAGTACCGCAAGTTGAGCGCCGACAGCGTACTGATAAAAGTCAAGGATACTACAAATGTCGTAATCAGTATAATCCAGGATCCCGATCTGCCTGTACGCAGAAAGAGGTACAACCTGAAAGACGGAACAGAGTTTGCTCTGCGCACACTCATGATGGTACGTAACGTATCCGTCACATACCGTGACAACTACTCC
>Ga0265299_10005422_pt1 | contig 11825 bp, 8 predicted proteins | sample AusTroGonzalo_MG_4_FD_193485 | JGI IMG/M metagenome (GOLD analysis project Ga0265299, IMG submission 193485) | Bovine rumen microbial communities from tropical cattle in Woodstock, Queensland, Australia - Gonzalo_02 | ecosystem: Host-associated > Mammals > Digestive system > Stomach > Rumen ...
GACTTTAAACCGTACTGCGCTGCGCAGCAGGAAATTGAGCGGCGTTACCGGGATACGGACGGATGGTTCCGTTCCAGTACCGTGAACATCGCCCATGCGGGTCACTTTTCCAGTGACCGGTCCATCCAGGAATATGCAAAAGATATCTGGTATTTGACACCGCTAAAAATATAGAAGTAACGAGGGTTAACTATGCGAGTCAGCGCTATTGATGCGTACAGCACCTATCTTTTCCATCAGGGGACCAATTACAGCAGCTACCGTCTGTTTGGTGCCCATTTAACCAGCTGGAAACAGAAGTCCAGCGTCCGCTTTTGCGTGTGGGCGCCCCATGCCCGGTCGGTCAGCGTGGTGGGCGACTTTAACGGCTGGGATGCCAAAGCGACTCCCATGGAACGGACAAAACAGGGCATCGGCCTCTGGGTTGCCTATGTTCCGGGATTGAAAGAAGGCGCTACTTATAAATATGCGATTGAAACCGCATCGGGAGATATCATCTTAAAGAGCGATCCCTACGGGTTCGCCGCCGAACTGCGGCCGAATACGGCTTCCATTGTAAAGAATCTGCATTACCAGTGGCATGATGCCGGCTGGCAGAAAAGCCGGAAGGAGTATGATTCCTATCATAATCCCATGCTGATCTACGAGGTTCATCTGGGTTCCTGGAAACGGGATGCGTCAGGCAAGGTGATGACCTACCGCGACATTGCGGGGCCGCTGGTGCAGTATGTGAAAGAGATGCACTATACCCATGTGGAACTGATGCCCCTGTGCGAATATCCTTATGACGGTTCCTGGGGCTATCAGGCTACGGGATATTTTGCCGCCACCAGCCGCTACGGTTCCCCGGAAGATTTCATGTACCTGGTGGATAGGCTGCATAAAAACAAAATCGGCGTGATCCTGGACTGGGTGCCGGGGCATTTCTGCAAGGATGCCCACGGTCTGCGGCATTTTGACGGAGAACCTTTATATGAATCCGGAAATGTCATGCTGGCGGAAAACAAAGACTGGGATACCATGAACTTTGATTATGGCCGTCCGGAAGTACAGAGCTTTCTGATTTCCAGTGCCTGCTTCTGGCTGGAGCAGTTCCATCTGGACGGACTGCGGATCGACGCGGTTGCCAACATGCTGTACCTGGATTATGGGAAAAAGCAGAATGAATGGCAGGCTAACAAATACGGTGGCCGGGAAAATCTGGAAGCGGTAGACTTCCTTCGCAAGCTGAATACAGCGGTATTTAAAAACATCCCCCAGGCCCTGATGATTGCGGAAGAATCCACTTCATGGCCTATGGTTTCCGGGCCGGCGGACAAGGGGGGCCTGGGCTTCAATTACAAATGGAACATGGGCTGGATGAACGACATGCTGAAGTATATGTCCATGGATCCCCTGTTCCGGAAAGGCTCCCAGAACCTGATTACCTTTTCGCTGTACTATGCTTTCGCGGAGAACTTCATCCTGCCTTTAAGTCACGACGAAGTGGTACACGGCAAGCATTCCCTGCTGGACAAAATGCCGGGAGACTACTGGAAAAAATTTGCCGGCCTGCGGGCGTTCTACGGATACTGGATGAGCCATCCGGGGAAAAAGCTGCTGTTCATGGGTGGCGAGTTCGGTCAGTTTATTGAGTGGAAATTTGACGACAGCCTGGACTGGCATCTGCTGGATTATCCTGCCCATCAGGAGATGCAGCGGTATATGAAAGCGCTGAACCTGTTTTACAATAAGCATCCGGAGTTTTGGCAGATCGATTATGACTGGCAGGGCTTTAACTGGATCAGCTGTGATGATAACGATAACAGCGTCATCAGTTTTTACCGGAAGGGCAAGGAAGAGAAGGACCAGACGATTATCGTCTGCAACTTTACACCGGAAGTCCGGCGGGATTACCGGATTGGCGTGGAAGAAGAAGGAACCTATTGGGAAATTTTCAACAGCGATAATTATGAATTCGGCGGCTCCGGAGTGGCCAACCCGGAACCTATAAAGAGTGAAGCAATACCCTGTCACGGCAAAGAACAGTCAATTACCCTGACGCTGCCGCCGTTGGCAGTGCTGTATATAAATTTCAAAAAGAAAAAGAAAAAAACTACAAGGAAGAAGAAGGGTGAAAGCAAAGCGGAACAGGCAAAGGCCCTTACGATTCGTTCAAAGAAAGGCGGAATTAAAAAATGAAAGTTTTATTTGTAGCATCGGAGGCAGCTCCGTTTATCAAGACCGGCGGTCTGGCCGACGTTATGGGCGCGCTGCCCAAAGCGCTGCAGGTCCTGGGGGTGGAACCGGCCCTGGTGATTCCCAACTATGAGGGAATCGGCGCAGACTATAAAAATGAGATGGAAACGGTTTACGAAGGCTCGGTGGACCTGTCCTGGCGCAACCAGTATATGGGGGTAAAGAAGCTGGTACAGGACGGCATTCCCGTTTATTTTATTGACAACGAGTATTATTTTAAAAGGGAAAAACTGTACGGCTATGATGACGACGCGGAACGCTTTGCCTATTTTGCCAAAGCGGCGCTTACCATGCTGCATTACATTGATTTCAAACCGGACGTGATCCACACCAACGACTGGCACACCGGCTTGCTGGGCGCCTATCTGAAAGAAGATTTCATGCAAGATCCGTTCTATCAGGGGATGAAAAATATTTACACGATTCACAACCTGAAATACCAGGGCGTATTCGGCCGTGAAATCGTGGAAGACGTGCTGGGTATGCCCCTGCGCCTGCTGTATAACGGCAATATCGAAAACGCAGGCAATGTGAATTTCATGAAAGCCGGTATGTGCTATGCCGATTTTATTACCACCGTAAGCCCTTCCTATGCGGAAGAAATTACCTACCCGTACTTCGGGGAAGGACTGGAAGATTATGTGGCGCTGTGCGCCGGCAAGATCAGCGGCATTTTAAACGGTCTGGATGAAAAGGAATACGATCCGGAAACCGATCCGAACATTCCTGTCTGCTTCGACGCAGCCAATGTATTTGTGAAAAAACCGCTGGCCAAGGAGGCCCTGCAGCGGGAACTGGGACTAACGGTCAACCGGGAGATTCCTTTGCTGGCTATGATTACCCGCCTGGTGGAAGCCAAAGGGCTGGACCTGGTCATGCATATCATGGATGAACTGATGGAAGAACAGGTACAGCTGGTTGTGGTAGGTACCGGCGACGAAGATTACGCCAATGCGCTGCGAGAGCTGGCCTGGCGCCATCCGGGCAGCGTTTCTGTCAATATTCTGTTTAATGAAGGACTGGCCCGTCGGGTATACGCAGGAGCGGACATGTTCATTATGCCTTCCCGGTATGAAGCCTGCGGTCTCAGCCAGATGATTGCCATGCGGTACGGCACCGTCCCGGTGGTGCGGGAGACGGGAGGCCTGAAAGATTCCGTGATCAATTTCGACAAATACAATACACCGGAAGGAAACGGTTTCAGCTTTGCCAACTTTAACGCCCATGAGCTACTATTTACCATTAAACGGGGCCTGACCTGCTATGAGGAAACGCCGTTGTGGGAGAAGATCGTATATAATGCGATGCACAGCGACAACAGCTGGAACCGGTCAGCGCAGGCCTATGTGGAACTGTATGCGAAGATTGCGGGAGACACGGTTATGGTGGAGCCTGTAACAGAAGAACAAGTTGCAGAAGCGGAAGAGGAATTTCTGCAGGCAGTGAAAGGCGAAGCAGCCGAAGAAAATGCAACTGCCGAAGACGTTGTTGTAAAAACGGAAGCAGAGGATAGTAAAGCCGCTGAAAAGACGGAAGAAGTGTCTCAGCCGGAGCAGGTAAAAACACCGGAACCGGTGGCAGAATCTGCTGTTAAAAAGACAGTGAAAAGAAAAACTACTGCTAAAAAGAAAACTGCGGAAAAGACGGAAGAAAAAAAGGAAACGGTAAAAAAGGCTCCGCCTAAAAAGACGGCAGCCAAAAAAACAACGACGAAAAAAACGACTGCGAAAAAAAGCGCTGCCGTGACAGAAGAAACTGTTGCAGAAGCCGTTGTCGAAGAAACTCCGAAAAAACGGGGACGGAAGCCCGGTACAAAAAATAAAAAGAAAGAAGACCAATAATGAAACTATTAAGCGAAAGTGATTTCTGAAATGCGGGAACACTTTCGCTTTTTCTGTAAGCGGAAGCAAAACAATTACCCGGGAATTTTTCGGGGGAAAGGAAGTCCGGCAGGCATCATGCTATTGGACGACATTTATTTATGCAGCCTGTAATCATCCATGATTCAAGAAATACAGTATATCGCTGTCCCTTTGGTGCGGTTGAGGCCGGCTCTGCCATCACGCTGCGCTGTGATGTGGAAGGAGACGGAACGGAACAGGTTACCCTGCGCGTGTGGCAGGAGGGCGCCGGAGAAACGTTAACTGTTATGCAGCCGGAAAAATGGAAACGGAAGCAGGAAACATTAAAAAAAGAGAAAACAATTTCTGCAGAAAAAGTTTCACTTGTGCCGGATGCTGCAGGCATTGGTGAGGCATCGGCAAAAACCATAACAGAACCCATTCAGCAGGAAGAAATAAATACTTCTGCCGCATCACTTACCTCCACAACAAAAAAGGTAGGGGTAAAGCACAGTTATACCTGCCGGATTATCGCTCCCGAAAGAGGCTGCCTGCTTTGGTATTACTTTATAGTAAAAACATCGGTAAAAACATATTATTACGGCAATAATTCCGGTCAACTGGGAGGCTGGGGCCAGCAATACGAACAGGAACCTCCTTCGTATCAGATTACGGTGTATGATCGGGGTGCGCCCACGCCGGATTGGATGAAACACGCTGTGGTGTACCAGATCTTTCCGGACCGGTTCAACCGGGGAGATGTGCCGCTGTCTCAATTCAGTGGCAAACCAAATGCGCTGCTGCACGGAAGTTGGAACGACTTACCCCGTTATATCAAGGATCCGGTTGCGGGCAATATCCTTTACTTCGATTTCTTCGGTGGCACCCTGAAAGGGATCCGGGAAAAACTGGATTATCTGGCAGACATGGGTATCACCTGCCTGTATCTGAATCCCGTTTTTGCAAGCCGCAGCAACCATCATTACGATACCGCAAACTATAAAAAAATCGATCCGTTCCTGGGGACAGAAGAGGAATTTGTAAACTTGTGCAAAGAAGCAAAAGAAAAAGGCATCCGCATCATTCTGGACGGGGTGTTCAGCCATACGGGAGACGACAGCATTTATTTCAACCGGAAGGGGAATTATCCGGGAACCGGAGCGTATCAGTCTAAAAAATCTCCTTATTATTCTTGGTATCAGTTTAAAAAATATCCGGAAGAATACAGTTGCTGGTGGGGAGATAAGAGCCTGCCGGAAGTGGATGAAACAGACGAAAGCTATCAGGATTTTATTATTAAAGATGAAGACAGTGTGCTGAAGCACTGGCTGAAAGCCGGCGTTAGCGGATGGCGCCTGGATGTGGCGGATGAACTGCCGGACGAATTTCTGACGGTTTTCTACAGCGAACTGAAAAAAACGGATCTGGAAGCCGCACTGATCGGTGAAGTCTGGGAGGATGCGTCCAATAAAATCAGTTACAGCAAACAGCGGGCCTATCTGTGTGGCGGCAAGCTGGACAGCGTGATGAACTACGTACTGCGCCGGCAGATGCTTGACTTTTTGCTGGGCAGGGCCGATGCAGGCCATACTAACACGCTGTATATGCAGCAGATGGAAAATTATCCGAAAGAAAACTTGTACGCCATGCTGAATCTGGCAGGCAGCCATGATGTGGAACGAATCCTGTCGGTGCTGGACGTATCCGAAAAAAACTTACCTGAAGTTTTAGGAGAGGGCTCTGATTTGGGAATTGGCGAACGCCGCCTGCTCGTACTTTGGGCTTGGCAGATGACGCTGCCGGGCATGCCCTGTATCTATTATGGTGACGAAGCGGGACTCCGGGGCGGCAAAGACCCGGATAACCGGCGTCCCTATCCCTGGGGGCGGGAAAACAAAAAACTGCAGGCATACTGCCGTGAGTTTATTCAGCTGCGTAAAAAGTATGACGCCCTGCGTACGGGTCGGATGATTCCGATTTATGCGGAAGGCGATGTGTATATTTATGCCCGTTCCATTGAAGGCGGAAAAGATGTTTTCGGGAAAGTGGCAGAGGATGGACTGTTTTTTGTGCTGCTGAACCGCGGAGAGTCAGAGCGCAAGGTACGTGTCTACACCGGGGAGCTTGCCTTTGGGGAATTGCAGTCAGTAGGACCGGTGTCTGCTGAACCGGTTCCCGTGGTCAACGGAGTTTTTACGGTGACACTGTCGCCGCTGAGCCAGCAGATTTACAAATGTGAGAAAACGAATACAACTATACCGGGAAATGCGGGCGTCCAGCCTGAACCCACACTGTCAGCAATTAAAGGCAACCGGGCGGGCTTACGGAAGGCGGGGATTTTACTACATCCTACCTCTTTGTGGGGTGAAACAGCTGCAGAGAAAAAAGCCGCGGCAAAAGAATGGATTGACTTTTTAGCGGTCGCCGGGCAGAAAATTTGGCAGATACTTCCTCTAAATCCGCCGGGTCTGGGCAATTCGCCGTACCTGTCCGTTTCGGCTTTTGCGGGACACGAAACACTGTTTGCGGGAGAAAATGAAAATAAATGCGCCGATGCGGAACTCTCGGAAAACCGAAAGGGCATCTCCCCAAAAGTGTTGAACGGCAAAGCCGAAAAAATGACAGAAAAAAAGCAAAAAAGCTATCTTGCCTTTTGCCGGGAAAACAGTTACTGGCTGCCTGACTATGCCATGTTCCGGGCGTTGCAGGATTATTTTCTTAAGCCTTGGCAGGAATGGCCTGAAGAAATACGGACACGGCGACCGGCAGCGTTAAAAAAATATGGCAAGCTGCTGGAAAAACAAATAGAAATATATAAATGGAAGCAATTTTATTTTGCCTGTGTCTGGCAGGAAATCAAATCCCATGCCAATGCAAATGGAATTGAAATTTTAGGCGACATGCCCATCTTTGTAGCAGCGGACAGTGCAGATTGCTGGGCTCATCCGGAATACTTTTACCTGGATGAAGAGGGTTACCCGGAGGAAGTGGCCGGTGTGCCGCCGGATTATTTCAGCGCCACTGGGCAGATATGGGGGAATCCTCTCTACCGCTGGGATGTGATGAAAAAAGACGGTTTTCGCTGGTGGATAGAACGTTTCCGAGCCATAACGCAGTTCACCGATATGGTCCGGGTAGACCACTTCCGCGGTTTTGCAGCAGCCTGGGGCGTTCCCCGGGGAGAAAAGGACGCTACTGCTGGCAGCTGGAAACCGGCCAGTGGCAGGGATATGTTTTTGGCGTTACGGAAAGAGCTGCCGGATTTACAGATGGTGGCTGAAGATTTGGGGCAGATCAGCGAGGATGTATATCAACTGAAAAATGAACTAGGGCTGCCGGGTATGCGGATCCTGCAGTTCCATTTGCAGAACCGGGCTGACGGTGTTTGCGATTTTGCCACGGAGCCGAATTGTGTGGCCTATACCGGAACTCATGACAATAATACCTTGCGGGGCTGGCTGGAAGAGGAGGTTTCGCCGGAACTGCGTAACCAATTGAGCAGTTTTTGCGGTAAAGAACCGGATGTCTGGTCTCTGATAGAATATCTTTACAGCCGCCGGGCTGAAACGGTCATTGTGCCTGCTCAGGATATATTAGGACTGCCTGCTTCCTGCCGTATGAACACACCGGGGACTCCTTCCGATAACTGGATGTGGAAGATGAAAAAGGATGGATTGACGGAAGAACTGGCCAACAGGCTGGCAGGTCTGGAAAAAAAATATAAACGTTAAAGATTGTGGGAAAGTAAACGTTACGCCGGAGAAGGCATTGGCAAAACATAGGAAACGATTGCGGTGCCTTTCCCGGCGCTGTTTTGTTATAATTGGATTAAGAAAAGTTGAAGATATTGCAGTAATATTTTTGCAATCGCAAATTATAAAACCAAAATTAAAATCTGACAATTTCCTGAAAACAAATCCCGCCATTTTACCACATCTTTGACGTGTGTTAAAAAAGTCAACAACTTTTTAAAATTTATTTTGTCAGGTTTACAAAAAAAGTTCTTGACAAAACAATGAAAATACTCATTTACATAGATGTGCGGTGCTTTTTGCCAGCATTTTACTAGATGTAGTGCTGTGAATAAAATTAAAGTTATACACATGATTTATCCACAGGCTGTGTATAACAGTGGTGAAAAAAACGTTTTGCAGAAAAAAGTTGCTGTTTTCCGTGTTTTTTGCAGTAAAAACACCTGTTTTCTGTGGATAACTCTGTGCATACTGTGCATAAATCTGTTAAAAGTACAAAATCGTAAACCATTTATTTGGTATGATTCCTCCAGTGGACAGAATTCTGTACACATAGCCCTGATTTATGGTAAAATATAGCAGTAAAAATCACAATACAGAACAGAAAGGATAAAAATAAATGGCAATCAAACGTGATATTGCGGAAAAACTCATGAGTGCGAAAGGAAATCTGATCAGCTCTTCTTTCAGTGTGATCCCTGACGGATATTTAGGTTTGGTAGATGACAGCAGCGGCCGTCATCTGGCGGTGGTCTGCGGTGAAAAATCAGAATGGAACAAAGCCTGGAAAGGCGCGGAGTTCGAAACGGCGGAAGAGCATAAAAAGATAAAAATCGGCTTGTTCCCGCTGAATCCCAACAACGCGGCGCTGGTACGGCGCCTGGTAGGATGGGCGGCTCCTTCCTCCTGCGGGGTGAACGGTGTCAGCGTAGGTTTCAGTGACTTCCTGGGCGTAGTAAACAGCCAGCTGCCGAATTTGTTTGTCCATAAACAGATTAAACCGGTTCTGGTAGACTTTACGCCGGAACAAAGTGCTGTGCTGCAACGGAATTTTTTGGAAGCAATGGATACCGCCACGTGGAGTGTGCTGTCTTCCGGTTATAAAGGAGGCTGGGCGGCCAATGCTGCCGGGCTGAAGACGGAAGAAGAAATCGTCAAGGCGCTGCTGTACGGGTATAGCGGCATCGGCGTGGATTGCAGTGATAAAATCGACCGTTCGGTGGAAGAACTGAGCGTGGAAGAATCGGAAAAACGTTTCGGGGAATTAGATAAAGATTTTAAAGAAGCCATCGACAAATCTTATCTGGACGCGGAATTCCAGGTGGGAGACGTGAAAGTAAAATTTGAGGAAAAAGCATTGCATCGGATGGTGCTGGAGTTCGGCCAGGCTATCATGTTCCTGCAGAACATGTACAAGGATTATTTGGATGATACGCCCTGGGATCTGGATTTCGAAGTGGACCTGTCCCGCTGCAACAAAGCCCTGACGCCTCAGGAGCATTATTTCCTGGCTAACGAGCTGAAGCGGGCCGCGGTAAAATTCGATACCCTGTGCGTCAATGCCAATACCTTCAAAAAGGAAATGGAAGAAAATCTGGCTTACCATGCGGGCATCGCCAAAGCCTTTGACTACCGCATGAGTTTTGCAGATACGACCCAAGCCTTTGACGATTTGGCGGTAGTGGTCAAGAACTTCAACCAGCGCATAAATTTCAAGCTGACCCACATACTCTGGCTGGCCGCACTGCAGACCGTAGCAAAGGCCGATTCCGCGTTGTTGAAGAAAATTGCGGAACGGGCCGGGCTGAAGGTTCCCACAGCAGAAGAACTGACCTTTGAGCAAGAAGCCGGCAGAGCTTTCGCTGCAGCTTACGATAAAATTATGGCTAGCGAAGAGGGCAAAGAAAAACTTTCGGTGAAGGAAGCAGTGGAAAAAGAAAGAGGTCTTTATGAAGAAAACCTGGCAGCGCTGGTGAACAGCTATATCCGCATGCTGTAGAGAGCTGAAATTGTGTGTGCTTAACAATACGCAAAGTCTTTTCCTTGCGCGCAGGTTATGTACATAAACTTCCATTTATAAGATTGCAGGGAGGTGTTTGCATGGACGAAAAGATAGCCAAGTTAAATGAAATGATACGGGAGTCAAAACGTATTGTCTTTTTCGGCGGCGCCGGCGTTTCCACGGAAAGCGGCATACCGGACTTCCGCAGCACCGACGGGCTGTACAACCAGACTTATCAGTATCCGCCGGAGATGATCGTCAGCCACACCTTCTATGAGGATTTTCCGGAAGAATTTTTTGATTTCTATAAAAACCGTATGCTGTTCCTCGATGCCAAACCTAACGCCGCCCATCTGAAACTGGCGGAAATGGAAAAAGCTGGCAAACTGACGGCGGTCATCACTCAGAACATTGACGGGCTGCACCAGGCGGCCGGCAGCAAGACAGTGATGGAGCTCCACGGCAGCGTGCTTCGGAATTACTGTGAGGACTGCAACAAGTTTTTTGATGTGAACTATGTTAAGAACTCCAAAGGCGTCCCCGTCTGCGACAAGTGCGGTGGCCGGGTGAAGCCGGACGTGGTACTTTATGAAGAAAACCTGAACATGGACATCCTGAATGCCTCGGTGAATTATATTTCCCAGGCGGACATGCTGATTATCGGCGGCACTTCCTTAGTAGTGTACCCGGCGGCGGGTCTGATTCGCTACTACCGGGGAAACAAACTGGTGTTGGTGAATAAATCCGAAACCTCGGCGGACCGCCAGGCCAATCTGGTTATCCACGACAGCATCGGCAAAGTGTTCAGCCAGATTGTGCTATAAATCCGCTTGACAACTTTCACATCCGGTGATAATATAATAAAGCTTGTGATAGAGCATATTTTACTTCTTCTGCTCTCCAGACAGGGGGAGCCGAAAGTCCAGAGGAGGAGGTGATTTCGTGAGAGCATACGAAGTCATGTACATCATTAAACCGGTTGAGGATGAGGTTATCGATGGCGTTATCGCCAAATTCGAAAAACTGCTGACCGATAATGGTGCTACAGTAGAAAAGACAGATCGTTGGGGCAAAAAACACCTGGCTTACCTGATCCAGGATTTGTCCGAAGGGTACTATGTACTCGTTGATTTCAAGGCTGAACCTGCCGCTGTCAAAGAACTTGACCGTGTAATGAAAATTACCGACGAAGTGCTGCGCCATATGATTATTAAAAAGGAAGACTGATCGGACGATCGGTTTTGGAGGTAACTAATGAACAAAATTATTGTTATGGGTCGACTGACAAAGGATCCGGAAGTGCGTTATACCCCTTCCCAGAAGGTGGTTTGCTCTTTCACACTGGCAGTTGACAGACCTTTTTTAAATCAACAGGGCCAGCGCGAAGCAGATTTTATCCCCGTAGTGGTATGGGGAAAGGCTGCTGAATTATGTGGAAACAGCCTCGCGAAAGGACATCGTTTATTGGTAGAAGGACGTCTTCAGATCCGCAACTTTGATGCCAAGGACGGCACCAAGCACTGGGTAACGGAAATTATCGCTGCCAACGTTGAGTTTGTTGAACGCAAGAGCGACAGCGCAAACCGTAACCAGCAGCCGTATGCCGGTCCCGAGACCGGTGTTGCCGAAGCTGCGGCGCCTATGGCCAAATCACCCATGAGCGGTTTAGGCAGCGATGTTCCCTTTGACGAAGAAGTTCCGTTCTAAACAACAGGGAGGATTAAGCTAATGAAAATGCAAAGAGGCAGAAGACCGAGAAGAAAAGTTTGCAGCTTCTGCGTAGATAAAGCGGAGAGCATCGACTATAAGGACGTTGCCAAGCTGCACAAATTCGTAACCGAACGCGGCAAGATTTTACCCCGCCGCATTTCCGGTTGCTGCGCGAAACATCAGCGCGAACTGACCACTGCGATTAAACGTGCCCGTAACGTTGCGTTAATGCCGTTTACCGCTGACTGATCAGGTACAAGATCTGTACAGACAAATCCCCGT
>Ga0265299_10005424_pt1 | contig 11825 bp, 4 predicted proteins | sample AusTroGonzalo_MG_4_FD_193485 | JGI IMG/M metagenome (GOLD analysis project Ga0265299, IMG submission 193485) | Bovine rumen microbial communities from tropical cattle in Woodstock, Queensland, Australia - Gonzalo_02 | ecosystem: Host-associated > Mammals > Digestive system > Stomach > Rumen ...
TGTTTAAACTCAAATCGTTTTTAGTGCGCTTTTTTGCGGTTTTTGCCGTATTTTTTACATGCATGACTGCAACCATGTCACAGTCCTGCGCTACTGTGACATTTGCAGTAAATAAAAGTGATAGTTTTCTTGCGTTTGAATTGGCCGCAAAAGGTGAGTTTAAGGTTTATTGCGGTGCCACTCAACAGAATCCAGCAATGGAGAGTAGTAGTTGTACCACGGCTAATGGCTGCAGTTTTTCTTGTTTGACTGGTAACTGCACCATAACAAAATCATCTGTAGAACCTATAAAGTTTAGGTGTAATTTTTCTGGTTCAGGTAGTACAACTGTTTATCCGTCTTTTAAAAACAATACTCAAAATCCACCATTGGGGTATAATAGCAACAAGCCCGTAATTAATTTTAATGTAATTTACAATGATAACGATAGTTCCGAAATTTTGAGTGTTAGAAAAATTAAGAAAATTTTTAGTGTCAGCGGTGGTGGTTTTGGTGGGGTTTTTCCAACTTTGAGTAATGCGGATTCGGGGACCAGTAATCAACCAAGTTTTGAAAATTTGTTCAGTGGGGCAGTGAATCTGTCAGGAAACATACCTTCGGATTTATTTTGTAGTGGATCATCGAATTATGAAACTTCCGACGCGATATATGGTGCGCCTTCGGTGTCCATGTTTAGGAGCAGTTTTAGCACAGTGGGAGGCTGGAATTCTAGTAGTGTATCTTTGCCTTCCGGGTTGTTTAGGTGTTTAAGCGGTCCTGCGGCTGAAAAAGTTTTTATGGAAACTTTTTTTGGTGCAAATGTTGCTTCTGAAAATACTGGTATTGGGGCGGATTTTTTTGGTAGGTTAACAACTCCTGCGGTTAGTATGTTTGAAAGCACTTTTGTTAAGTGTAATGGCGGTGTTACTTTACCTTTATCTGGTGATTTGTTCGGAACTTTGGATGGTGCGGGTGCTTCAAATATGTTCAAAGAAACATTTTCTGGTTCCTGTGTCTCTGGTGAAATTACAAGTAACTTTTTTGGTAACATAACAACTTATGCGGCGGACATGTTTTCAAGTACTTTTTTAGGTAGCGCCATTTCTGGGTATATTTCGCCAAATTTATTTAGGGGATTGACAGGAAGCTATTATACTAATAATAGTACGGGTATTTTGAATAGTATGTCTAGTATGTTCTCTGGTTCTAATTTGGCTACAACTTGTCCAGGTAACCTTAGTGTGTATAATACAGATAATAATTTGTATCAAGCTGCGCAGAATGGTGGCAATTCAAGTGTTTGGGGGGGAAAAGTAGCGTGTGATGATAGGGCTACTGTCACTGTAAATGCGGGTAGCCATGTTAATTCAATTTATATATCTGGTTGGGCTGCTTCTGATAATACTTCCCGTTACAAAAAGATGCTAATCGGTGAAACTGTTGATTTATCGAATGCGGTTTATTATAATAATGGTTTCGATGCTGGTTATTCTGGATATGGTTATGATTTATCTGGTTCTGGTTCATTGTCGAATGGGGTTTATACCGCTGGTGCCACGGATGCGACTATTACGATAAATGCGACAACGTTAAGTGCGCCAAATGTGACTTTAACAGCATCCAATAGTTCGCAAGTTTATAATTATATATCGCCTGTTATTCTTAGTGCAAGTACTGGCACTAATTATGCTAGTGGTGTAGATGTTTATTATAGTTTTGGGGAATCTGATTCACAAAATGGAATATATACGTATGCAACACCGAGCACAGGTCTCGGTTCTATGACCAAACAAATACAGTCAAACGATTATCTTGGAACAAAATATCATAAGGTAAAAGCGTATGCTACGGATGGGACTATTACATCGGACAGTGCGGAATCTTATTCTAGAACTGTGACTTTAGATCAAAAGGAAATATCGTTTGATGCGAATGGTGGTACATTGAATGGTATTTCAACTGGTTTTATTAGATATAACAGTGCAAATTTATATAATGGATCTGTTAGTACGACTGGTGTTACTGTTCCAAGCGCAAGTAAAAACAACGCTATTTTTAATGGGTGGTACACAGAGGCATCTGGTGGAGATCAAGTGTACAGTAGTGCTACTAATCCACAGTTACAAGCGAATGTGAATGGTTACACTAATGCAAGCGGGCAATGGGCTAGAACCAGCGGGACAACGTTGTACGCCCAATTTGATACGTGTACATGTACACTTGGTGATAATGTTGCAATTTGTAGTGCTAGTGGTGTTAGTGGAAATAGGTGTCAATATAGTTATACATGTAATAACGGCTATCACGTTGAAAATAGTGATGCTACCCAAGGTTCATTTACTGCACCAAACGCTGGGGTCGGAAATAACACGAGCCCATCCTGTTTGCCGAATACGTATACGATAACTGTAAGGGCTGGGGCCGGTATAAATAGTGTAGTGGGGTCTGGTTGGACGGGATCTGGTACCTCTACAATGACGAAGAGTTATTCGTATGGGAATACGATAAATTTATCGAGTGTGGTGACACCCACCCGTAAAACGGGATATATTGGGACAGGTTACGATTTGACCAGTAGTTCTTTTGGTACATTGAACGGTTCCACGTTTACGGTTGGTGATGGGGATGCTACTATTACGATAAATGCGACAGGAATTGAAACACCTGTTGTAACGCTTAGTCCAGAAAGTATAGATCAAATTTATAATTATCAGGATGTTATACTTACGGCAAACAATAGCACAAATTACGATAGTGGCATACTCGTAAATTATAGTTTTGGTTCGGCGTCAACACGCGATGGATCGTATGATTATTGGGGGGCAACATCTACTCCTACAAGAACAATTGTTAAAAATGATCATTTCGGAACAAAATATTACAAGGTTAGGGTTTATGCTACAGACGGTTCTCTTAATAGTGATACGGTTACATCAACTTCGGTGGCATCCATTAAGTTGGAAAATAAACCCATTGGGTTCGATGCAGGGACTGGTGGAACGATTGTTGGAACAAGTCCTGTGTATGTGAAATATGGGGGGGCTTCTGTTTACGTAAGTTCCACGTCGAATACAACCACGAATGTTCCAAGGGCAACGAAAGACAATTATGTTTTTAACGGCTGGTACACATCTGCTTCTGATGGAAGCCTTGTGTACAGTAATGACACAAATCCTGTGTTGCAGGGGGGGGTGAATGATTATACCAATGCAAGCGGGCAATGGGCTAGAACCAGCGGGACAACTTTGTATGCACAGTTTGAGCCGAGAATTTATACAATAACATTGAATGAGCAAAGTGGTAGTGGCGGAACAAATGCGATTTATGAAAAATATGCAACAGATTGGTATTCTGATGCCACAGCAACGACTTCTATATCAAGTATCACTCGTCCATCGCGAGCTGGATACACGTTTGGGGGATATTATACGGGGCAAAATGGCGCTGGGGATTTAATCATTAATGCAAGTGGTGCCATAATTGCGTCTGATACAAGATTTACTATGGATACCACGATTTATGCCAAGTGGACACCTGATGTCTATACCATAACATATAAACATTCAAATAATGTGCTTGGGACTCAATCATGTACCTATGGAACTTCTGTAAATTTAACTCAGCTGGATAATCTATCTGATTTGACTTATGTGCCAAGTTCTACGTATGGATGGTCATTTGTTGGGTGGAACTCTACTGTTAATAATACTACGGCGGAATTCCAAAATGGTCAACTTATTCAATGCGCATCAGATATAATCTTGTATGGTATTTGGCAAAGGAATATTTCGTTCAAATATTATAATGCAGCAGATATTTTAACAATTGATTCTGTGGGACCACAGTTCATTATGAACAATACGGAACAGGGTGCAGATGTTACTGATGTTAACGTTCCTGGATTGGTAGCACATACTTCGTATGGATGGAATCCATACGGGTGGACTCTTAGTTCAAGTAGTTATAGTATTAATTTGAGTGCAAATGCTACAACTGCTAGACCATCTGGACAGAATATGCCAAATTATTATGCTGTGTATAGCAGAACCCCCGTGGTTACATATAATGGAAATAACGCAACATCTGGGAGTGTAGCAGATACAACATTTTCATGGCAATATTATCATACGGCGCTTGAAAGAACGACATCAGATGTTAGAAGAAACTTAGCGTCTAATGGTTTTACAAGAGATGGTTATTTATTTAGTGGTTGGACCGAAGGTTCAACAAGTGGAACTTCTTATTCGGAAGGTGAAAGATATTCATACCCAAGAACTTGGAACTCGTTACCAACGCTTACAATGTATGCCAAATGGACACAGAATATTGTCGCAACGGCAAATAATGTTTCGTTGACCTATAATGGTAACCCGCAAAGTTGTGCCGGGGGCGTTGTTGTAACTACACCGAGTAGTGGTTATACTATTACGTATCGTTCTGAAGCAAACGGTCCGAATACTTCTAATGCTCCTACTTTAACGGACGTAGGTGATATGGCGATATATTATACTGTGTCCGCAGATGGTTATAATGATACATATGGTTATTATCTTTGCGATATACTGCCTGCTACGATGAATCCTGTCCCAAGTGACAATACCAAGGTTTATGATGGTACGCCCTTAAGTTGTGATGGTAATACGTGGACCGGCATCCCAGATGAAAGTGTCATAAATTATAGTATAGATGGTGGAAATAATTATAACCCAACAGTCCCAACAATAACTAATGTGTCGGAAAGTAGGACGATAAATTGGATAGCAACAAATCCTAATTATAACGATGCAACTGGAACGTTTAGTTGTTCAGTAATTTCTGTCGATTCAACAATTACTATTATGGACGGAAATACGAATGTAACAAATAGTGAAAGTCAAACTACGATGCCAAACAATAAAGTTTTGAACGTAACTTGTTCTAATGGCGCAATCCCGCAGATATCAGACGGTGGCAATACGACGGTGGCAACGGCTTCAATTAGTAATAGTACAATCACTATGGAACCACATAGTGCGGTCGGAACAACTTGGGAACCTGGGGTTTCTACTATACAAGTAATTTGTCCAGTAAATGGCAATTACGGTGCAGTATCGGCTAGTTATACATTAAAAGTGTACAAGGGTAACTGTACTATAACGTTAACCCCGACGAGTGGGAATGTGACATACCCAACATCTACGTCAAATTTTGCAATAAATTGGGGAAATTGTAATGGAACAAAGACCATAAGTTCAGGTAATACTGATATAGCAACAGCGTCTTTTGATAATGGGAATAATTCCGCAACAGTATCTTATCATAGTGCTGGAACCACAAGTATTACAGTGGCAAGTTCACAATCTGATCAATATAATGCGGCATATGCGACATATTCTGCAACGGCAAATGATAAAACGATAAGATTGAATAAAAATTACGGAGAAGGTACTTGTGGTGGTATTAGTGGAACGGCTGAGGGTTCTATGATTTGCACATATGGTGGAACATGCGTAGCGCCAAGTTGGGATTCATCGACTTGTGATATTGCCAAAGGTTCAAAAATCTTTACGGGGTGGAATGAAAACCCAAGTGGTACAGGAAACGATTATACTGGTGTAGATCTTGGTAGTATTAACGTAAGTGTAATTTATGCGAAATGGGATGATATACAATGTGTACCTTCGGGGGCTAGTGTGGGGCATAATGCAAATGATACGCATCCTAGTTCTATTATAACAAACAACACACCAAGTTGTGAGGTTGTGTGTTATGACGGGTACACTGGTGCATCACCTCAGTATGGAAGCCAGAATTCGACGAATGTTATGTATGCTTGTACCCTTGCAAATTGCAATGAACAACTACATGTCAAGAAAGATAACGGTGGGGTGACATATAATTACCTGATGAATCCTCGGACTTCGTACACACAGACAACGGATCGGACTCTTAATGTAAAATTCCGTAGTGGCGATGCCGAAAAAACTTGTTACATGACGTTGTCACCACGTTCTGGAAATGGTCCAATAGAAGGTTCATTGAATATCATTATCGGTAATGATATCTATTATGCGACTCCAGCAAGTACAACGAATTAACTTGCGGGGAAAAAATCAAATCTTGTATTTTTGATTTTTTCGATTATAATGCTTCGCGTTCTAGGTGCCCATGGCTCAATTGGATAGAGCAATTGCCTTCTAAGCAATAGGTTGCAGGTTCGAGTCCTGCTGGGCACGCCAAAAAAATTAAACCGACGAAAAGTCGGTTTCATTTTTTATGTGTCCCACGGACGAGAACCGTAAAAGGTTCGGAGCAGAAAGTTGATGAAAACAAGCGAGAGCGCAGTTTGAATCTTACGATGCGAAAGGGGCCCATAACACACGGTCGTTATGGGAATTTACAGTCCTGCTGGGCACGCCAAAAAAAATTAAACCGACGAAAGGTCGGTTTTATTTTTTCAAGAATACCTTCCTGTTGTTCGTGGGTATGTTTTGTGATATTTTAGCCATAGAACCAAAAGGAGGAAACTATGAAAAAATGGATGTGGTTTGTTTTGGCCATGGTAATATCTTTTTTACCGGGTATCTTTGGGGTGTTTTTTACACCGCACGGCGATTCTGATTTGTGGTATTCGTCATTAATTCGTGCCGATTTGACCCCGCCGGGATGGTTGTTTAGTGTTGCATGGACATTATGGTATATTTTGTTGGGGGTTGCTTTGTACCTTATTATTGTGAATAAAAAGCCGGCCAAGGAAAAGTGCTATCCATATATTTTGTTTGTGACCCAAATGGTATTAAATGCGGGATGGACTTATATGTTCTTTGGCGCCCATTTAACTGGTTTCGCGTTGCTTGTGTTACTGGTTTTGATTATCACATCGGCATGGATGGCGCGTGTGTTTCATACAATTGACAAGTGGGCGGCGTATTGTGTTATACCGTACATATTGTGGATGTTGTTTGCGTTTTACTTGAATTCTTATATTGTGCTTATGAACTAGATTTTAAGAACCTTGAATTTAGCGTCGCCAATATTAAGGTGGCGCAATCCAAGTTCTTCGACATAATCGGGACTGTAATTTTGTAACAACTGGATGTGTAAATTTATCATATCCAGTTTTTTCTTTTCATTGGCAAGTTCCGTTCGGTCGGCACGTAATTGAAAACTTGTGCGGACAAATTTTACAACGTTCATTTGACCGAATAAAATTCGTGAAAAAGCAAGTAATGCGAAAATAGCGAACACAACACCAAGTTTACCACGAATACCACCACGCCATGCGCGACCAATAAAACTAAATAAATTTTTGATTTTGTCTTTCATGTGTGACATTATATCACAAATGTTTACTAATAAGCAAATTTTTGCTGCACCTTTGGCGGGAATTTCTGATAAGCCATTCAGAAAGATGGTTCGTATGTTTGCACCCGATGCTTCATTGGTGACGGAAATGATTTCATGTCATTCATTGGTTGGACGTCATAAAAATTGTTTGCGTAATTTTGACGATTATTCATCCGAAGGTAACATTGGCGCACAAATTTTTGGTGCGGTTCCGCATTTGATGGCGGATGCCGCCAAGATTTTACAAGACCAAGGTGCAAAATGGGTTGACATAAATATGGGCTGTCCCGTACCAAAGGTCGCGACTCGTTCGGGGGCGGGGGCTTTTTTAATGCGTGACCATAAACTTGCCGGGGAAATAATGCAAGCGGTTGTCCATGCCGTAAAAATACCGGTATCGATAAAAACACGTTTGGGTTGGGACGATGAACATCGCGATTGGGCGGACCTTGTTCGCATCGCGGCCGATTGTGGGGTTGCATGGGTGACGCTTCATGGACGGACGAAAACACAACTTTATACTGGCTCGGCGATTCACCCGTCGGTTGTTGATATGCCATTGCCCATTATTGCTAATGGTGATATTAAAACCGTGGACGATGTGAATGAAATGGAAAAATTGGGTTATTCGGGGGCAATGATTGGGCGTGCTTTGTATGGTCGTCCGTGGTTGTTAGGGCAAATCCAAGGTGTTGCATCAGCACCACAAAATTTTGGTAAAACTGTATTACGTCATCTTGATTTTGTTTTGGAATATTACGGAAATACTGCGGGGGGTCCACTGTTTCGCAAACATCTTGCGTGGTATAGTGCCGGAATGCCAAATTCGGCGGAATTTCGTATTAAAATAAATCAAATTACCGACGCAAAAATATTACGCAAAGAAATTTTATCATTTTGGGGTTGCGTTGAAAAATTATAGGTTTATTATGTATTTATAATATAAAAAGGTTGGCACCTATGAACGACGAAAAAAAAGAAGTAATCACAACGGAAAATATAACTGCTGGTCAAATGTTGCGTGATGCCAGAACGACCGGACGTAGGAAACGCGAAATTGCTACTATTTCCAAACAGTTATGTATTCGCGAAGAATTCTTGCAAGCATTGGAAGACGGCGATTATAAGGTTTTGCCTGAAACGGTTTATATTTTGGGATTCGCACGTAACTATGCGATGGAATTGGGATTGGACCCAGATGTTATCGTTGAAAAAATCAAACAGGAACTTGGTATCGGGACAAACGATGTTGTCGCGGATGAGGTTGCGCCAACCAAAATTGATGTAAAGAAAACCAAAATTACATTTTCGAAACAACTTGGCAAAGTCAAGGATTATGGTATCTGTAAATTTGTGACCAAGAATTGGATATGGGTATTGGGTGGTTTTGTCGCTTTGTTAATTTTAGTGGGGGTTGTTTGTTTGGTTTCATCCGTTGGAAACAGTCATTCGGTTGCCGAAGCGGTTGTTCAAACACAAATTCCGGAACCGAAATACAATGTTGCAGTTCGTGAAAGATTTGGTACCGAAAACCGCAATAATGCCGAGGTTATTTTACAAGCAACCAAGGAATCTTGGGTCAAGGTTGAAGATGCGCGTGGTAAAACCGTTTTCAGTCGTGTCCTTGTTCCAGGGGATGTATACTATGTCCCGGCGGGAACAAAAACACGTGGAACGTTCGGTAATGCGGGCGCAATAGATGTGTGGGTCAATGGGCAAAACGCACCGAAAATTGGTGCAAACAATGTGCGTAAAAATTCCGTGTCATTGGCGGGTGAAGATTTGTTAAAGGGAACATCAGAATCCAAAAAAATTGAAGATTCCAAGGATGAAAAACCGGCCAAGGAAGATAAATAATTCGCACGGTTGTCTTTGACTATTGAAAATAATTTTATAAATCCTATATTTTGTTCGCTATGAGTGGAACGATAAAAATTCGCGGTGCACGCGAAAATAATCTTAAAAACATAGATTTAGACATACCAAAAAATAAGTTGGTGGTCTTTACTGGCGTATCCGGTTCCGGAAAATCGTCATTGGCTTTTAATACCATTTATGCCGAAGGTCAACGTCGTTATGTTGAATCGTTGTCAAGTTATGCACGGCAATTTTTGGATATGCAAAAAAAGCCCGATGTCGATTTCATAGAAGGTTTGGCACCGGCAATTTCCATTGAACAAAAAACAACCTCTAAAAATCCACGTTCTACCGTTGGAACCGTGACGGAAATTTATGATTATTTACGTTTGTTATGGGCGCGTATAGGTGTCCCATATTCACCCGTGACGGGTTTGCCTATAAAATCGCAAACGATTGCCGAAATGGTTGATATGACTTTATCAATACCAGCTGGGGTTCGTGCTTATATAATGGCGCCACTTATTCGTGAACGCAAAGGTGAATATAAAAAAGAAATCGCATTTTTAATAAAGCAAGGGTATCAACGCGCAATCATAGATAACGAATTGTACGATTTGTCATTTGTGCCACCACTTGATAAAAATAAAAAGCATAATATTTTTGTAATTGTTGATAGGGTCCAAATTCCGGCGACGGATGCGACCGACCAAGAAAAAGAAGAATTTCGTTCACGGGTTTACGCTTCGTTCGAAGGTTCTTTGCGTTTGGTCCCTGGTGCGGTTTTGTTGCGTCGTTTGGATACCAACGAAGATATTTTATGTTCGCAAAATTATGCATGTCCGGTAAGTGGTTTTGCCGTTCCAAAAATAGAACCAAGATTGTTTTCTTTTAACGCACCGATTGGTGCTTGCAGTGCATGTGATGGGTTAGGTGTCCAATTAAACATGTCACCCGATTTGGTTATTCCGGACCCGTCTAAATCTATTCTTGATGGTGCGATTGCGCCATGGTCACGTGGCGGGATGCTTAGCCAATTTGAACATTTGATTGACGCTTTGCATAAACAATGCAAGATACCGCTTTCAAAACCTTGGCACACATTAACCCAGGAACAAAAAGATATTGTTTTATATGGAACTGGTGACAAACCGATAAAAATAAACTGGAACGGATTTGTTTATGAAAAACCATTCGAAGGTGTTATTCCAAATATTGAACGCCGTTGGCGTGAAACCGATTCCGAGTCAATGCGTGCGGAACTTGCAAAATATCAATCGGAAAAACCATGTCCAGTATGTCACGGTAAACGGTTAAATATTCAAGCGCTGTGTATAAAAATAAATGGTGCCGATATCATAGATGTTTGCGATATGTCCATAGATGATTCTTATAATTGGTTTATGGATTTACCCAACCATTTGACACAAAAAGAAAATGAAATAGCGCGTATGGTTTTGCGTGAAATTACGTCGCGTTTATCATTTTTGAAAAATGTTGGTTTGGGATATTTAACTATGTCGCGTATGTCGGGAACATTGTCTGGTGGCGAAGCGCAACGAATTCGTTTGGCATCACAAATAGGAAGTGGGTTGTCGGGTGTGCTTTATGTTTTGGATGAACCATCTATCGGGTTACATCAAAGCGATAACGATAAATTGCTTGAAACATTGAAAATGTTACGTGACAAAGATAACAGTGTGATTGTTGTTGAACATGACGAAGATGCTATGCGTGCCGCGGATTATTTGGTTGATATTGGTCGTGGGGCTGGGGTAAATGGCGGAAATATTATTGCCGCTGGGACCCCCGAACAAGTTATTAAAAACAAGGAATCTTTGACGGGACAATATTTGTCGGGCAAGAAAAAAATCCCCGTGCCAAAAAAACGTCGTGATGGTAATGGGAAATCTATTATCGTCAAAGGTGCGTGTGAAAATAATCTTAAAAATATTGATGTGGAATTCCCCCTTGGAAAATTTATTGCACTTACTGGTGTGTCGGGGTCGGGAAAGTCAACATTGCTTTTGAATACTTTATATCCCGCATTGATGCGCGCATTATACAATTCTAAAATGACCATAGGGGCACATGATATTATTAATGGTATGGAAAATGTGGACAAGGTCATAGATATAGACCAATCGCCAATTGGACGTAGCCCGCGCAGTAATCCCGCAACTTATACGGGTGTATTTTCCAATATTCGTGATTTCTTTGCCGAATTACCCGAAGCAAAAACCCGTGGATATGGACCAGGACGTTTTTCCTTTAATGTAAAGGGCGGTCGTTGCGAAGCGTGCCAAGGTGATGGTATGATAAAAATAGAAATGAATTTCTTGGCGGATGTTTATGTTGAATGTGATAAATGTCATGGAACGCGCTATAACGAAGAAACATTGGCGGTAAAATACAAGGGAAAATCCATTGCGGATGTTTTAAATATGACCGTTGATGAAGCATATCGTTTCTTTATAAATCATCCACAAATAAGTCGCAAATTAGAATTGTTAAAACGCGTCGGGTTGGATTATATAAAATTAGGTCAAAGTTCACTTGATTTATCTGGGGGCGAAGCCCAGCGTATAAAATTATCAAAAGAATTGTCGGCACGAAGCACCGGTCAAACTATTTATATCTTGGATGAACCGACAACTGGTTTG
>Ga0265299_10005425_pt1 | contig 11825 bp, 4 predicted proteins | sample AusTroGonzalo_MG_4_FD_193485 | JGI IMG/M metagenome (GOLD analysis project Ga0265299, IMG submission 193485) | Bovine rumen microbial communities from tropical cattle in Woodstock, Queensland, Australia - Gonzalo_02 | ecosystem: Host-associated > Mammals > Digestive system > Stomach > Rumen ...
GACGTTACAATTTAATTAAACAAAATTAGCCGAAACCGAAAAGATTTCATTCCTTTTGGGTTCGTGATGCAAATTTACAAACATATCCCATTCGTGCAACATTTTGCTCAAAATTATTTGATGAGAAAAAAATGACTCCATCTTTTTTCTGGAACCCGTTTTTTTCGCATGATTTGTTTTTTTGAAAAATTTTACAACTTTTGGTTGTACAAATAAAAATTGTATTATCTTTGCAGCGTAAAAATAATAATATGACTTTCGATAGGATTTTGGAAAATGACACGCTATGGGCTGTAAGGTATGACAATGAAGAAGACAACTCGTTGAGGATTGTTTTTAACCAATGGAATGACCCGGAATGGCTTTGGGATTTTTTTGAGAAAAACATATCTGATTTGGAATCTTATTTTAAAATAACCGATTTAGGACAAGCAATATACGACACATTAAATGACAGTGACGAATTGGAATGTCTTATACTCGATATCTCGCCAAATGCCAATCTTGACAAGTATTTCCGACCATTGGAAAACAACAGGACAGCCGACATGATGTTAGGAAGAGAAAAAGCGAAACCGGAACTGAAAAACCGACATGCATCATGGCTGCGGCTGTATGCAATTAAGCTCGAGCCCGGATGTTACATAATAACAGGCGGAGCTATCAAACTGACTCGAACAATGCAGGAAAGAGAGCACACATTGCAAGAACTGAAAAAGATGGAAAATGTGAGAAACCTTTTAATCGAACAGGGTGTTATTGATGTCGCGGGATTTGTTGAATTTACTGACGAATTATAATACCGGAGGAAACAAAATGAAACAAAAGAGCATCGATTATCTGGAGAACAACCAAAGTGAGACCCCTTCAAAATGGAGAGACGAAGCGACGTGGCGGAGAGAGAACAAGGCATGGCTGCGACACTCGCAACATATCGCCGTGATTGTGCTTTCGTACATGAAACGAGAAAACATAACCCAAAGCGCCATGGCGGAACGGCTTAACTGCACACAACAATATGTGTCGAAAATTCTTCGCGGGACAGAAAACATGTCGCTGGAGACAATAACAAAATTGGAATCCGCAATCGGCGTTCAATTGATTATATCCTAAACGTGGTATGGCTGTAGGGATGTGGCACGCCGCATCCCTACGGTGGCACGCCGCATCCCTACAATTACCACCTCCTCTCCTCTTTATAAAAATTTTATTATTTTAATCTTTTTCGTCGGCGCTTCGATTTTTTTCGTAAATTTGTAGCGTTAAAATGGGTCATTTGGGGGCGGTTTTTAAGCCATTCCACTGATTATCATTTTGTTAAGAAGAATTTGACATAACAAAAAGAAATTAAAATATATTATTAACTAAACTAAAAATTATTATGTTAAAAAAATCTTTACTTCTAATGCTGCTGATGGCGCTATTGGTGCCGTGGGCGGCGAATGCTCAGGAACCCGTTCCTTATAATGAGGGTTTTGAAAGTATGAGTTCCGCTTCTGACCTCACTGACGCAGGTTGGATTTATTATTTTGAGAGCTCTTCAAGTTTTGTAGGAATCAGCACATCCCAGTACAGCGAAGGTTCAAAATCGCTCCAGATGGACAACTGGAATGCGGCCGACAACAAGTATCAAGTTGTTGGTTTGCCTGTTTTGGAAAAAGCTATTAACACGCTTCAAATTACAGTATCATTCAACATCGCAACCAATGGTACTTTTTCTGTTGGCTATTTAACAAGTGCTACCGATGCCAACACATTTGTAGAAATTGAAAGTTGGACGAATAGCGGTTGGCAAACAAAAACCGTGGACTTAAGTAGTGCTCCTGACGGAGCGGCTCGTATCGCTTTCAAATACTACAGATATTGGAGATGTTATGTCGATGACATCAAAGTGAAAAAGCTTCCTACCTGCATCCAACCTAAGAACCTAAAAGCCACCCTCACCCCTGGCAACGGCACAATCGCTACCCTTAACTGGAATGCTGGCGGCTCCGAAACAGCTTGGGTGCTTGAATACGGCACAACAAGCGACTTCACAGGAGCCACTTCGGTGAATGTGAGCGGCACACCAACCAAGAACATCAAAGACCTCACAGCTGAAACTAAATATTACGCCCGTGTAAAAGCCGACTGCGGTGGAGGCGATACAAGTGAATGGAGCGCCACATGCGAGTTCACTCCAACTGACCAACTAATCATCAGTATTTTGGGCACAACTGGCTCAACAGCTTATTACCTTCCATCAAATACAAATTATGACTATGCTTACACTCAGCAGATATACACCGCTGAGGAAATGGGTGGTTTCGCATGCACACTTCAATCGGTCGCTTTCAAAGGAAACAAAGCTTCTGTCTGTAATTTGGACATCTATTTGGCAAACACCGATAAGTCATCTTTCACAAGTACGAGTGATTACATCGCCATAAGCGAGGCTACGCTTGTCTTCAGCGGAAATGTGACCTTCATAGCCGACGACTGGAAGACTATTGAATTTGACAATGAATTCGATTACACAGGAGGAAACCTGGCCGTCATCGTTGACGATAATTCAGGAAACTATGATTACTATACAACCACGTGGCAAACATTCAATACCACGACGGCTCAGGCTCTGTACTTCTATCAAGATGATACAAACATTAATCCATCCTCGCCAAGTGCAGGTTATAGTGGTAATCCTAGCGTCAAGAACCAAATAAAGTTCGTCTATGATCTCCCATCACCATATGTGAAACCGCAAAACTTGGCAGTTACCAACCTCGGAGCCACCTCAGCCACCATCACTTGGGAAGCCCCGAGCACCGAAGTCCTGAGCTACAAATACCAATACAGAGAAGCAGGTGGCGCATGGAGCGCTCTGACCAGTACAACAGCCCTTTCAGCTCCTCTTACAGTTTTGACTGGCAACACCACCTACGAATTCCAGGTACAGGCTATCTATGCCGGCAATAATGAAAGTGCTTTCGCAAGCACTTCATTCACAACACCTTGTGCAGCTTTCCCGATAGATTACGAATACGGTTTCGAGGATGAAAGCGAATTTAATTGTTGGGAAATAGCAAATGATCAAGGAAGAATGCATTTGTATAGCAATGATGATGTAAATGATGCGTTCGGTTCAACTGGAATACAGTATTCCAGAACAGGTGACAATCTATTCTTCTTTACCTATTATGATTATCCTACCACCAATCCTGAATACCAAACCATTATCTCCCCTGAGTTGACTGGCATTACAAATGGTTTGCATGTCGAGTTTTATTACACAACAGCTGGATCATATGGACCGGAGACTTTCGCAGTGGGTTATTCCACCACCAACAAACAACTCAGCAGCTTCACATGGGGAAATGAAGTTACTAGCGGTGAAACCGACTATCAGCTTTTCAAAGCCAACTATCCTGCGGAGACAAAGTATATTGCATTCCAGCAAAGATCAGATGATAAAAACTGGATAATGATAGATGACTTCAGCTTTACCGAAGCACCTGATTGCGTGGAACCTTCCAACATACAGACACCAAATATCACCACAACAGGTGCCAATCTCAGCTGGACAGTTGGTGGATCAGAAAGCGCGTGGGACATCTATGTAACCGACGATGTAACCGATGTACCGGATGAATTAACTACACCTACTTATGCTTCCGTCACATACCACACCAATTATCCGATAAGCGGTCTTACTTCAGGAACGACATACTATGTGTATTTGCGTTCAGCCTGTGATAAAACCACACATAGCGACTGGACCATGCCTTATCAATTCAACACCGAGTGTGAAACCATACCACTTCCATACAGCTACGACTTTGAGGACGACGCTCTACCTATTTGTTATAACACCATAAGTTCGGATGCAGGTTGGAACATCTTTTACATAAGCGACGGAGACCCTCAACATGGAAGCAAGCATTTAATCATGAGCTGTCAGAGCAGTAACGAGTATCAGTTACTTGTCTTACCTGAGGTGGATGCCAATTATCCATTGGATGAATACGAAATCACATTCTACGCAAAATTGGCAGCAGGTAGTGGCAGAACATTGGCCGTCGGTATAATGACTGATCCTGATGATGAATCGACTTTCGAACAAATTGGTGACGAGATCACTCCTACCACCACCTATGCTCAGTACAAAGTAAAATTCAACAATTACACTGGCAGCGGCCAATACATTGCCATTTTGCACTATATCTCGAACACAGGCAACACTTATATTGACAATATTGAAGTGAATCATCTTCCAGCTTGTATCGAGCCAGATGACTTTGAAGTCACAGTACCAACAGCCCATGGCGCCACATTCGCTTGGACCTCTAACGGCAGCGAGACAGAATGGCATCTGTATTTTGGCAAAAACAACACTGCTCCAGCTGATGACATTGATTTAGGCAAAGTGACTGTTGCTGACAGCAACCCATTCACGATGACAACAGGTCTTGACTCGGAAACAGACTATTATGTATGGGTACGCGCAAACTGCGGCAGCACCGATGGTTACAGTTCATGGGTTGGCCCAGAGACATTCACAACAGAGCCTGCATGCTTTGTTCCTACAGGTCTCGCAGCTTCGGAGGTTACAGGTCATACAGCGAAACTGAGCTGGACAGGAACAAGCGAGAGCTATGTGTTGTCAGTTGGAACTTACGACTATACTGGCACACCTGTTCTCGGTACAATTATTGAAGAAGGCTTCGAACATAGTGGTTCATGGCCTGAAGGTTGGACTTCAATAGATGAAGACGGAAGTGGTAAAGGTTGGTATATTAATTCTACCTATAATACAGGTAGTTATGGTGCTGCAGCTCAGTATAACTCATCCGCCGTTCCTAGCGACTGGTTAATATCACCACAGATACAGTTCGGTGGCGGTTCTATTAGCTTTTATGCAAAGAAGTCATCCGGAACGGAACAGTTCCAAGTCTATGTTTCCACAACGGGAAAAGAAATATCTGACTTCACGGCAATCAGCGAAGTGGAAAACGCTACGACTACTTTTACCAAGTATGAATACGATTTAAGCAGTTATTCAGGAAGCGGTTATGTTGCCATTAAACATACAGGAGCCATAGATCAATATTGGCTGTATCTCGACGATATCACCATTACTGGTCCAACATACCCAATAGCATGGACTGATTACGCTATAACTACTACATCTAAGACTGTTGAAGGTCTTGATCCTGAAACACAATATTTTGCCAAGGTAAAAGGTTACTGCGGCACAGATGATGGCTATAGCCAGGAGACAGCAGTTATCAGCTTCACAACTGACATCGCTTGCCCAGCTCCTACAGGTTTGACCGCTTCAAATCCGAAGTCGAATTCGTTTGACCTCCAGTGGACCAACGGTGGTTCTGAAGACTGGGTACTCGCATATAAAGTAGATGGTGCTGCCGACTTCACCGAAGTGGATTTGAACGTATCAGATGTTACTGAAGAAGCAGGTACTATCTCCTACACTCTTTCAGGTCTTGATCCGGAAACCGATTACATAGTTAAGGTGCGCGACAACTGCGAACCAAGCTACACTGGTGACGGCGTGAGCGAATGGACCGCCGAAGTACCATTCTCAACCATCGCCGCCTGCTCAGCTATGAATCCTGTTGTTGACCAAGCTTCCATCACCCACCACACTGCTACCGTCAATTGGGAAGGCGAAAGTGCTACAGGCTTCACCGTGAACTACAGGACGGCAGAATCTCCTCAATCGATATTCTTCGAAGGATTTGAAACTTACGCAAATGAAGCTGCTTTAGAAACCGTATGGACCGTGATTGATCTTGGTGATGGAGCCAATACGAGCGAACTCGGTCTTTACAGTGGAGCAGCCAAAACTGATGACTATGGCTTTAGATTCAGTTCCTATAATAAAGCAAGCACTACTTCTTCTCCTTATACATCAGATGATTTCGATCAGTATCTTATCTCTCCCGAACTGACAGTTAACGGTGTGCTGGGGTTCGCCTATAAATCTTCCAATGGTACCACGGATGTCTTCCGTGTAGGCTATTCTTCAACGACGAACGATCTTTCTGCCTTTACCTGGGGAGACGAAATCAATAGTGCATCCTCATGGCAGGACTTTTCTGAAACGATGCCTGCTGGCACAAAGTATTTCGCTATCAATTATACTGCGCTATACAAATTTAGACTTTTCATTGATGACATCAACATCTATGAGACCAATCCAGCTGGCGCATGGCAAACCCAGGCCGCTACAGGCACCACAGCCGACCTCACCAGCCTTACCAGTGGCACCTTGTATGATGTGAAAGTGGTTCCAAACTGCGATGAAACACTTGAAAGCGCAACCGTACAGTTCACCACTTTAGCCGGTGACATAAAGTACTTCCTCACAGCAGGCGAATGGGAAACTGCTGCCAACTGGATGGACGATGAAATTCCGACAAGCACCGACGATGCTATAATCCGTGCCAACGTGACTATCACAAACTACGCTGAAGCTAAAAACGTAACATTACAAGGCACTTCAAAAATCACAATTGCAGATGGCGCTCAGTTCATCCACAACAATGCGGTTAACGCCACACTCCAGAGAGACATCACAGGATATGGCAACGACCCGAATGTCGCCGACGGATGGTATTTGATTGCCACACCTGTTAGCTCTACTTACATCACTACAAACTTCTCTGGCACATTCGACTTGTACAAATACAACGAGCCAGATTACATGTGGTACACTTGGAACAGCACAACAAGCCAATCATTCAATTACTTGTACAGAAATACCGGTTATCTGTACGCACACGATACAAATACACAGTTAAGTTTCACTGGTGAAATGATGGGCACAAAGGCAACTACATCAAAATCATTGAGCTATACAAGCTCGTTGTCTCCAGCACATGACGATGTGATCGGCTTCAACCTCATCGGCAACCCATTCACACGCAACCTCGTGGACGGCGACATGACAATTGGTGGAGGTCCTCTCACATCATACTATGTTATCAATCCAGACGGCGATGCACTTGTACAGGTTAACAGCGACGCATATCAAATCAAACCTGGTGAAGGATTCTTCGTACAGGCTGGCGGATCTGGTCAGAGCGTAGAGTTCAACCCTTCATCAAAAGACGCATTCAATGTTGCTTACATCAAGATTGTGGCAGGAAATGAAGACGGCTACGACAACGCATGTATCCAGATCGAAGAAGGTAACACCTTGCGCAAGATGAACATCGCTAAGAAGACAAGCGTTTACGTGATTGACAATGGCGACGACTATGCTGCCGCAACAATCCACGAACTCGCAGGCACAATGCCGGTACACTTCAATGCAATTGCAGACGGAGAATTCACAATCACCGTCAACGCAAAGAACATCGAGCCTAGCACAATGATGCTCTACGACAACCAGACTGGCGAGCTCATCGACCTGTTGGAGACTCCAAGCTACTCATTCAAAGCCTCGGCTGAGGATGAAGATAACCGCTTCAAGCTCATCTTCGACTTCAACAACAACTACAACGGTGTTGAAGACAACTTCACAAGCGAAATCTTCGTTTACCAGAGCGGTGATGAACTCATCGTCAACGGTGAAGGCGAACTGCAGATCTTCGACGTGCTCGGACGTCTTGTCACAAGCAAGAACATCTCGGGTGTCGAGAGAATCAGCAAGCCTGCACAGACTGGAGTTTACATCTTCAGATTGAATGAACACACACAGAAGATAGTCATTAAATAGTTAATCAGTTAATCAGTTAGTCAGTTAATCAGTTAAACTGAACAACTGAACAACTGAATAACTGAATAACTGAACAACTAAGAAATTTAATAATGAAAAATAGTAATATAATGAAAAAGGTATTATTAGCATTAGCTTTGGTTTTGACTGTCGGTCTCTGTGCCAACGCACAGGACAATGACGGAAGAGACGGCTTATTCACCGACTGGAAAGATTTAGGCAACGGTCTGGACGAGTATGACGAGTTCGACGAGTTCAACGAAGACCCGACCAGAGACCCGAGTCTTCCTGGCGGTCACGGCGGTGGCGACACTCCTGCCCCATTGGGCAGCGGCATCGTGGTGCTCACAACACTCGGTGCAGGTTACGCTTTAGCAAAACGCAAAAGCAACAAGTAAAGCGACAATTTAAGCTCGCAACGATAAGGACCGGCAATTGCCGGTCCTTATTTTTTTATAAAAAAATCCCCACACTTTATATTTTTTTGTATTTTTGCCGCCAATTCAACGGTATTATCCGGTTTTTATCCCCCCAAACTTTATTATTACAAAATCGATAAGGACTCTTGTCCCCATTCGGTTTTTTACATACGGCATGTTAAATTGTTGAATTATATAAATTTAAAAATTAACCAATAATAATTAAAATGAAAAAAAAATCTTTACTTCTAATCATGTTGATGGCGTTGATGATGCCATGGGCAGCGAACGCACAGCAAACCCTCACTGTGTATGAAGATGAAACGGGAACGAGCAACAAAACCCCGATTTACAACTATTATTTTGATGCATTCTCAAGGGCACAGACAGTGTTTCCTGCAGAAGATTTAGGGGAAATGAGCGGCGGAACAATCACTGCCATCAAATTCTACACGACATACACGAACAATTACGAAACAGATGTCGATGTTGACATTTATATGACTGAAGTGTCAAGCTCCACCATCTCTGAATTTGAGGATATTAGCACTGCGACTATAGTGTACAGCGGACATCTCAGCTATGTGAAGAATCCCGACAACAACAATAAAGCTGAAGTCACCATCATTTTGTCGACACCATACGTTTATGGAGGCGGCCACCTCCTCTTCGGTTGCGACAACACTGAAAAAGGTGACTGGGAGAGCATCAGTTACTGTGGAAAAAACGCTAATGGCGCTTCCATTTACGGCAACAACAGCTCAAGCACTCCGACGTACTCAACAGCTGCGAATTTCCTACCTAAAACCACATTCACCTACGAAGAGAACAATTCCGGCTGCGACATTCCGACATCAATATCGGTGAACGGCATCACTCATAACAGTGCAACCGTGACATGGGATGGCGACGGCGACAAATGGAACCTCCGCTACAAGGCCGCGACAGATGCCGACTACACCTTGGTTGAAAATCTGACAGACAAAACATACACCTTTAATGAAACACTTGAAGGCAACACCACATATAGCATTGGAGTTCAAACAATATGCAGCGGCTCCACAAGCAATTTTAAAGCCACCACTTTCACCACTCTCAATCCTTGCGCAGCTCCTACCGACCTGGTAGTCACCGACATCACCACTTCGTCGGCCAGACTCAGCTGGACAGCAGGATATCTGGAGACCTCGTGGACTGTGCAATACAAGAAATCATCTGACACAGAATGGCTTGAGAAAACAGTATACAATGCTTACATTGACCTGACAGGACTTGAATCATGCAAGAAATACGATGTAAGGGTTTACAACTGCCAAAATTATCTCTCTGGTGATTTCATCACAAAGGCGGCAATTCCATTTACGGAAGATTTCGCACACTCATCAATTCCTGTTGGTTGGGCAAGATACGGCGGTCTTCTTAGCGATGTGCTGGCCGGCTTCCCTCTCAACACAGGTGGTTCCTGGACTTTTGGCACAGGCAACAATGGCGTTTTCGACAGCCACGCCTACCTGAACATTTACGGAAGCAGCTGCAGATACTGGCTGATAACCCCATCCATGATGATGTATGACAACGTACAATTGAGTTTTGATGTAGCTCTGACAAAATATAGCGGCACTTTGGCGCAAATCAACACAGAACTCGGTGCTGATGACATGTTTGTGGTTCTCATCTCCACCGACAACGGCGCAAACTGGACCATCTTACGCCAGTGGGACAACGCAGGATCTGCGTATGTTTACAACAACATCCCTTGCTCAGCAGTGGGACAAAACCACAAGATTGACCTGAGCGCCTATGCTGGACAGGAAATAGCCATCGCTTTTTATGGCGAGTCAACGATTTCGGAGGACAATAGCGACAACAACATTCACATCGACAATGTTAGCATCAACTACATTCCGAGCTGCGAAGTCCCTACAGGATTTGCAAACTCAAACGTTACAGCCCACACCGTCGACTTAAACTGGGCAAGCGATGCCTCAGCTTGGATAGTGGCATACAAGACATCAGAAGAAGCAGACTTCACAGAGGTTTACGCCAATACAAACAATTTCACGCTTACAGGTCTCGCACCTGAGACACAATACACCGCCAAGGTGCAAACCGACTGCGACGGCATTTACAGCGACTGGAGTCTCACCACAAGCTTCACAACCGCTGTAGCATGCCCGGCCCCAACACAATTAACGGCAAGCCTCACCCCTGGCAACGGCACCATAGCCACTTTGAGTTGGACAGAAACAGGCGACGCCTCTGATTGGGTGTTTCAATACGACACCGACAACACTTTCGAAAATCCTACAGTATATGACGGAAGTTTGGTTGTATCAGGAGCAAACGTCTCAGCAAATCTTACAGGTCTCACCCCTGAAACAAAATACTACGCACGTGTAAAAGCGGCTTGCGGTGGAATAGACGGAGAAAGCTCATGGAGCGACATTTACAGCTTCACTCCTACCAACGCTTACATAGTCATAGCGAATGACGGAACTAACTCAAACAACTACGTTCCTTTCTATGGATATTATGCCGACTCTAATTCCGACAGCCAGTTTATCATTCCGGCTTCAGACCTGTCATCTATGACATGGGGATACATCAACAAGCTTACATTCCACTGCAACCTCATCGATCCAACCACATGGGAAAACGCTGTTTATGACGTTTATTTAGCAGAAGTATCATACACAGCGTTTGAAAACACCACCTTTGTTGATTGGTCGACAATGACAAAGGTTTACACCGGTGGTGTCAGCGTAGAAAACAGCATTCTAGAGATTCCATTATCAGAAACTTATCAGTATTCTGGCGGAAACCTTATTATTGGTTTCGATGAAACCACAAATGCAAGCAATTATCCGAGTGTTTTCTGGTATGGTGTGGACCAGACGACAAACACATCAGTTTATAAATACAGCAGCAACGAGGTCGTTTATTCCTCATTCCTTCCAAAGACAACTATAGAGTTCACTCCAGGCACAGAACCGACATGTCCTAAACCTTTAGCTTTTAATGCAAGCTACAACCATGGCACGACAGCCACTTTGAGTTGGAATGGCAATGCCGGTTCGTATAATCTCGACGTGAACGGCACCTTGATTGAAGGTGTCACAAGTCCATACGTTTTGGAAAACCTCGAATTGTCGACCACTTACCAATTGAAAGTGCAGGCCGACTGCGGCGAGTCACAATCCGACTGGAGCAACACTGCAAGTTTCACAACCCCAGATTGCTGGGACGGACACTTCATCGAATACACCCTCAACGACAGCTATGGTGACGGCTGGAACGGCAACGCCATCGAAATATATGAAGGATGCGATACATACGGTTCTCCTATTGCCACCTTGACTATAAACTCAGGTTACGAAAACAGCGGTTTTATCTACCTGTGCGAAGGAAATTATAGATTTGTGTGGGTTAATGAAAGCTATGCCAATGAGACATCATGGACATTCACCGAAGGAGGCAACGTTATTTGTGAGGGTGTTGGCAACACAAACATGAATACAGGTGATTTGCTTTATTTCTCCGGAACACCTATACCGACAGACTTGGAGGCTACAAATGTGACAAGTCACGAAGCCACTGTCAGCTGGACATCATCAGCATCAGCATGGGAGGTTCAGTTGGACGATGAAGCAGTCATCTATGTGGAAAACACCAGCTACACATTCACA
>Ga0265299_10005428_pt1 | contig 11819 bp, 15 predicted proteins | sample AusTroGonzalo_MG_4_FD_193485 | JGI IMG/M metagenome (GOLD analysis project Ga0265299, IMG submission 193485) | Bovine rumen microbial communities from tropical cattle in Woodstock, Queensland, Australia - Gonzalo_02 | ecosystem: Host-associated > Mammals > Digestive system > Stomach > Rumen ...
CACGCAACTGCAAGGCAAAGCCGACGGCTCTGCCATTGAGTTCCACTGCCTGCTCGGAGGAAAAGCGATGCAGTACCAAGGAATAACCGCCGCTAAAGAATAGCCACTAAATCGTAATTAATCGTATCTTTGTAAAGTCCTCGGAAGGAGACGCCGGGTATTGCTGCAGCCCTCGGGAAGGACCCCTCACAAGTTATGAATTGGATTATACTTGTTCTGGCCGGGCTGTGCGAATGTGGTTTTGCATTCTGCCTGGGCAAGGCGAACATTGCCACCGGCGGCCGCTACTATGAGTCCGACCACGAGCCAAATCCACCAGCTCTTTTTTCCCAAATAGTATTCCATCTTGATAACTGCCGGATGGCAGATGCCGATGACGGCCACGGCTACGAGGATACACATGCTCAAGATGACCAGCGCCCATCCCAGGAATCTTGCTCCTTTGAAGCGCTCTTCCCGAGGTTGGATGGCATCCACAATGTCCTTTGGGGCAGAGCCGAACAGGCGCTTATCCTGAACTAATGCAACTGCCGCATAAAGCATCAGCAGGAAGAAACAGGTTTGACAATTAGACCGTGGGGAATTCTTCGGCACGGAGGTGGATGCTGTCGAAGAACATGGCATAACGCTCGCTATGGAGGTCGGTCCCTATCAGATGGTATAGGCCGGCTTTCATTAATGCCTCGCAGCGGACACTGACAGCCTCTCCGTAAAGGCCTTCGAGGGATCCGGCATTGCGCTGGAACAGGCAGCCGGCTTCATGTAGGCCGATATAGTCTTCCATTTCAAGGTAAAGATAGCGCTCAGGGTGCGCCAGTACAGGCTGGTAACCCATATCAAGCAGGCGTTTAACCTCGTCAACGGGGACGATGTCCCCAACCTTCGTGGGGTCGTGGATAGGGAGCTCTACCAGCAGATGATTGCCCTCCCAGGGCAGCAGCCAGCCTTTTTCCAGCGTCTCCGGCCAAGTTTCCGGGATGAAGCGGTATTCCATGGACGGCACCAGATCCAGCGGAATCCGGCGGACGGACAGCGCTTCCCTAAGCTGGTCACACGCACGGCGCACGATGTCCGGCGTATTCTGGAACATATACGAACGATGCGAAGTGCAAATGGCCCGTTCAAAGCCCCATGCTACCTGCCTGCGTGCCAAATCGGCCGAAACCTCGATGCACGAGGCTCCGTCGTCAATTCCAGGTAAGATATGGCAGTGGCAGTCGATCTTCATGATTGAAATGCTTCACTATTTAGATCTAATCCCTTTAAAAGTATATCCGGCTTTCTCCACGGCCGTCCGAATGGCATCTTCCACTGCGGGTCCTTTGATGGTCAAGGTCTTTCGGGAGGCACTGGCCTTGGCCGATTCCACGCCGGGAATATCTTCCACGGCGCGGCAGACAGCAGCCTCGCAATGGCTGCAGTGCATGCCTTCAACTGTATAAACGGCCGTATCGGGATCTTCGGCCTTATGGGTAAAGCGTTCAAAGAGTTTCATAGTGAGAGCAAATAGAATCAATAAGGTTAGCACGGAAGCACAGATTATCTTGAAGGCTCCGGGAAGAGTCTCGGAGGCGCAGCAGGGATCTACAGCCGCCATGGGCTTCACCGTTATGCCGATGGCATTTACCAGCAGGCCAAAGAGGATGGCGAAGCAGACAATGACAAACAGATAAATCCAGGTAAAACGCCTTCCCAAGGCTTTCCTGACCACCAGGATAGACGCCAGGTTCACGGCCGGACCGGCCATCAGCATCACCAGCGCAGCGCCCGGAGACAGGCCTTTCATAATCAGCGCTGCGGCCACGGGGATGCTGCCGGTGGAACAGATATACATCGGCACGGCTACCACAAGAATCACCAGCATCTGAAGCAGGGGCTGGCTGCCAAAGTGCAGGAAAAACTCGTCGGGAATAGCCACCTGGATGAGAGCAGCAACCATCAGGCCGATAACCAATCGGCCTCCGATATCCTGAATCATCTTGAAGTAGGCATATTTGAGCACGCGCCAGATCTTGTTTCCAGTCTCAACATTGCAGGTGGAATCCGATGTGAAGGAGGTATCTCCTTCAGGAACCAGGCGATTCACCAGCAAGCCTCCGCATACGCCGGTAACAAGCGCGGCCACTGGCCGGAGAATGGCAAAGCCCAGTCCCATAAGCGAGAAGGTGGCAAGAATGGAATCGATGCCCGTTTGTGGTGTAGCTATCAGAAAGGAGGCCACTGCGCCTTTGGAGGCCTTCTCATTCCTTAGGCCGATGGCCGTAGGAATCACCCCGCAGGAGCACAGAGGAAGCGGGACACCCAGCAATGCAGCCCACAATACAGCCCACTTGTTATCTTTGGACAGATACTTCCGATAGAATCCCTGAGGAACAAACACATGCAGGATGCCCGCGATGAGAAAGCCCAGCAACAGATACGGGGCCATCTCGCAGACAACGTTCAGAAGTGATAACAGATAGGTGCGCATTTTTTAGTTTTTCGTTTGCAAAGATAAAAGAAATACCTTGCAACCCGGTTGCGAATGAGTTATATTTGTAGTGATAAAACGAAACAACCTATGATGAAAAGAATTGCCGCAATATTAGTCTTGCTGTTACTACTCACAAACATTTCCATGGCCCAAACCGGCACATGGTCCGGGAAGTTAGACATTCAGGGCACAAAACTTTCACTGGTTTTCCACCTTGACGAAGAGAATCCCACAATGGATTCACCAGACCAGGGCGCTAAAGGCATCCCCATCCAGGTAACAAGGACGGAAAGCGGCAATGTAACCATCAAAGTCCCCTCTATCGGCGCTACCTATCAGGGGCAATGGACAGCTAAGCAGATTGAGGGCACCTTCAAACAGATGGGAGTGTCCTTTCCTTTGACCCTCACCCCCGGTGAAGAAAAATTGAGCAGACCCCAGACTCCCAAGGGACCGTTCCCGTACTCAACTGAAGAAGTATCCTTCACTAATGGCAACGCAGTGCTTAGAGGGACGCTTGTTCTACCGGAGGGTTATTCTCGCAAGACACCTGTGCTTATCATGGTCACCGGCAGCGGTCTCCAGAACCGCGATGAAGAAATCTTTGAGCACAAGCCCTTTGCCGTAATTGCCGATGCGCTGGCACGCGCAGGCATCGCAACCCTCCGCTACGACGATCGAGGCTTTGGTGAGTCCACCGGAGACGTCATCAGTTGCACAACCGAAGACCTCAAGAACGACGCCCTCGCCGGCATCGCCCTGCTCCGCGAGCGCTTCGACAAGGTTGGCGTTATCGGCCACAGCGAAGGCGGCACCATCGCCCTTATGCTGGCTGCCGAAAAGAAGGCCGATTTCATTGTATCCCTTGCCGGAATGGTGGTTTCCGGAAAGGAGACTCTGCTCTGGCAGAACCGTGTTGCGCTTGTTGCCGCCGGAATTCCGGAGAAAACGGTCGATATCTACTGCCAGGTGCTGGCGGAAGCGTACGATGCCATCATCGGGGGAAAGCCGCTGCCATCGGCCAGCAAATATGACCTCCCCGCTGCCTTGGCGCAGAATTACGGAGCGGCCATCATGCAACTTCAGACGCCCTATATGAAGTATTTTCTGTCTTTGGATGCCCGTCCGCTGCTGGGCGCTATAGCTTGCCCCGTACTGGCCCTTAACGGGACCAAGGATACCCAGGTGGAATTTGAAAGCAATCTTGGGGCGCTACGAAGCGGTTTACCTGCCAGTCCCAATAACATCCTGGAGGCGGTTGAAGGAGTAAATCATCTCTTCCAGCACTGCTCCACGGGGGCATTTGCCGAATATCGGGACATAGAAGAGACCTTTGCACCTGAAGCACTGGAGAAGATGGTTCAGTGGCTACTAGGTATTAAATGATACAAATTGAATCAAGACAATCACGGGATAATTGCTAAATTAGCACAATTAAACTGATACAATTATGATTCTGACTACCACCCCAACTATCGAAGGACGGACGATTACCGAGTATAAGGGCGTCGTTTTCGGAGAGGTCATCTCCGGTGTAAACTTTATCAAGGACTTTGCCGCGGGTATCCGCAATTTCATTGGCGGACGCAGCGGCTCCTACGAAGATGAACTGGTCAAGGCCCGCAGCAACGCGATGGAAGAGATGGCTTCCCGTGCCTATGCAATGGGCGCCGATGCTGTTGTGGGCATCGACATTGATTATGAAGTTCTGGGTCAGGACAACGGCATGCTGATGGTCACCGCATCCGGGACTGCCGTAAAACTTGCATAATGAGCGTCAGGCTCAGTTCTTCGACAGTTTCTGATTCAAGGTAGAATGATGGAGGAACTGACCATAGGAGGCAGAAAATGCCGGCTGTTCGGCTCGGAGAATCCGGGATGCCTTCTGGTACAACCGTCGGCAAGGCATGAGAATGCCACGCTGGAGGCGGAGGCGCAGCAGATTGCGGCACTCTCCAAAGTCCCGTTTGTGCTGGCGACCATTGAGTTGGAAGACTGGATGGCGGACTTGATGCCATGGCCTGACGGGAATGTATCCCGAGACCCCGAAGTCGGGAAACACGGACAGGAGACTCTGAACTATGTCCTAATGGCCTTGGTTCCCGAATTGCAGCAGCGATATGGTCCCCTGCCCATCATCCTTGGCGGCTACTCACTGGGAGGGCTTTTCGCCATTTGGGCATCGACGCAATCGGATAGTTTCAAAGCCATAGCGGCAGCCTCCCCTTCCGTCTGGATTCATGACTGGATGCCTTTTGCGAGAAAGCACGTGCCTATGGCGGATTTCATCTATCTTAGTCTCGGCAACCAGGAAGAGCACGTAAAGAATCAGGCTATCGCACGCGTTGGAGACAATACTCGTGCTCAGTATGAACTGTTACAGAAGCAATTAGGTCTAGAATATTGCACGCTGGCCTGGGAGGATGGCGGCCATTTTGCCGATAATGAAGGACGCCTGGCAAGAGCTTTTGTATGGTGTGTGGAACGCTTATGAAGACAGAATATGCAAATACAGCTCATCCGAAACTGATGAAGTGGTCCTGCGGGATTGCATTCGTGGTGGGTTTGGCAACCTTTATCCTTTACATGACAATGGAGGGCGACGACAAGTATCTGCTCTATCTTACCGGGTTCTGTCTGATGTACGCCGCCATGTTCTCTGCCCAGTACTATCTCAGACGCTATGAGATTGATCCGGAGAATGATACCATAACGGACTTACAGAACAAGAAGTATCCTCTTCACATCTCCAACCTTACCACAGCCACCTTTAAGGAGAGCAAAAAAGGCAAATTCCGTTCACTGCTCCTTCACGATTCCGGCGTCGGTTTTATGGATATCCGCATCTCCAAAGTAAAGGCCGATCAGATGGTGACCCAGTTACTTAAGGCCAACCCGACTATTGAAGTGAAACACGTGAATTACTTGTAGTTGCGAAGATAGAAAAGGCTATGGATTTCAAGGTATTTGGTAAAGAGGGAGGGCCTAAATTGATGCTCATTCCTGGGCTGGGAGTATCTTATGAAATATTCCTGCCGCTGATTAATCTGCAGAAGGAGAAATTCCAGATTATTGCCGTTCAAGTGGATGGATTCACATTGGAAAAATACACAGAGTTCACCTCAATCGACGACGAGGCGGCACAGGTGATTGCCCACATCAAAACCCAATACGACGGGCATCTGGACTGCGCCTATGGCCTTTCACTGGGTGGCAAAATACTGTCCAGAGTACTGGAACGGAATGAAGTCACCATTGATCACGCTGTTCTGGACGCCGCGCCCCTGCTACCGCTACCCAAATGGCTTGTCGGGCCGCTCCGTTACTACCAGTGCGCAAACGTCTGGACCTGTTACCACTGGACAGGATTCTGGCGCCGGGTGTTCCACTCCCACTATTTCGATGTGCTGTTGGACGAGTGCCGAAAGGTTTATCCATACGGTGGAGGTCGCGCCGTTCTGGATGGCTACAAGTCGGTTTATACCAATAAACTGGAATCCATCCACGGGGCCGATATTCACTATTGGTACGGAACGCTGGAGGCTTTTGTTGCCAAGCCGCAGGTGGAGCATCTAAAGAAGATTTACCCTGATGTTCAGGTTGAAGTCTTTCCCAAGATGAACCACGGGCAACAGCTTGTTGACCACCCGGAAAAGGTAGCCAATCTGTTGCTTGAGGCAATTGAGAATGAATAAAATCATCAGATTATTATTCACATATGAAAAAAATAATGACAACCCTCATGGTGCTGGCCGCTATCTTTGCCAGTACAGTAGCATTTGCCCAGGAACCTGTGCAAGCTCAGGAAGAACAGAATCTGCTGGAAGTATCGCAGGCTGCAAAGCCCTACAAGGTTTATTGTGAGATTGTGGCCACCCCGAAATTCTTCTCCAATAAATCCACGGTGGAACTGGATTTCGGCCAGTATGCCAGTTTCTGGAGTGCAGACCGCCAGCTGGTGGACGAGCGGGGAAATACCATCAGTTTCAACTCCGCCCTGGATGCCGCCAACTATATGGCCCGCCGGGGTTGGGATCTGGAAGAGGTCTTCGTCGTCCAACAAATGTCCAAGGGAGATTCCGGTACCGCCCGCTACCACTGGGTCCTCTCCAAGATGGTCACTGACGATTCCCAAATCACGGAAGGCCTGCGTACGAAGGGAATGACCAAGTAGTCTGGAGAACGTCCATCTTGGACGGAGAGTTTGTTTGTCGGCATCATCTTTGCGATAGGGATGGGACAAACGAACAAAATATGAGAATCAGACTCTTTCTGGCATTCCTGCTTTTCCCCGTGTGCCTTTACGCGCAGGAACGTGTTACCGTTAAAGGTAAAATCATCAACGAACAAGGCGAAGCCGTTGAATATGTTCAAATCGGCGTGCCTAAACTCCAGACAGGAACGATATCTACCGCCGACGGCCGGTTTGAGATTGAGGTTCCCTGCGACACTCTGGAGTTCTTCCATGTGTCCTATCAGCCGGCTTCCTATCCGGTAACAGGGCAGGCCGATGATGTGGTCATCGTCCTTCAAGAGCAAGAATTGCCTCCGGCTGTATTCATCGACGGCAATACAAAGGAAAAGTACCTGCTGAAACCTGGAGCAAAGCTGCTGAAAAACATGGGAATCATCAGCCTGGCCCTGCGGAGTGACCATCCGTCGGGAAAGGAGATCGGGTCCGTTGCCCAGGCCAGGAAACCATTCCTGGTGAAGGATATCTTCCTTTCCATCCACAGCAACCATGTCCCCGACTGCGTCGCCTCCGTCAATATATATCGGATCGAAGGGAAGGAGGAATCCTTTGTCAACGTGCTCCACAGGCCCCTTTACTTCAATGTGGCCGTTTCCAACGAGCCGCAGCATTTCCATCTGGAACCGGAAGAAACGCTGCTGCTGGAGCCGGGTAAATACTTCATCTCTTTCCAGATTGTGGATTGTGATGAAGAGGCTTTGCGTACATTCCTGGCAAAGCCTCAGGAAGAGCAGAATTATTGGGAAATGACCATGGACTTCGATATCCACCTCAAGAGCAGCTTCATCAGGGAGGTCGCCCTGGGTGAAATGAAACACTCTCCCGTCAATATTGGCGTTGCCGTGAAAGGGGTAGAGTATCAGTAATTACCTCTTCGACGCTTTTGGTAATACTCGTGCCGTTTAGGATTTTCCGGGAACCAGCCACGCAGAACTCGTTTCTCCTGCAGAAACATTTCGTTGATGCCCCAAAGGCAGCAGAAAGCGAAGCCGCCGATGATAATGGATACAATATCGTTCTTGATAAAAAGTGAGAGCGCGCAAAACGCCAGACCTGCCACCAGCCACAGCCACCAGCTCTGTCTGCCCCAATGGTATTCCATCTTGATGACAAGCGGATGGCAAATGCCGATGCTCAGAAATACAGCTGCGCCTATAATAATTCCGTTGAAATTCATGGGCGCAAATTTATGCAAAACCTACGGAAATATTTAGAGTAAATACTGCCTTTTTTAGGATTTTTACGATCCCGTCCTAATAATGAATCATTTGTTCTTTGAGTCAATACAGATGGTCACCGGTCCGTCATTGACCAAAGCCACTTTCATATCTGCGCCGAATTCCCCTGTCCCCACAGGCTTGCCAATGGCGGCCGACAGACAGCGGCAGAACTCTTCATACAACGGGATTGCTTTTTCGTGGCCTGCCGCAAAAATGTAAGATGGCCTGTTGCCCTTTTTGGTGGATGCCATCAGCGTGAACTGGCTCACCACAATCACGTCACCGCCGACATCCGACACGCTGCGGTTCATAACACCGTCATCATCATCAAAGATGCGCAGAGCAGCCGTCTTCTTTACCAGATAATCGATGTCCATCATATCATCCTCATGGCCGACCCCCAGCAGAATCAACAGGCCCGGGCCGATGGATGATTTGACTACTCCGTCAATAGTGACAGAGGCAGAAGATACTCTTTGAATCACTACTCGCATAGGGCGTCTGATAATTACCGATACTTAAAATCCTGGAACCAGGCCGTTCCGGCGGGACTGTCCGTGTTGTAGCTGTAAAGCGCAACCCGGGCGCCTTTCCAGTATCCGAAATGCGCCATAAAGGGCTCCCCGAAGGCTTCGTAAAGCTTCCCGTCAAGGCTGCAGGAGAAGCGGAAACCGTCCTCTTGGGTCTCAGCATCAAAGGAGAGGCGAAGCCAGATTATCGATGCCTCAAGCACCTGAGTAGCCAGCACTTCCCCGTCCTTTTCGAAGAAGAGTTCTTTCCCGTCAGGAGTCTGGCGTACGCCGATGCAGAAAAACTCCGAGCCCATGCAGGCCATTCCAGCCTTCTGACCATCGGCCAGATCAGTCAGGTCCAGCAGGACCGTATAGGTCCCACTATACCCCATAAGCTTCTGGGTCAAGGTATTCCGGGCCTCCCTCAGCGAAGGAGCCACCAGCGCGTCCAGGGCAAGGTACCCCTTCCGACGACTCACCGACCAGGCCTCGTCCACAGGGTTGTGATTGAATTGCCACTGTAGTCCTAGCCGTCCTTTGAAATCATCGGACGAAGCCGGAAGCTCCCGCCGGGTGGCATGGGCCGATGCCGGCTTTTTCCAGCGGGCGACGGGCTCACCGACACCGTTTCCGTCATAGTCCTCGCCCATCACAGGCCAGCCGTCTTCCCAATGCATGGGTTGGAGGTGGACCACCCGTCCCAGCGCGTCCAGCTGCTGGAAATGCAGGAACCACCACTCACCCTCCGGCGTATCAACAATAGCACCCTGGTGGGGGCCGTTGACAGAGGTAGAGCCGGTCTCCAGCACGATTTTGCGTTCATAGGGACCATAGATATTATCGGCACGAAGGACCGTCTGCCAGCCGCCCCGGACACCCCCTTCGGGGATACTCAGATAGTAAAGCCCGTTCCATTTGTGGATCTTGGTTCCTTCAGCTGTGGGGCCCTGATACACCGTAACGCCCTCGTCCAGAAGTTCCCGGCCGTCTTCCGACATCCGATGGATAATGATAGGGCCAGCGCCCTTGAGGCTATGCCCCAGATAGGCATTCCCGTCCTCGTCCCAGAAGGGGCAGGGATCCTCCCAGCGGGCTACGGCTTTCACGCAGTGGAGGGGGTCCCACGGGCCGGAGGGATCGGGAGCAGAGCTCATGAACAGGCCCTCTTCTGGAGTACAGAAATAGACGTAGAACCGCCCGTCATGCCAACGGATACTGGGTGCCCAGGAGCCCCCGGCATAGTGCTGGTTCGCATCCCAGCCCGGAAGATCCAGCCTGTCATAGATCTGGGCGATGATGTGCCAATTTACCAGATCGGCCGATTCCAGCACCTGCATTCCCATGAAATGGAAATCCGAGGCCACCATGTAATACCGGTCGCCGAAGCGGATGGCGTCGGGATCGGAGTAATCGGCCAACAGTACGGGGTTGCGGTAATAGCCGTCCCCAGTGTCCCCCCAGGTAAAGGGTTCCGTTTGGCAGGAAGGGGCCAACAAAACAATGGCGAATAGCAGGATGGAAGCAGACAGACGTTTCATAATGCGTCGAGACTATCTATTTTACATTGTAGGTATGAATGGACAACCCCTGGGCCGATGGCAGGTAGTTGATGCCCCACCAGCAAATCTGCAGGCAGACAAAACTCACCAAAAGAAGAATACAGGCCGATTCCCACTCCCCCGGCTTGGCCTTGCGAAGATGCAGATACACCAGGTAGCAAAGCCAGGTAGCGGCGGCCCAGGTCTCCTTGGGATCCCAGGCCCAATAGGTACCCCAGGCTTCTTTGGCCCACAGGGCGCCGAATAACATTCCAAACGTCAGGAAGGCGAGGCCCACATATACCAGATTATCCGTCAGGTTAATCTCTGAGGCCGATGCCCGCTTGCGGATGAGCATATAAACAGCCATAATTGTAGCTGCACCCAACAACGCATATGAGAACATGTACACAATCACGTGCGGAGCAAACCATGGACTCTGCAACGCCGGCATCAGGCTCTTGGAGTGGATGCCCGGCTTGAACAGATTCACGCAGATGAATACAAAGGAAAGCAGCGTAGAAAAGCTCAGAATCCATTTGTAGTGCCATCGGCTATAGACGATAATACCGGCAACGGGCAGGAAGAAGGAATACCACAGACGGGTTTCCCCCATCGTGCGAAGCGGCGGGCGTTCCAAAGTAACCCACATTCCCAAGATGAAGGCAAAGAACACGGCGATGCCTGCCAAAGTGCAGACATAAACCCAAACCTTCTTCTCTTTCCAGGCGAAGAAAGCGCCGGCGGCCCATAGGAGCAAGGCTCCCAGTGCAAACCAGATAAACGAATCCCAACTCATACTCTCACAGGTTTAGGGGCCATAAAAAGCATCAGGCACAGGGCGCCTGCAATCATCATGAAAATGCCGATGTACACCCACAGGATCCAAGGATCACGGACCAATTGGAACACGCTGTAGGCGCTTTCCGGGCCCATTCTCACGTCATATCCGTACTGGTAAATCTTCCAACCGTTTACCTTCAGGGGCTTGTTCACTTCTACAGTTCCCTGAACGGTCTTACCATCCTCCGTATAAACGGTGACATCTGAAGCAAATCGCTTGGGCGTACCATCCTCATATTCTTCAAGAGTGAATTTGTGAAGCTCAATGGCCAGACCCGGCTCGCGAAGGGTTCCGGCGTCATCCACAGCCCTCCACTCGGGCTTTCCTGTGAAAACGGTCATTTGCAGGCTCTGAATATCGGCATTACCCAGCGTAGCTGCTACAATAGCCACCACTACACCCAGATGGTTCAGGATGAACGGAATCTCCTTCACTTTCCAGCGCAGCAGATGGTTCAGTGCCGCCAGGCCCGATATCATCATCATCCAGGTCCAGATGAGTACAAAAGGCCAGAAACGCAGCATCTGGCTCAGCCAAGGCATTCCGCCCGTGCTTACCTGCGGCAAAAGGCCCATCAAGATGGTAAGCGCGGCAGCATATACAAGGCAGGGCACCGCCGCTCCCGCGTGCATCATCCACTCGAAAGCATAAACACTCCGGCGTAACGCAAACATCGCGCCCACGGCGGTCAGCAGCAGAATGAGCACCATCAAATTGACCGGCCAGGCAAAAAGTTCCCACCGGATGGGCCCAATTGCTACTTGTAGCAGAATTCCCGTAAAAAGAAGGCCTCCTCCTATGAGAAAGCCCTCTTTCATATTCCAGGGTTTAACCCACATACTTATTAATAGTTAAGCAGTTTACCATTCTCCTTGGCAATAGACATCCGGCACCGACAATAACGCCCGCCAGGGACAGCAGGAGCACTCTTTGCCAAAGCTTGAGCTTGATGGATAGAGCCATTAAGTCTTGGTATTATG
>Ga0265299_10005430_pt1 | contig 11817 bp, 7 predicted proteins | sample AusTroGonzalo_MG_4_FD_193485 | JGI IMG/M metagenome (GOLD analysis project Ga0265299, IMG submission 193485) | Bovine rumen microbial communities from tropical cattle in Woodstock, Queensland, Australia - Gonzalo_02 | ecosystem: Host-associated > Mammals > Digestive system > Stomach > Rumen ...
GCCCATCTCAGCATTGAGGTAGCAGTCCTCACCAAAGTTCTCCCACTGACGGGGCCAACGGGCATCACGACCTAAGTCAATGGTTGGACTGAACGTCCATGGCACATTGGAGGCACGTGTCTCGTAAGCCGTAGCCTCCGCACACTGACGTGCCAAGTCACGATTGAACGATGCTGCCACATTGATATTCTGAGGAAACAGCGTACCGTCAAGGGTATAGGTAGTTCCGTGGTTTTGGTCAAGACCAAAGAGACAAGGAATACCGATGTGCTTCATCGACTGCTTCTGGATGTCGCCGATAATCTCTTGCCACTGCTGGGCAGTCAGCGCAACACCTTTGGGCACATTCAGGATAGAGCCAATCTTATATTGTCCGAACAGCGTGTCACACTTGGCCGGGTCAATATGGAAGTTGCCTTGAGCATCCACTGAACCAAAAAGCTCCGTCACCAACTGCATCATCTGACCTATCTTTTCCTCCAGCGTCATCCGCTGCATCAGCCGGTCAACATCCTGCTGAGAAAAAGTAGTCTTTGCACCCAGCGAGGATGCAAAGACCACTAATAGTATTGATGATAATATGATTCTCATCTATCCATGAACGTTTACTCAATGGTTATCTTCAGCAAGTCAAAGCCATGACCAACAACCTGCAAGTTACCACCATTCAGCAGCTCCATAGACTTCTTGGTCAGCTTAAATTCTACTTCAGTGTCCTCAAAGGTAATGTCCACATCACCACGATTAGGATCTGTACCACCGTTGACAATGTCTGCCCAGCCAACTGCAGCACAGCCCTTGGCATACTCAGTATCTGTACGCTTCACATAGAGACGAAGTATATTATTGGGACCTGCCATCTCCTTCAGTTTTGCAGTGATGGTTCCATCATCTTCCCAGATGGTACCCCAGTCAACTGAATGCGTGCCAGACCAAAGTTCCTCCTCTGCTGGTTGGATAAGCGTAATCTTCTGCAGAGTGAAGCCATGACCTACAACCTGGAAGGGACCCTGTTCCAACAGATCCATTGACTTGGCTGTGAGTACGAAGTCAACATATTTGTCATCGAAAGTGATATCCTTATCACCACGGTTAGGATCCGTACCACCGTTCACAATGTCTGCCCAGCCAACTGCAGGACAACCCTTAGCATACTCAGCATCTGTACGCTTCACATAGAGACGGAGGGTAGCACGAGGTCTAGCAATCTGCTTCAGCTTGTCGCCAATCTCTGCGCTCTCCAAGATATTGCCCCAATCAACGTCGTGGTTGCCTTCCCATACAACTTCCTCTGCAATGAGAGAAACCTTGACAGAAGCTGTCTCAACGAGTTTGCCATCCAAGAGGAACTTAACAGCGACATCATTCTTGTCAACGACCTTCATTTCGTAGGTTCCCTCTTCCAGTACAGGCAGTGTGATAACCAACTGCTCGGCAGTCTGTGCCTCAATAGCACAAGCTATACCTTTGACAGTTACAGACTTCACTCTATCCAGTTTACGACCAGGGATAGCGATATGACCCTCTGACAATCCCATGAAGTCGCCTCTGGTAATGATAGCATCGGAATTGATAGTGATCAAACCACCGCCAAAAGAATCGTTATTGGCATCAATCAAAGACATGCGGAACTGACCCTCGGGCATGTCAGCAGGCAGTGTGTACTGAATGCTGGTTGCTGTAGCTGACGTAACAGGGATTGCACGACCATTAATCTTCACCGTCTTGACGTTTTTCATATTAGTACCCTCGAGTGTGACAACATCTCCAGGAGACTGCAGGCGTGCCAACACATCATCAGTTGCTTTGGGGTCATTATCCAAAGCTGTAACCTTCAGGGACATGGTACGAGAAGTGCTCTTACCCTTAACTGTGGTAGCCACAATCTTCATGGTGTAGTCACCAGCTTCGACGGGAACGTCAATATTGGCACCGGTAAACTTCTCTTCGTCATCAAGGTACAGCTTGACAGTGGTAAAGTCCACGGGAGTAACCAACACCTCAATCTTCAGATTGTTATTGCGTTCAATCTTGTAACCGCCATCAGGGAAGTCGGTGTTCAGAATACGGGGAGCGTCGTCCTCACTGACGGTGTAGAAAGCGTCCTCGTCTTTGGAGCAGCTCACGAGGACTGCGGTAAGACCGAAGCCCAGAAGACAAGCTGTTAAAATATTCTTGATTTTCATAATACTTACTTCTTTTCTGTTTTACTATGTTAACTTTTACTGCACATGAATCTCCTTGACGTCCCACCAAACATGATGGTGCCAGTCATCCTTACCGTCCATACGTTTGAGAGCATCTGTATAGTTAGCCTCGTTGTACTTCTTCTCCAGACTGGGATAGCACAAACGAGTCGGCGTGTTCAGATTTTCATCGTCATAGGTGAAGTCGCTGGTAAACTTGTCCAGTTTCGAACGGTCAACCAATACAGGATAGTCAGCACGGCGCAGGTTAGCCCAAGCCTCGGCGGGGTTCATCATGTGATGAATCCATGCCTCGTAGTTAATGGCTTCGCGAGCACTCTGCTCAGAACCGAGAGGATCGCCCTGAATAGCGTTACTAGCATAAGTCTCAATCTCAGCTTCAGGGATGATGGCATCATCAGTCAGATAGTGCTTGTTGAGGAACTGCATAGAAGCCTTGATACCTTCCTTGAACAGTTGGTTCTTGTCGCCAGTGACATTCCAATTCTTCGAAAGAGCCTCGGCCATCAAGAATTTAGCCTCAGAAGAAGTGAACAGAATACCGGGACGGTCGGGCATCTCGAAATCGATAGACAGTGCAGGACGCATCATACGAGCAGGGAAATTGTTCTTGTCATAACCGACCTCAGGATACAACCTAATCAGACGTGCCAGTGTAGGCATTGTCGTATCATCGATGGGATCCGGACCGTTAATCCAGTTGTTCCACCAAGCAGCACCCACATTACAGGGAGCCTCGGCCTGGTCCTTCGACTTAATGTATGCAATTACCTCGTCAGTCAGGTCAACGTTACCCTCCTTGTCAGGCTTGATCTCACTACGCTTCACGTTGTTGTAGTGACGGCAGATGCTATAGAGACGGGGGTCGTTGTTCTCCTGCATATAGTTGAAGAAGGTGGCGCAGACAAACGTCGGAGACGTAGGATCCTGACCATAGAGAATCTCACCCAGTGCGTTGACGCGGAAGTCATAGTCACGGGCTCCATCATAGAGAGTGAACGGGCCATTGGTATACTTGATGTAAGCGTCGTCATTATCTGCTTCGATGTAGCCAGCGGGATCGTTGACAGCAGCCTCGAACTCAGCCCTAGCCTTGGTATCATCTCTGTCAGAGATACGCATGGCAAAACGCATGCGCAGTGAGTTGGCATACTTCTTCCACTTAGCCACGTCACCACCATATTTTGTAACGTCACCAGTGACATTGTCAGAACCTGTACCCAGCTGAGCAACACAAGCCTTCAGCTCAGTGAAGAACCAGGAGTAGATGTCCTTCTGCAAGTCGTAGGCGGGAGTAGCAGGGCTCTCCTCCAGACTACCCAAGAGAGAGAGACAGGGAACATCACCATAAGTATCGGTGATGACCGACATCAGATAAACACGGTGAATGCGCAGAACGGCATTTACATTGGGCTTGTCTGCAGAATGAGCAATAGCGTCGCGCAAGTTCTTGATAGCGATGCTGTAATACTGATCCCAGATAAGACGAGCCTGGTCGTCATTGAAGTGTACACTACCTGCATAGTTGGAAACGTTCCAACCGCCAGCAAAGTGCTGTGTAAAACCAGTAATGTAGCTACGATAGGTGTCCATCAGTCCGAAGTCACCGTAAGTCTGCAACAGACAAGTAGTCAACTGGGCATTGGGGTCAATGCTGGCAGTCTTTGTAGTGTCAGTATTGACTTTCTCCATATAATCGTCGCTGCAGGAGGTCATGGCGAACAGACCGCAACCTACCATCAAGGCAGCTACCGTATTCTTTATAAATTTTGTATCCATTGTTTGCTTCCTCCTTATTAGAATTTAACGTTTACATTGAAACCATAGCTGCGGCGTGAGGGCAGAGAGCCATACTCAAGACCGAGACCAGAAGTATTGTAACCAGAGTCAGGATCGATGTTGGGAATACGCTTCCAGATGATGAAGGGGTTACGAGCTACGAAGCTCAGGCTCAGACCCTTCACGACCTTCAGCGGAGCCAGCATCTTCTCGGGGAAGGTGTAGCCGAAGGTAATCTCACGGCACTTTACATAAGAGTTGTCATAGACGAACATAGCAGGACAGTTGTCGGCCACGCTCTTCCAATAACCCTCGGGGTTCACAGGAATGTTATTTTGACGATAGGTGCCGTCACCATTGTCAATCACACCAGGAACGATATAGCCACGGGCATTGCCGGAAGCACGCCACTCGGCATCAGTCATACCGGCAGCCTGACGAGCTTCCTCAGAAGCATACCACTCGTCACGACCCTGAACGGTTTCAGAAGCTTTACCAGTAGCGTAAGCAGAACGCATAGACATTGAGAAGAGGTCAGCACCTACCTTCACGTCGAAGCCTGCAGACAGTCTGAAGTTCTTATAAGTAAAGGTTGAGTAGAAACCACCAGTCCAGTCCCAAGAGGCGTTACCAATAGTGTGCATCTCTGTATCAACCTCAGGAAGACCTGTGGTAGCATTGATAATAACATCACCATTAGCATTACGCTTAAAGTCCTTACCCTGGATAGAACCATAGTCCTTGCCTACCTCAGCACCTACAGAAACGCCACACCAGGTAGCCTTCTCCAGCTCGAAGTAGTTCATACCGTCAGTAAGAGAATTTACCTTGTTCACGTTCTTAGAGAAGTTGATACCGGCATCCCATGCAAAGCCCTTGTAGTCGAGTACACGACCGTTCAGAGCGATTTCAATACCCTTGTTGGTAATCTCACCGGCATTGATCAGGCGATGAGTGTAACCAGAAGAAGAAGAGCAAGCCAGAGCAATAATCTGATCCTTAGAAACCTGATTGTAGTAGGTCAGATCCAAGCCCAAGCGGTTGTGGAAGAACTTCATTTCCAGACCAATCTCGAACGAGTTGGTGCGAGTGGGCTTCAGGTCGGGGTTAGGCATTACGCTATTGCTAATCAGACCCATAGCATAGCCAGAGTAAGCATACTTACTGTTGGTATAGCTGGTAATAAGCTGATAAGGATCGGTATCGCTACCTACCTGAGCGAATGAAGCACGCAGTTTACCATAGTTGACGATGTTCTTGTTCTTCAGGAACTCAGAGAACACAACGCTGGCAGATACAGAAGGATATACATATACATTATTATTAAGAGGCAGCGTAGAAGACTTATCGCCACGCAGCGTACTTTCCAAATAGTAAGTGTGCATGTAACCTACGCTGGCAGAACCGTAGATAGAGTTGATCTGCTTAGCGTAAGAAGACTGCTGAATGCTCTGTTCACCATAGTTCATGATACTAACGACATCCATCATCTGCTGGTTCAGACCCGTAAGAGTCGTGGTGTGATTGTCCACCTTGAAGATGTTACCACCGAGGGTAGCGTTGAAGTCGAAGTCACCCCACTGGTTGTTATACATAGCGAGCAACTCAGCGTTGATGGTACGATTCTTGAAAATCTGCTCAGTCAACTGACCGGCGTTCTTACCAGGTGTCGTCTTGGCGATGAACTCCTGGAAGTTCATGTTGTTCATGTCAACACCGATAGTACCTTGAATCTTCAAGTGCTCGTCAAAGTTGTAGATAGCCTTGGCAGCAAAGCGGTAAACGTCTTTCTTTGACTTGTTACCATTCTTATAGAGATCCCAGTAGGGGTTCTTGTTGTACTGGTCGTTACCATTCCAGTTAGCGTAGGTACCATCAGCGTTCTGATAGTGCTGCAGCCAAGCCTGGTTGTAAGTACCGGCCAGCGTCATCAGGTTCTTACCTACGTTGCTCTGAGAGTCACCCAGTGCAGGACGGTTGGTTACGTTCTCGTGCGTATAGTTAGCGGTGAAGTCGAGGTCGAACTTACCAGCTGTTGTGTTGACACGCAGGTTGAAGTTGTCACGGAACATGTGAGTCTTGGGCAGAATGTCCTTGTTGCGCATGTCGGTGAAAGAGAAGCGGACACCAGTCTTACCAGAGTTTACTGACAGAATAGCAGTGTTCTGTGCGGTGACACCAGTGCGGAAGAAATCAGAGGTGTTATCCTTATACATCTGGAAAGGACGCTGAACACCGTCGAAATACTCTACCAATTGGTTATCAGCCTTCGGACCCCAGCTTGAGTTGGTACCTGAAACAGCTGTCTTAGAGAACTGACCGCCATAACCCATACCATAAGTCTGCTGGATGTCATCCCACATGGCGTTCTGGGTATCAATGGTCAAAGAACCGTTGTACTCCAAGCTCACCTTGTCCTTCTCAGCCTTCTTGGTGGTAATCAGAATCACACCGTGAGAGGCGCGGCTACCATACAGAGCAGAAGCGGCAGGACCCTTCAGCACGGTCATGTTCTCAATGTCATCAGGGTTGATGGCAGAGATACCGTCACCAAGGTCGTAACCACCCTCGGTGCCTGCGCTACCGAAGTTGGTGTTGTCCAAGGGCACACCGTCGATAACGTACAGAGGCTGGTTGTTACCAGTCATTTCTGTGTTACCACGCAGGAGTACGCGTGTAGAACCAGAGTTACCACCGGCAGTATTCTGAACTACCAGACCGGCCACCTTACCAGACAAAGAGTTAATCACGTTGGTTTCCTTGGCTTTCTGCAGGTCTTCACCCTTCACTTCAGAGAGGGCATAACCCAGAGCCTTGCGCTCACGCTTGATACCGAGGGCGGTAACAACCACCTCACTGAGCTGAGTCTTATCCTCAGCCATCATTACCTTCATGCCCTGGCTGGCTTTCACTTGTACGGGGTTGTAACCCACGTAGCTCACCTCCAGCATATCGCCGGGCTTACATTTCAAGGTAAAATTACCGTCGAAATCGGTAACGGTACCAACGGTAGAACCCACCACCTTAACGGTAGCACCAATCATTGGGCCATTAGCATCCTCAACGGTACCAGAAATCTTCTGGTCGTCAGGGACAGCCGTGACCTGAGATGTACGATGTTCGGCATTAGCCGCCATCGGCATCCACATCATGCCTGCGCCGAGCAGGCAGAGAAGCATTGTTTTTTTGTTCATTGTTGTTTTGGTTATGATATAATACGTTAGACGTTTTTTCATGCTGCAAAGGTACGTTATAATATAAGAACGCGGGTTTGAAGGGGGACAAAAAAGGTTTGAATACTAGGATTGATAGATTTCAAACCCCTTTTTGTCAGAATTCATACCCCTGGAGCGTATAATTCTTATCTCCCTTCTGTATGAGCAGTCTGCCACCACGCACGAACTTACGGGGCTTCATAGTACTTGGTACATGGTCCCTTGTACATTCTTCTATGCCAGTAGCAATACCCTCCTTGATACCATTAACTATCCAGTCAGCCTTGAGCGTCATATTGTTCCCGCGGTCAAAGATGCCAAACTTCTCATTATAATTATTAAATGAAGCAAAGGAATTGTTGTCCCAGACAAAGGTACTGAAACCACGTTTGAGACATTCGCTGACAAGCGTCTTGCAGTAGTAAGACATATTCTCATGGATAAGAGCCTTGGAGGAATTTGTCAACCAATGGTCTGTAATTCCCCACTCTCCTACGAGAACTCCAAGACCTTGAGAACTCCAAGTATCGAATGCCTGCTGCATATCACTCTGCAGTTTCTGTTCATTGTGGTTGGGCGGTGTCGAACCATAGTCTTTATAAAGATCACCCCAATAAAAATATTTATCATCCCCACAATAGTCCCACGGCTCATAATAGTGAATCTCCACACTCATATACTCTTTTGCATTCTCTGCTAAGTCGGTAGGAACGGTGAAGCCACTGAGTCCAAAGGAAAGGCTGCAGTTGTACGTTTGTACTATCAGGTGGCGCTTCAGGTTGTTGCCGCCTGTAGCACGCACGGCATTAACAAATGTCTGGTTGTAGCTGTTCTGTACATCTTGGTTCTCTGCCGTTGGAGCGTTATAATTATCGGGAACGTGTACCTCATTGGTGCCTGCAAAGGCAAGATTATAGTCATAGTCCTTGAAGGCATTGGCTATATTCGTCCAAAGCAAAGTCAACTTCTGGTTGTTATAATCCTTATAATAATTAGTAGGGCGACTCTCCAGCCATTTGTCGTGATGGGTGTTGATAAGCACCTTCATCCCCAAGTTCAGGGCATAGCCTACCACCTCCTTAACACGCTGCAACCACCGAGAGTCAATAGTCATGTTTTCTGCATTAGTGATATGACACTGCCAGCGAACGGGAATGCGTACGGCATTAAAGCCTGCATCTTTGACTGCCTGTATCATCTGCTGTGTAACCACAGGATTACCCCATCCCGTCTCAGCCTGCATCGCATTACTAGGATTGCCAAAGTTCGTTGACTCATTATTCCAACCAGGAGGCGGACATTCCAACTGGTTACCTAAATTCCAACCAGCTGTCACTTCCTGGTTCCATTTACGTGCTGAAGGCTGTGCCCATACGGACACAGCCATCAGACAAGTCGTGATGAAGCAAGATAATCTCATGCTCACGCGGTTTAAACAATCTTTTTATTACTTGACTAAAACTTATTTCATCAGCACCTTTTTGCCGTTGACAATATAGAGACCCTTGGTGGGGTTAGCAACTACCTGACCATTGAGGTTGTAGTAGCGGTTGTCATTCTTCACGCTGGAAGCAACATTATTGATAGAAGTGGGATTCAGCACGATTTCCTTAGTTGTACCGATAGCCTTAATCTTGAAGCCACCGTTACCCCACAATGCAACACCACCCTTATCAATAAAGGCGTTTTGTACGAACTCCTGAGTCAGCTGAACCTTTACAACGTTGTCTGCATCCAAAGCCTGCATGTGGTTATAACCATCAGAAGGATACGACGTAACAGCCCAGTCTCCCCAGGCGCCAGCAATACGGAAGTCGCCGCCTGTGGCATTATCCATCAGGAAGTAGAGGTTACAAGCCTTGGTAAGTTTCTCTGTAAAGATGGCGAAAGCCTCATTTTCGGTATTCAGCACCATACATTTTGCGCCCCAACCGTCAATCTCCTGCTCACCTTGCCACAATACAACGGGATCCAAATCATCGATAGTAGCAGGTTCGCCACCTTCATATGTTGCTACAACCTTTGTCAGTTTGTAGCCATAACCGACTATCAGCATACCTTCACGTACATCCACAATAGCCTTGTTGGCCTCAGTATAAGTAAACACAAAGGTGTTTGGGGTTTCAGCAGGAAGGTCGAACTGAGCAACTACCTGATCTTCGGGATTATCGCCCCACCAATTGGTGGTTATGCGCATAGCATGATAGTTCTCTGGCATATCAACGAGTTCATAAGACAGGGTAATCTTTGCACCCACAGGGACATCAGCCATATCAGCCGAAGCAATAAGCACATTGCTTTCGCCCCAGTTAATATCCTTACTTCCTTCCCAAAGAGTTTTCTCTGCAGCGTTTACGTTCACTACTGTTAAGATGCTCAGCATCACTAAGGTAAAAATTTTCTTCATAATCAGTTGTTTTATTTGAGTTATTGAATTTTGTTTCGACGCTGCAAAGGTACGCTAATATATAATAAGGTAGGTTTAAAGACAAACTTAAAAGGTTTGAATACTGAAACTTGTCTAAAATCAGACCTTCTTTGTCAGTTTTCTGCCCATAGGGATATAGTTACCGCCTCTTGAAAAGGGGGGTTATAACGACCTCATCTACGGCGTTTATCAACCACGAAGATAGTCCTCAACAATCGCTTGACCCGGGTCAACAGATCGCTCGACCTAGGTCAACAATAAATCCGACCTAGGTCAACAGATTGTTTGACCTAGGTCGGACACTTAGTTTTATATGGTCACTATGTACGACTTTTTAGAATTTGCTGTCAAATTCCAAGAGCTCACGCGCACCGACTTCGTCGCTGCCTGAGTCAAACTCATCAGTAGAGTTTAACACTTGTACGGGTACAGAACCTGCCAGCAACGTAGTCTGGTTATTGACGGCTACTACAATATTCTCGGGTGCGATATATGTCTTTTTCATTGTTAATCCTCCTTATCTTATTTAATTACAACCTTTTTACCATTCAAGATATAGATGCCCTTTGTGGGATTAGCAATCCTGCGTCCCTGCAGGTCATAATAACCATTCATCATGAAGCCTTCACTCTTAACCGCATTGATGCCAGTTGTCTCACCATCACCGAATGACACATTCAGCTCGTGGGCACCAGCACCTGTTACCAATACATAAGCTCTATTATCAGGAACATTAACAGCACTTGTTAATTTTAAGAACTTCAACTCTCCCGCTGTCGTTGCTTTTTTCATAACATATATACTGTTAGAGCCATCACTATTACGAGATGTTTCAACAACATTTGCCTGCAATGCATTTCCGGATACTGTTTCTGCATCATCCAAAGTTACAGGAATCTTATAAGGGTTCCATGCTGTTCCTTTCAGCAAAAGTCCCGTCTCAGCAGCGACAGCTGTCGTCTTCTGAACGAAGGACAAGGTATTACCAGACAGCGAACCTGTGTAAGCCTCCAACCCATCGGGCAGATTGGCCAAGTCAAGCTTCCAAGCACTACTAAACGTAGAAAAACCATTAGCATCCAGATTTACTAACAATCCCTTCGAATACTGTAATAAAGCATACTTTGAAGTAGAGATAGCCTTTATTCTCATATTATTGCCCCAGAACAGAATATTCTTCCATTCCTCTGCTTTGATGATATCGACAAGCCACTGCTTAACGTCTATTTTAATAATATCATTAACGTCATAGACATAATAGTTCTTATCATAATTATCTTCTGTATTATGCGTGTCTTTATCTGCTTCCCAATTGTTATCCATCAGTTTAATGCCGGTTTCATTATTCTCAGGATCAACTTTTTCTGCAAGCACATAAAGTGTACAAGCTTCTGTAATGCCAAGTTCACCAATAGTAAGTTTAAGACATTTATCATCATCTCCACTCCAATTACGAATTGTCTGATTACCATTCCATTTAATGGCAGCAGGTGTTTCTGAACTCAACGTTGTTACTCTTATGACGTGAAAACCATGACCGTGAAGGGCGAAACCATTAGCGGCAATAGCATCTTTGATATCAGATGTAACCACAAATTCCACTCTGACATAACCGCTGAAGCCAAACTCGGCGTCATGCTCGCCTTCATGTCCAGGCAGAGCTTCCCATGACCAATTATCGAAATTATATTTGTGATAGTCCTCTTCTACAGGGGCAAAGTAGAAATATAACTTCTGCCCAATTGTCATCGCGGCGAAATCACTTTGTCCCAATTCTTTCCATTCTCTGTTGGGATTATCTGCAGGTGTTAAATCCCAGTCTACATTGTAGTCTCCCTCCCACAGAATTGTTTCTGCTGCGGAGGCGTTCATTACAGTTAAGATGCTCAGCATCACTAAGGTAAAAACTTTCTTCATTGTTGTTTTCAGCTTTGTTTGTTATTATTTTGTTTTCTCGCTGCAAAGGTACGCTAATATATAATAAGGTGGGTTTTAATACATACAGAAAAGGTTAGAATCCGCTCATCTGTCAGAATTCTAACCTTTTCTGTTAATCTTCAGTATCTTCTTCCTTTTTTATTTTCTTCTTCAGACGTCTGACACGCAACATCTGCACTATCAGCAGCAAGAACAGTACGCCTGCCGCGGCAGCACTATAATGGAACCAACGGGTTTTCTGATTCAGCTT
>Ga0265299_10005431_pt1 | contig 11817 bp, 9 predicted proteins | sample AusTroGonzalo_MG_4_FD_193485 | JGI IMG/M metagenome (GOLD analysis project Ga0265299, IMG submission 193485) | Bovine rumen microbial communities from tropical cattle in Woodstock, Queensland, Australia - Gonzalo_02 | ecosystem: Host-associated > Mammals > Digestive system > Stomach > Rumen ...
GTGCGCGCCGACTTGCCCAAGGGTGAAATCACCTATGGCGACGTGCTCGATATAGCTCCTTTTGAGAACAAAATCGCTTTCGTCACACTCTCCGGCGATGCACTGACCGAGTTGCTGGGCCAGATAGCTGCCGTCGGTGGCGAGGGGATGAGCCAGTCGGTGCGAATGGTCATTAGTAAGGACCACAAACTAGTCAGTGCGACCATCAATGGCGAACCCATCGATCCTGCCCGCAGCTATCGCATCACCACGATAGACTACTTGCTGGGTGGTACTGATAAGATGGAGGCTTTCAAGAAGGGTACTAGTATCAATTCACCCAAGGATGTAAGCAATAACACACGTTTCATCATCATGAACTACTTTCGCGATATGCAGAAACAGGACAAGGTGGTGGACTCTGAAATTGAGGGACGTGTAAAGGTAAAAGAGTAAAAAGGTAAAGAAGTTAAAAAATAGAAAACTATGAAGAGAAATGCAATGATATCAGAAAAGGTGGTAAAACTGGTGGTATTCCTTTTACCTTTTTACTTTTTTGCCTTTTTCCCTTTGACTGCTTCGGCCAAGAAGCACAAGCAGTTGGTCATTCTGCACACGAATGATACCCATTCGCAGATTTTTCCCATCAGTTCCCAGTTGCCTGACACGATGAAGGCGGGTAGGGGAGGCTTCCTCCGTCGTATTGCCATGTTGAAGGAAGAGCGTCAGAAACATCCTGATTTGCTCTATTTCGACTCTGGCGACTTCTGGCAGGGTTCGGCCTATTTTACCATGTTCAAGGGCGATGTGGAGATTGGTTTGATGAACCAGATGGGTATTGATGCGTCAACCATCGGCAACCACGAGTTCGACTTCGGACTCGACAATATGGCTGAGATGTTCAAGAAAGCCAACTTCCCCATTCTCTGTGCCAACTACGATTTTACGGGCACGGTGATGGAGGGAGTTACCAAACCCTGGATCATCATCAAGCGCAACGGGGTGAAGATTGGCGTGTTTGCCGTCTGTCCTAAGTTGGAAGGCTTGGTGTCCGGCAAGAACTGTCCTGGTGTGAAGTATCTTGATCCGGCACAAGTGGCACTTGAAACTGCCACCATGCTGAAGCAGGACAAGAAGTGCGACTTGGTAATCTGCATCTCCCATCTGGGTTGGAACAGCAATCGTGGGCAGGACGATCAGTATTTGATTAAGTGTTCACGCAATATCGACCTAGTGCTCGGCGGTCATACCCATACCTATATGGAGGAGTTGCAGTACGAGAGCAACCTCGACGGCAAACCTGTCCCCGTCGACCAGAACGGTAAAGCCGCCATCTTCGTAGGAAAGATGGTCGTGGACCTTTACTCAAAGTAGAACGTCAGCACTATCATTTTCGACTGTGCGCTGCTGACACTGCCTGCATAGGCCTTGAGGTTGGCATCGCGCAGTTCGTCTTTGTGGCCCGTATCCAGCACATTGCCCAGACCGAAACAAAACTTCAACTCAGGAATTAATTTGAAATACGGCAGATAGAAGTCGCAGCCCAGTCCCACCTCCATCATCGTATTATAGCGGTTCAGGCGTACAATGTCCGAATCGCCACTGGTCAGGTTCATTACAGGATTCACTCCTGCCATGATGTACGGACGGTGGTTGTTCCAGCGAGGAGCAGCAAATTTCAGGTCGATGGGCATCGAGACGTAGGTGTTTTTCAGGTCTTGCGTCTGGGTAAATGGCCTGCCCTCGGCATCCACGTCTTTCATATTGATAAACGTCAGGTGCTTGGCTCCGAAGTGCATCTGGGGTGTGAAGCGAAGGGAAAAGTTGTCGCTCAGTCGCCATTCTGCCAGTACGCCCACCGTGAATCCCGGGTTCCATTTGTCGGCATCACAGTAAATCAGTTCGTCGTGTACGGTGCCGTCCTCATAAGTGATGCGCTGCGGCCCCACATTCTCAAACTCAATATCCTGCATGTTCAGACCCACCAGTATGCCGAAATGCAATGGGCGCAGGTCGATGTATGGCTTGTTCTGCACGCGGCGGTCCATCTGTGCAACGACAGCCAGCGAGCAGGCTAAAATGATAGTCAGTATAGCAAATAATCGTTTCATATACTCTATTATAACGCGAATAACGGGCAGTTTATTATTTCGATAATGTATAAATTAAGTGTTAAACCATCATTTTCTCTACCATAAATTAGGTATGAACCAAAAAAATGCTTACCTTTGCATCACAATTAGTAAGTATTTTAAGTTAAACAATTTAATTTTATAAGATTATGGCATACGTAATTGGTGACGACTGCATCGCATGTGGAACATGTATCGATGAGTGCCCCGCTGGAGCTATCTCTGAGGGCGACAAGTATTCAATCAACCCTGATATGTGCACAGAGTGCGGCACATGCGCTGACGTTTGTCCGTCAGAAGCTATCAGCCTTCCCTAAGGAATAAGCTGAATTATGTGGTTAAATCATGACGGGCTCCCCAATGGGAGCCCGTCTCATTTTTGTCTTAGAGTTCTGCATCAGAGCACTGGAAGGTGGTACCCTTCGAGATGTCGCCAGTCTCCAGACCGAGCTTGAACCACTTCATGCGCTGCTTGGAGGTGCCGTGGTTGAACGACTCGGGAACGGCATAGCCGCGAGCCTTGGTCTGCAGATAGTCATCACCGATCTTCTGGGCACAATTGATGGCTTCCTCAATGTCGCCGTCCTCCAGTGAACCGAAACGCTTGTTGTCGTGATGAGCCCACACGCCGGCATAGAAGTCGGCCAGCAGCTCCAGGCGTACGCTGAGTTTGTTGGCTTCGGTCTGACTGAGCTTAGCCATCTGAGCATGTACCTTTTCGAGCGTTCCCGTCAGGTATTCCACGTGATGTCCCACCTCGTGTGCAATGACGTAGGCATACGAGAAGTCGCCGTCGGCTCCCAGCTGTTGCTTCATGGTGGTGAAGAACGACAGGTCGATATACAGCTTCTGGTCGCCTGAGCAATAGAACGGTCCCATGGCTGCGGAGCCCTGTCCGCAAGCGGTTTGTGTGCCGTCAGTATAGAGCACCATGGTGGGGGTCTGGTACTGGGCACCGTGCTGTTTGAAGATTTCCGTCCAGACATCCTCCGTGCCGGCCAGAATCTGTGTCGAGAACTTCGCCAGCGCCTGCTCCTCCTCAGTGAACTCGCGCTGTCCTTCGTTGACCTCGGTGTTTCCACCGAAACCATTTTGCTGAACTTGCTGTACCACGGCTTCCAGGGGATTGCCACCCGTCATCCAAGCCATCAGGGCCACTACGATAATACCGCCGATTCCCAGACCGGCCTTAGCACCACCGCTCATACCGCGGCGATCCTCCACATTCGAGCTTTCGCGTCTTCCGTCTAATTTCATAATGCTATAGTTTTAAAGTTTATATTTTTGGCTGCAAATATAATCATTTTTTAGTAAATCACACTATAAATGTATCCTTTTTTTTCGTTTATGAAGGTTTCGAAGTGCTCTGAACCGTCCAGCACCTGCTTCATGTTGTCGGTGATACCATGTCCCGTCAACTTCAGTTTGGCCTCCTTCATGGTCCACAAACGGATGAATTCCACGTTGGGCTGTGCAGCTTGTTCTATCTGTTGCACCTCTGCATCGTTCATCGTATAGCGCACCAGGGATTCCTTGAATTCACGGATGCTCTCGATGTCGATGCCGACGGGCCGGTTGCTGACAGCGCAGATGACGGCTTCGCGACAGTGGCTCAGGTTGAAGTGGATGTCCGGGTGGCCGACGATGGCGGGTTTACCGTGCTCGCCGTATTCGAACACGGGACGCTCCGTCAGGCCGTAATCTTTTTGCAATCCTTCACAGAGCAGCAGATAGGCCATGGCACACGTCTTGCGCCCCAGCTCGAATTTGAACTTCAGGGCCTGCTCACGGCGCTGTTCGCTCAACAGTGGCAGCGCGGCGTCGAGGTCGAAGCCGGCTATGTCGTCATTCAGATAGATCATCTTCAGATTTTTCTGAGTTTTCTGAGTTTTCTGAGATCTCCTCGAGCGACAGCTCCGCTTTGGGAATCCGGCGGTTAGGATTCTCCTTGCCTCCCAAGTCGATGAGTTCGCGGCCTTTCTGCACCACACTCTGTCGGCCGGTAAACAGTTTGTTGCCTGCTGCGTCGAAGTCCTTGCGCACCAGTTCGATGTGCTCTCCCAGCTTGTTGTAGCGCTGAATGAAGTCGCCCAGTCGGTCCAACAGCTGTTCGGCGATACCAAACACCTTCTGCTGGTTCTCGGCTTGCTGGTTTTGCACCCAGGCAATGTGTATCATGTGTAGGATGCCCAAAAGGTTCTGTTCGCCGGTGACGAACACCTTATGTTCGAAGGCGTCGCGCCATAGTGTGGGGTCGTTGGCCAGCGCCAGTTGCAGCGACGACTCGAAGGGTACGAACATGATGACGAAGTCGATGGCTTCGCGGGGGGCCTTGATATACTTCGAATAGTCTTTGCGCGACAGCTCGTTGACGTGCGAACGGATCGACTTGATGTGCTCCTGCAGAGCACGTTCCTTTTCCTCGGGTGTCTCGGCATTCACGTAACGTTGGTAAGCCACGAGCGACACCTTCGAGTCGATGATGGCATCCTGTCCCTGCGGATAGTGCAGAATGACGTCGGGCTGCATCTCGCGACCGGTCTCGTCGTGTTTCAGTGGACGCCCCAATTCGTCGCGCAAGCGGGTCTGTAGCTCGTAATGGATACCCTCGGTCAGTCCTTGTGATGCCAGCAGGTCGCCGAGGATGATTTCACCCATATTGCCGCTGATCTTGTTGTCGCGGCGCAGTACGTTGGCCAGACCCTCGGCCTTCTCACTCATTTCACGTCCCGTCTCCATCATCAACCTGAGTTGCTCCTTCAGTGACGCTGTCTGGGCCGTGTGGTCCTTGGTGTTGTCGTTGATGGCCTGACGCATCTCGCTGATAGCTTGTTTCAGCGGTTGCGTGATGTGGTCCATGCTCTCCTGATTCTCTTTGTTCAGGTGACGGGCCTGCGCCTCGGCCATTAACACGCCCATGTCGCGCAACTGGTCTTTGGTGGTTTTCATCATTTCTAACTCCGTCTCTTTCTTGGCCAGTTCCACCACCAGCCGAGCCTGCTTCGAGTTCATCACAAAGTAGACTGCCACAGCCCCAAGGGCTATACCTATTATTATATATAATATTGTCATCATAATGATTATGTTTCTGTTTGCGTTTGGGGCCAGTTCACCAGATAGAGTCGCTCCGTGGCGCGGGTGAACGCCGTATACAGCCAGTGCAGATAGTCGGCCGTAAGCATGTCGTCGGTCATATATCCCTGATCAATGTACACATGTGCCCATTGTCCGCCCTGTGCCTTATGACAGGTGGCGGCATAGGCGAATTTCACCTGTACGGCATTGTAGTAGCGGTCCATTTTGACTTTTTTGATGCGGTCGGCCTTGTGGGGGATGTCGGCATAATCCTCCATCACCTTATTATATAGTGTCTCCTGTTGTTCGCGGGTCAGCGCGGGAGCCTCCGACGTCAGCGTGTCAAGCAGGGTCATCATCGTCAGTTCGTAGTCGTCGTAGTCAGGGAATGTCATAGTGACTTCAGCAAAGCGGAATCCGTACTGCTCGTGCACGTGGCGTACGCGACGTACGACGGCTCTGTCGCCGTTGGCTAGAAACGACATGGGCTGTTCAATCTTCTCCGTGGCCTGCCGCAGTTCCTCTTCCAGCCAGTAGTAGTTGTTCTTGACAATCATGAGCTGATCGCCAGAGCAGAGTTCATCTTCGCAGTACAGCACCTGATTGCGGATGCCCTGATTGTAGATGTTGGCGCGCTTGTTGCTACGGGTGATGACGATGGTCTCGTCCTGTCCCACATGCGAATAGCTGTTGGCCAGCGTCTCGATGAGTTCGTTGCCCGGCACAATGCAGATGTCGTCGAACCCCGCCACCCGTATTTTCGGCAGGGTGGGGGTGAGGCCCTCTAACCATTCACCGTTTACCGTTAACCCTTCACTCCTTATCCTCGTGGCGTTCCACAGAATGCCCGACTCCTGACTCTGTCGCAGCACCTGGCTCAAGTCGCATTCGTGCACGTGCAGCCCATAGCTGCGCAGCACGTCGCTTTGCAGTGCGGGACTTTCGGTCTCGCCTACGGGGGGCAGCTGTGCGCGGTCGCCAATAAACATCAGGCGGCAGTTGCGGTCGTTGTAGACGAAGCGAATCAGGTCGTCCATCAGTTGTCCACCGGCAAAGATGGTGTCGTTGAACGATGACGCGTTGGCTATCATCGAGGCCTCGTCCACAATGAACAGCGTATCCTGTGCATTGTTGAAGTTCAGTTCGAAGCGGCCCTCCAGTGATTTCTGCCGGTAGATGCGGCGGTGGATGGTGAATGCCGCATGTCCCGCATACAGCGAGAATACCTTGGCGGCACGCCCCGTCGGAGCCAACAACACCAGTTTCTGGCCCAGCGTAGCCATCGCCCTGACGATGGCAGCGGCCAGTGTGGTCTTACCTGTTCCTGCCGAACCGCGCATCACCATCACGGCCTCTGTGTGGCGGTCCGTCATGAACCGTGCGAAGGTCTCGATGGCCTGGTCTTGCTCGGCGGTCGGCTCTAGGACCAGCGCCTCGTAGATGCGGTATGTCAGCTCGTCAGTAATCATATTCGCCTGCGAAATTACAAAAAAAAGCCTAAATCTCCAAAAATATTTTGACCTTTGATCATTTTTTCGTAACTTCGCACCCGATATGACGAATATTCAGAAGACAAATATCATTTTGGCGCTGGTCAGTGCGGTGTTAGCCGTGCTGTGTGTACTGAGCATCATAGAGAAATAGACTATGAACAGACAACGACTCATCATCCGAATTAGCCGCGATGCCATCGCCTTCTCGACTATCGATGAGGGTAAGGTGCGATACGAACGCTACCCGATGAACAGCGGCATATCGTTGGCGGCGAATATGCGTGAGGCGCTGCGCACCCAGCTGTTGCTACAGGACGACTACGAGCGCGTCATGGTGCTCATTGACTCGCCAGTACTCTGCGTACCCGTGGCCGAGTTCCGTGAAGAGGAGCGCGACCAGCTATTTTACTATTCCTTTACGCGACAGAACCATCAGACGGTGGCGCATGCCATTCTGCCCGACTTGAACGCCGTGGCCATTTTCTCCGTGCCGAAGGACTTGCGTCAGGTGTTGGCCGACCGCTTCGGCTGTGTCAGCTACCAGCCGCTCATGTCTACCGTCTGGCGCCACATGTACCAGAAGAGCTTCACCGGTCCTCACGCCAAGCTCTACTGCTACTTCCACGACCGCAAGGTCGAGGTATTCAGTTTCGAACACAACCGTTTCAAGTTCCAGAATGTCTATGCCGCCACGACCGTCGACGATGCCCTCTACTATGTGCTGTCCGTTTGGAAACAGCTGGGTATGGATCCGCAGAACGACGAGTTGCATCTGGCTGGTCAGAGCGATGACATGAAGGAACGTGCCCTGCAGTTCGTCAAGCGTGTCTTCGTTAGCAGTCCTACCGGCGAGTTCAACCGCGCCCCCGTCACGCAAATCGACGGTATGCCCTACGATACGATGTTAGTGTATCTGAAGTAAGAAGAAAGATGTAAGAGGTATGCGTATCATTACCGGAAAATACAAAGGCCGCCACTTCGACATTCCGCGGTCGTTCAAGGCCCGTCCCACTACCGACTTTGCCAAAGAGAACATCTTCAATGTACTCATTCAGTACGTCGACTTCGACAGTGCAGAGGCTCTCGACTTATTCTCCGGAACGGGCAGCATCACCCTCGAACTCCTGTCGCGAGGCTGCAGCCGCGTCGTCAGTGTCGAGCTCGACCGCGACCATCATCGCTTCATTCAGGACTGCCTGAAAAAACTCGGTGTCACCGATACCGTCATCCCCATTCGCGGCGATGTGTTCCGTTTCGTCAAATCCTGCCACCAGCAGTTTGACTTCATCTTTGCCGACCCGCCCTATGCCCTCAAAGAATTGCCCACGCTACCTGACCTCATCGTCGAGCGTGGACTGCTCAAGACTGACGGGCTCTTCGTTCTGGAACACGGCAAGGATTACGATTTCAGCCAACACCCACACTTCGTCGAGCATCGCCAGTACGGCAGTGTAAATTTCTCCATTTTTCGCCCTTAGCACCGCTTCAAATGAACAAAAAAAATTAGAGATGTCTCACGACATCCCCAATCCTTTTCTAACTAACTTATTATCAACTATTCATTACTCATTCTGATTTTCACGATGCAAAGTTACGGACTTTTTAAGACAGAACAAGCAAAAAAACAAAAAAAAGACACGTAAACGTTTGCAGGTTTCCGTAATTTTACGTAACTTTGCAACCGAATGGTTGCGAGTCTCGGAGGCACCTCGATAATTGGAGCGCTGCTCCATTGCACTCGGCTTGCACGAGACTTGTCAGCAATAACTAAAAACAGAGCGATTATGGCTAATAACAAACAACGTCGTACTTCACTGAAAGACTTGGCCCGCGAGTTGGGTGTGAGTATAGCAACCGTCAGTCGCGCCTTGCGCAGCAGTCCCGAGATTGGCAAGGACATGCAGCAGCGCGTAAAGGACTTGGCTAAGAAGCTGAACTATCGTCCGAACCCCTTTGCCCAGAGTTTGCGCAAGGAGGCTCCGAAGATGATTGGTGTGGTGGTGCCGAATCTAGTGTCGCACTATTATGCCGCCGTGCTGGATGGCATTGAGGACGAGGCTCGCCGCGAGGGGTACAGTGTGATTAGTGCGAACAGTCACGAGACCACGGAAGACGAGATTATGGCGGTGGATACTTTCATCGGACTGCATGTGGAGGGCATCATTGCTTGTCTGGCCCAGAATACGAAAAACTACCAGCACTACGAGGAACTTTCCGATATGGGCATTCCTTTGGTGTTCTTCGGACGTACGTGTCTGTCAGACCGCTTCTCGAGCGTCACTGCCAATGGCGACGAGGCTGCCTACGAGGCCACGCAGCATCTGATTGAAACGGGCAGCAAGCGCATCGCCTTTATCGGCGGTCCGAACCATTTGGACATGGTGTGCCGTCGCAAGCACGGCTATCTGGAGGCGTTGCGCGACAATAAGATACCCATTGACCGCAATCTGGTGGTGTGCGACAAGATAGATTACCAGGTGGCGCTGCAGAATACGACGGACCTGCTGGAAAGCGAGCAGCGTCCGGATGCCATCCTAGCGTTTAACGACATCATTACCTTTGCTGCCTTTACTGCCATCAAGAACTGCGGACTGACAATTCCGAAGGACGTAGCGCTGATTGGTTTTACCGATGACGTGCATGCGGACTATGTGACGCCGCGCCTGTCGGTCATTGAGGACCAGTCGCACCAGATGGGTGTCAGGGCGTGCCAGCTTTTGCTGAAGAACATTCAGGGCGACACGAAGGTGCATAAGGAGATTGTGCCCCAGCAACTGCGTATTCGCGAGACGTCAGCCAAGACGCTGCTGAAGAAGGCGGTGATGGTGCTTGCCTTCCTGTTGATGCTGCCTATAGTCATTCAGGCAGCCATTCCCGATATGAAGTTCCGCAGGCTGGATACGCGTAACGGACTGTCGAATTCGCAGGTGAACTGCGTCTACCGCGATTCGAAGGGTTTTGTATGGATTGGCACGTCGTACGGACTGAACCGCTACGACGGCTATCGTGTAAAAACGTTCTTTACGAACATGCGCGACACGACAACCATGCGAGACAATGCCACCACCGAGATTATGGAGGGCTGGGACGGCAAGCTGTGGCTGCATCAGGGTTTGAACTACAGCGTCTATGACCCGAAGACGGAAAAATTCGAGCGTAACGCCTCGAGAGAACTAGAGCAGTATTTTGGCTTCAACAAGGGTGTAGAGAAAATTTATATCGACTCGAAGAAGAACTTCTGGGTGAAGTTCTACGATATTGGTCTGTGGTATTACAATCCGCATACAAAGAAGACAAACCACTTCAATTACGGCTATGCGCTGCAAGATATCAATCCTACCTATAATATTAGTGTCTGCGCTGACTATATCGACAAGGTGCTGATGGTGACTACCAATGGCGAGTTGTGCTGTTTCGATGGTGAGAAGGGCTTGAAGGAGTTCGACGACACATGGATGAAAGATCACGGCTCTCGCGAGAACCGAGAATACCATCTAGCTGTGGACCCCGACGGCAACATCTGGGTGTCGGTAGAGGAGCAGAGCTTCATCAAGCTCAAGAAGGACAACCAATGGGTGGTAGGTATCAAGAACTACTTGCAACAACAGCAGATTGAAGGTCTACCCGAGGAGTTGCAAGTCTGGGACATGAAGTTTGACGGCAAAGGCCGTTTCTGGGCTGCTACTGACCACGAGGGTCTGCTGATTTTTGACCTGAAGAACCATGAGATGCGCCAGTTCTTGAACAACAAACTGGACGAGTCGACGCTCAGCGACAATACAATTCGTAACATCCTGATGGACGACCGTGGACTGGTGTGGATCGGTACGTATAAGAATGGTGTCAATATGTACAAGGAGGGTTCGAACAGCATGATGAACCTGGAATTGGGCGACATCAATGCCGTCAGTGAGGATCGCTACGGCAACTACTGGCTGGGAACGAACGAGAAAGGTATCCTGGTGTATAACCCCAAAACCAACGAAGAACTGGCGCGTTATACGAAGGAGAACAGTCCCATGCTGGGTAACATCATGGTAGGTTCCTATAGGGCGCACGACGGTAGCGTATGGTTTGGCGGCTATAACAGTGGTCTGACGCGGTGTATTCCACGCAATGCCTCGGGCGAGGCCACGATCATTAGTTACCGCCATACAGGCGAACCCGACGGTCTGGCCACTGATAACGTGTGGAGCATCACCGAGGATAAGTGGGGCCGCATTTGGCTGGGTACGCTGGGCGCGGGCATCCAGATGCTCGACCTGAAGACGGGTAAGTTCCGCACATGGGATTCGAACAACACCTCGATTCCTAATAACTATATGACATCAGCCTCGTGGATAAAGAAGGGCTGGCTGATGATGGGTACCAGCTGGTATTATTCGTATGTGAACCCCGTAACGGGACAGCTTGTGAACAGAGTCATTCCCGAAGACCCGAGCGTACCTGTGCAGACGGGTAGTACGGTGAGTGTCATAGAGGACTCGCGTGGCATTATCTGGCAGGGCTCCAACTCGGGAGTCATCGCTTGGGACCAGAAACGCAAACAGGTTCGTCTGCTTGATATGCAGGATGGACTCTTCGGGTCGAGTGTATGCTCGGTTCTCGAGGACCAGCAGCATCATATCTGGGTTGTCACGGAACATGGCGTGTCGAAGATTGTGCCCCAGTTGCAGGAAGACGGCAAGTGGCAGTTCAGCGTCAGCAGCTATAATAACCGTGACGGACTGCAGCAGGCAGCCTACAACCAGCGTTCGACGTGTTTGACGCACGACGGACTGGTGCTTATTGGCGGTCAGGGCGGTCTAGACATCATCAATCCCAAGGTGCTCACCGGCAAGAAAAGCAAGGAGTGTCCCATCTTCAGCGGACTGCAGCTGTTCGATGCTGATGTGCCTGTGGGGCGCGAGATTGACGGCCGTGTTATTCTGGACGAGGCGCTGGACGTGTGTCGCGAGATTACGCTGCGCTTCAACGACCAGTTTACCATCCAGCTGGGATCTGATGAAGGCATGATCAACAACGGCAAGCGTTTCGTCTACCGTTTGGAGGGCTTCAACGAAAACTGGGTAAAGACCTCGGAATTGAATCCGAATATCACCTATAACTCGCTGCGTGCCGGCAGTTACACGCTGCAC
>Ga0265299_10005433_pt1 | contig 11816 bp, 10 predicted proteins | sample AusTroGonzalo_MG_4_FD_193485 | JGI IMG/M metagenome (GOLD analysis project Ga0265299, IMG submission 193485) | Bovine rumen microbial communities from tropical cattle in Woodstock, Queensland, Australia - Gonzalo_02 | ecosystem: Host-associated > Mammals > Digestive system > Stomach > Rumen ...
GATTGCACCAAGATAGGCTTGACTCATTATAGCCAAGACGAAACCATAGATACCATTAGTTGCGGGAAGCACCACAAGCACTAGCACCTTGCTAAATTTCTTTGGATCTTCAGCCAGCACACCCGCGCCCGCCTGACCTGTATAGTATAGCCCCACTGCCGAACCTATACCACAACAAAATACACAAATCGCAATTCCAATTACCGCAATAGCCTGTCCACTCATAAATTTACCTCCTTATCATTTATGATTACATAATCTAGTTTTGCATTTAGTGGCTCAAACGCCACTCCTTCGCCCGTATAAAATTTTGAGAAATATTCAATATATTGCAATCTCACATCATGAATATACGCACCCAGCACACTCATTGCAACGTTAAACACATGCCCAATAAGCACCACGATTCCTCCGAGAATATACCCCACAGGACTCGTCATTAGCCCCATTCCTAGATTGTTGAATTGCTGAGCAATTATTGCCCCTGACAACATCAAACCAAACAACCTTGCATAACTCAAGATATCTGACAATAAATTAATAATCCCATATAGTGATGAAAAACTCTTTGTCACTTTAGTAAAACCACGACTTGTTACGCCAGCAAATAAGACTGCAATTGCCAAACTTGCTATCATCAAAATCAAACCTGGACGCTCTATCGCCACAAGGATAGAATATAATTTACTGTCCACAGCAATTTTGAAGAAATCCATTAAATATCTAGTCACGCCCATCACCATGCCAATGAGAAATAATGCCCACATAAAACCATTCACCACACCATCGACATAGTGCTTTTTCTTAAATGCATTTAATCCTCTTAGCACAAACCCTGTCACTATCTGCAAAATACCAATCCCAAGGCAAAATAGTAATAATACAATGGTATCACTTTGTGGATTTGGCATTACTCCTTGAGGAATAATCTTTAATTCAGCATGCGAGAATCCAAAAAACGAACCAAACAGAAAACCCCAAATAATTGTAAATATGCCACCATATCCTATTAGACTCCACAACCTTTTAGCGCCATTCTCCTCTCTCTGTCTAGAAGCCAACAAAAATCCCAGCAATGTGATTACCAGTCCATATCCTATATCTGCCATTATGAATCCAAAGAATATCATAAAAAATACAAACACAGTAAAGTTAGGATCTATCTCATCATATCTTGGTGTCGAATACATATTGGTTACAAATTCCGCTTTGCGTATCACACGATTATTGTGAGTCAAAGTCGGTGCCACTTCATCTTTTGACACCTCTCTAACTTCTATTACCACAGAATCAAATTTGTTTTCCAGCGTTTCCCATAGATCATTGACATTTTTCTCCGGCACAAAACACTCGAGGATAAATGTGCTTTTGGTATATCTTAACTTCGCTGAGGTTTTTAGTTTTGATATCCTATATTTTAACCAATCAGCATAAATCCTAAGATCGTCCAAATTTTTTAATTCAAATATCAAATTTTCAAGTAAATGTTCATTTTGCATAGATAACGACGTAATTTCACGATCCATCACAAGTAGTTCCGCACTAGATTTTATAGGAAATGAATATACCACCTTTACATTGCCATCACCTACATCTTTGCTTTTAAGTGAATTATTAAACAACGCAAGTTCTGCCATATGCGCACTATAATCTTCTTTTTTAAGTCTAAATTCCAATCGGAAATTTTCCTTTTTATCTTGACTTAAGCCAAATCTTTTTAGCAAGTCTTCTGTTAGATCTTCTGTTAAAGTCTTATACATTCTATCTAATAGCTGCCTCTTTTTTGTATCGCCACGCAGTTCCTCTTGTGGCGCAATCACTACGCTCTCAAGCTCCACTATTTCGCGCGGAACAAATGATATAATAGACCGTTTCAATCTAAGTATTTCATTGAAATTTTCTCGCATCTTCTCTTGACAACTTTGGATAGTTTTTACGGATTGATCCAGTCGTTCCGTATCATCGCCAATTCCAACGAAATCTTTGAGTTTCATTTCGTATACATACTCACGTTTATCTGCATCCTTTAACGCAAGTAAAAGATTTATAGAGTCCTTCACCTTTTCAAATGCTGACTCTATCACCTTTATTTCCTCATCAACGTTCTTACTACTAGTGCCCGCAATATTTCTAGCATCACAAATATGAACCACACCCAAGCGGTATAGCTCATCCAAAATTTTCTCCTTATCCTTCGCAAGTCCCAGTAGTTCAAGATGCGACATCTTTACTATTGACATTCATCTCTCTCCTTTTTGTCCTTATTATACATTTATTCAGTCACGCTACTCACAATACTATCTGCAATTTCTTTTGCTAGCACATCCAATTTTTGTTCTGCATCGCTTTCTATCTTCTTTGCCTTTTTCTCCCCTTCGCGATATACAACATCCAAAAAATTGTCGATCTGCTTGAGATTTTCTTTCTCTATATCCTCGCACTTTACTCTAGCAACATCCTTTGCCACAGAAATAATTTCTCGCTCCTTCTTTTCTGACTGACGCTTTACATCTAGACACCTGCTTTCGGCTTCTGCAACCTGCGCTTCTGCCTCTTCCTCCGCTTTTAAAACCTCTGCTAAAAGTTCATCAATTTTCGACATAAAATAAATCCCCAAAATATTTATTATATATATAATATCAAATATAGAAAAAAAGGTCAAACGATTAACATCGTAACGACCTTTTTTTAATATTTTAGCCATCTATAAAAAACGATTCACATTCCCCGCCATCTTGTTGCTGTTTTTCCTCTTCATCCAACCTCCTTAAATTATTACAGCATTCCTGCAACGCCTCGTCTGACACCTCACTCATGTCACGAACATCATAGTAATTGATTATTTTTATAAATATGTTGTCATATTTGCTATTGTGCTGGTTTATAAATTTTAGCATTTGATCCCTAGGGCTTATTTCCTTCTTTTTCATAATCACCTCAATACATTATATGCATAAAATAATGTAATAGGAATAATATATCGCAAAAAAACAAATACTAATTTTGATGAAAAAAATAGTATCTATAGTCACAATTTTATTTCTATCTTTAGTCTTGACATTGACATTTAGTTTTTATGCATGCACTCCAAATAATGAAGAATTATCTAAAGACACAGCATCAAATATTGGCATAACAAATGAAAACGCTGTGGAAAGCAACGATTTTAATGAATACTATATAGATGAAAAAACGCAAAATAACACAAAAAACTCGCAAAATCAATCAAATTATGACGAAAATTTAGAAATTCCGTCAACAGACAATGCAAAACAAGAGGTGCAAAATATAAGATTTATTGCCCCTTTTGTAGATATGGTTTCTTGGGTAGATGTGTCTAGTCCATATAGTAAAAACGGCGCCATAAATTTAAAAAAACTTGCCGAAGACTCTGGCAACTATACATACAGCCTTGGCTTTATACAATTAAACCAATCAAATCCCACGAATCCAGACGGCACAGCCCGCTGGGGATGGGGAGGCTATTATGACCTAAGCGAAAAAGGTAATGATGGCTATCAATACGAAGGCATAAAATCTTCAATTAAAGAGTTGAAGCAAGCCGGTGGCGAAGTAATTGTTTCTTTTGGTGGACAACTCGGACTCGCACCTTGGACAGTATGTCAAGACACAAAAGTCCTAATGCAGATGTACTTGGAAGTTATTAACGCATATGATTTAAAGCGCATTGATCTAGATATTGAAGAAAGCAACCAAGACGCATATCAAAACTACCAAAACGCACTAGCTCTGAAAGAGGTTCAAGACGCCACAGGTGTAAACGTCACACTCACAATACCAATCTCGCCTTCAGGTTGGGAACAAAAACAAATTGATGTAATAAAAGCATATCTTGGGACCGGTCTCAATGTTGACATAATAAATTCTATGACGATGTGTTATTACGGATATGGCGTACACGCTGACGAAGACTACGGTGACGCCAGCATCCGCGCCCTAAAAAATGCGAAAGAGCAATTGAAGACGATATATTCCGGATTTGGCATCACACTGACAGATAAAGACGCATATTCTCTGATGGGCGCAACAGTCGCCATTGGTGCCGAGTCTGGCAACCCCGATTTTACCGCAGATCTCACTAGAAAGCTTGTTTCTTTTTGTAAAGATGCAGGTGTCAGGCAGATGGCTATGTGGAATATGGAACGCGACGCCACGATAGAAAAAAATTCTGGCATTCACGGCAAATATGAACACATAAAAGAACTGTTTAAATTTCTATAAAACATTTGTCACAATGTAAAATGTGTGCTAAAATAATAATGTGAAAAATAGAGAGCAGACGGGCAGATGCCCAAATTGTAATAAAATATTAACTTTAGAAATATCAAAAAAGAAAGAAACTTGTCCTGATTGCAAGTTCCTTTTTGATGTAAAAGATGCGATCGCATCATACAAAATATTTCAAAAGGCACAAGAAGCAAAGGCGAAACAGGAATTAGAAAAGTTAGAAAACATTGATTATACAAAAGAAGCCGAATATGAGTTAAACCTAAATAATTATGACAAAGCCATGCTACTTTACGAAAAAGCATTAGAAGAGAACTCATCTAATGCAGAAGCGTGGTTTGGCCTTGTAAAGTGTCAAACAAAACGTTTTACAGATTACAACGAAGACACGCATGAGGAAGAGTTCTACAAAGCACTCACCTTTGCTGACGACAAGCAACGTGAAAGCATGTTAAATATGTACAATAATTATCTAAACGCTCGCGAGAATTACGCAAATAAGCGCACAAAAATTACAACGGATAGAATCGCCATGTTCAAAGACGCTCGCGCGCGTAGTCTTAATCAGTCAAAAAAGAAATTGGAAACCAATTTGCAAGCACATCTAAAAGTTGAAAATGTCTTTAATATTTTCACTTGCATTGTGTTTGGGTTATTATTCACCGGCGCTTTGATTTTTGGAGGTATTCGCATATTTTCCGCGGAATTAAACGGCTTACAACGTACTGTCAGCATTTTAGGAATACTTACGCTTTGTTTTGCAATGTCATATTACATTTATACAAAATTTATGTTTGTGCATTACGCAAAAATCATTTGCCACGCGCTATTCAATCAGGAAGAAAGCATCTCAAACATTGCTAGTTTAATTGGCAAAAAGCATTACGAAACAATAAATGTATTAACTTCTCTACACAACAAAGGATTTATTCCCGGATACAATATCTATGAAAAAGAATATATTTTATTCACTATCGATCCGCTAAACAATATAACGAATAATACAACAAAACAAACATCAAAAATCCCAGCGGAAAATACGCAAAACGAAACTAAAAATAGTAAAAAACTATCAAAAATTGACAAAATTTTAAAGAAAAAGTAACATTTGACTTTTTGCACAAACAATTACATTACCACTAAAATAAAAACGCATACAAAAAACCCCGCCAAATCAGCGGGGTTTATATATTATCTATTTCTCACACCAAAAGTGTATTCTTCCCTTACCTTCTATAGAGTCGAGTGGTTCCATTTTTGAGTCGAATGCTTCCACTTTTCTAAAGCCTGCTTTTTGTAGCATTGCCAGAATCTCATTAGTTGGCACACCCATCTCTATCAATATATCGAATGTCTTAGAATATACGACAGGTTCCATAAATTCATCCCCTATCATATAATAAACTTCATTTATTACGCATAGCCCATCCTTTTGATTTACGCTACGAACGTGATCAATCAACCTAGATTGCTCGTATATGGTTTCCTTCCAATTTTTCAATTTCTCATCAGTGTACACATCAAAGAGCAAATGTCCACCCTTATTTAGTGCACCATAGCAAGTATTAAAGAACGATTGCCACAACGCCTTGTCATGCAAAGAGTTCACCATATCGTGATTGCACGTAATAAGATCGTATTTTTGGTCTACCTTAAATTTATGCATTTCAGGAATATAGTAAAACTTAATATCAGGCAACGCTCCTTTAGCGTAGTCAATCATACTCTGCGCTATCTCATTACCAGCACAAACTGGTATTACGTTCTTCATACAATCAATAAACTCACCTGTCCCACAGCAGACGTCTAGACAGCTATTAATTTTTAAGTTGTGAGATTTCATATAATTGACCAATCCATGGGCTAGCCTAGATGAAAAATCACCCTGCTTCTTATGCCAAGCCTCCGCATACTTTATATCAAACGAATTCTGTACATATTCTGCCATAATTCCCCCTTACACTAGTGTTAGTATACCATAATAATTTACCTTTGGCAAACAATTTTATACACTTATTATTTATAAACTTTATTTTAAAGAAAGCAAATAACAATTACACATTTATAACATTTCAATTCATTTGCACATCTTCGTTTTTTATGTTACAATATTACTAAAAGGAGAACATATGAAACAAGTAGTTTTAATCACCGGTGGAGCCACTGGAATTGGTCGAGCCTGCGTAGAAGCGTATGCCAAAACCGGTGCACACGTAATTTTTACATATAACAAAAGCGAAACAGAAGCAAAAAACTTAAGAGAAAGACTTTCTAAAAACTATGAAGTCGAAAGTATAAAATGTGATGTAAAAAACTATGAAGAAATTTGCAAAATGTTTGATTTTATTGCAAAAAAATACAAAAAATTAAACATTTTGATAAACAATGCTGGGATTTCACATGAAGAGCTCCTAATTGATCAAACCGTACAGGACATAGAAAACATACTTGGAATCAATCTTACTGCAGCAATTCTTTCGAGCAAACTGGCTGTGGAAATGATGCTAATTTCTGGTGGATCAATTGTAAACATTTCATCAGTCTATGGAATATCAGGTGAAGCAATGGAGGCAGTATATTCTGCTAGCAAAGCCGGGCTAATAGCATTTACTGGAGCACTTGCCAAGGAAGTTGGTTCAGCGGGGATTAGGGTGAATTGTATTGCCCCTGGAATTATTGACACACGCATGAACGATGGTTTCACCAACGCGGAAAAAGCATCTTTCGTTGCCGGTTCGGCGCTAAAACGAATTGGCAAACCGGAGGAAGTCGCTAGTGTGGCTGTATTTCTTACCAGTCCAGAGGCCTCATATATCACCGGTCAGACCATACGCGTTGATGGCGGACTATAATTAAATATTATTTTTATAAACACTTGAATAATCAAATCTTGTGTGATATAATTTCAAAGCAAAAGAGGTAATTATGAAATTTTCAAGACTAGGTTCTATAACCAAAAAACAAAGAGCCGCAAACGATAACAATATGATGGAACTACTAGTGCAGACATCACAAGCCAAAATGGTGAGCGCAGGTATTTACAGTTATGGCACAATACTGCTCAAAGTTCGCCAAAAATTAGAAAAATTAATACGAGAAAAATTGGAGAAATATGACTGTGTAGAAGTTTCTTTGCCCGTGCTACAACCAAAACAACTGTGGGTAGATTCAGGCAGATGGGAAAAGTATATCAAAAATGGCACCATGCTTACATCCACTGGGAAAAATGGCGAATACTGCCTCGCCCCTACTGGCGAAGAAATAATGCTAAACTATGTGAATAGCATCGTAAAATCGTACAAAGATTTACCTATCTGTGTATATCAAATTGGCAATAAATATCGTGATGAAATCCGTGTTCGTGGCGGCATATTGCGTTCTAAGGAATTCATAATGAAGGACGCATACAGTTTTCATACCAGCACAGCGGATCTAAACCGCGAATATGAGCAGATGAAAAAATGCTACATAGAGATATTTAATGCACTCGGACTAAAGGCTTTCCCAGTGATGGCTTGTAGTGGAGATATGGGCGGTAAAATATCAGAAGAATTTATGGTAGAATCTCCACTCGGAGAAGATAAAATATTGTTAGACGAGAAAACCGGACGCGCATTTAATACTGAAATACTAGAAGATGCAGAAACGTTGAAGTTTTATCAGTCGAAATATCCAGATATAAATTTTAAAAAATTAAAAGTTGTACAAACCATGGAACTGGGACACATATTTCAACTAAATCAATTTTATTCAAAATCAATGAACGGCACATATACCAATAAAGACGGCAAAGAAGAATACTATGAGATGGGTTGTTATGGAATTGGCGTCACACGTACGCTTGGCACCGTTATTGATCTATATAGTGACGAAAACGGCCTGCGATTTCCTGAAATTATTGCACCTTTCAGATTTGGAATCGCAAATCTAAACACTCCAGAACTTAACGCCGTCGCACAAGATCTATACAATAAATTGTTAGATGAAGGCATAGAAGTTATCTGGGATGATCGCGATGCAGGAATTGGATACAAACTAAAAGATCTCACACTAATCGGCTCACGTAGGAACATAATAATTGGCAAGACCTTCATTGAGACTGGCAAAGTAGAACTTGAAGAAAATAGCATCAAGAGATTGCTCACCATAGATGAATTATTAAAAATATAGAAAATAAAACACGACAAAAAGACGGCTCATACGAGTCGCCTTTTTGCAAATAATTCTATCTTTAGCTAATCAATGCGTCCTTTATATTTTGCAAGTATTGAGTAGAGTCGCTCAAATATGAGGTTAAAGCTGTAGCATCCGCTTCTTCAATTTTTCCGTTAAAATCAATGTCCGAAATAGCACGCTCTACCGCAGATAAAAAATCACTGAAGTTTATTCTGTTCGTAATTGTCGCCGAATCCATAGCATTTACCGAACCATCATTATAGACATCGCCAAACAAACGCGTTGGTGCAGAAGCAATTTCCACCCCATGTGTATAATATGCATGAACTAGCATATAATCATTCATATCTAGAGAATTACTACCATCTAAGTCATACCTTGCCAGCAACGCATCAGTAACAGCAACACTTTCTCTAACGACTAGCTTGTCTATCATTACAATGTCTGTAAGTGTACAATTCATCATCGTTGGCACAGATGCTGGGAAAGATGTGTAAAGATATATTTCCAATAAGGCTCTATCATCTTCATTTACTATAAAATTACAATCCATATCCATCAATGCCAGTTGTCTTAGGTTGCTGCAATGACCATTTCCAAGATAATTTGTAATTGCCGTCACATCTAGGATGTTTCGCGACCCATTACCATCTATATCTCCATAAGTAAAATCTGTGTTTGCTGGTATCACTTCACCACGAACAGCATATACATACATAATAGCTGCATCTCGCTCGTTTATCATGCCATCATTATTTATATCGTATAAGTCTGTACCATCATATGCATTTACCTCATCTGCACCATATAATGAAATGTTTATCACTATGTTGCTAGTATCCGCATTGAGTGCTTGGTTTACTACTTTTACCCATAATACAAATGTCGCATATCCACTACTAGTTCCATACTTCGAGCTGGTATTCCCTGCAGCTAGTATATCTATTCCATTAGCTATGTTCGCACTGGCTGTTCCTGTATTGTCTTGCGCCTTAAACCCTAGTGTTACGTTATTGTATGTAGCACCCTTGTTTCCATTATCGTTAAAATAGTATGTGAATCTCACACCTAAGTTCTTCGAACTATTATTCACTACCTTAAACTCATACTTCACAAATGATGTATATGTAGTAGTACTATCGGGTAGCGTTTTGGTTGTCCCCATCTCCACCAGATTTTGAGATGTTGCTGTTACATTTATACTATCTGCTTGAGTGTTTGGCAATATCTGTGTCTTATAACTGTACACTCCATAGTTTGTATCTCCAGAATCGACACTCGCAATATTTCCAGACATATTCACATCTATATCTGTAGCACCAGTATTCCCACCTACATGCGTGGTCTTCATATATATATCTGCGGCAACATCTGTGGCAGAGAAGGATACTCGCGTTTGAAATCTAGTGTTCTGACTAGTAGCCGCTATTACCAAGACCACACCCACAGCCAACACCATCACTAATGCGAGCGCGCCCGCTATGGCCTTTTGCTTAAACCCCCATAAGAATTTCAACTTTCCATTTTCTCTTTTTGTGAATAATCCCATAATTTCCCCTTTAGATTTTTACAATGTCGCCACTGACACCTTTCATCTTCTGCAAATAATATACCACACCTTCCCTACGCCATGTCAAGCGAATTTAGACGCTATTTACTTTTTCCATTATCTTTAATGCTCACTTATTTGTTTTTTGACACAAAAAAGCTCGTACGAGTCGCCTTTTTGTAAATAATTTTATCTTTTAGCTAATCAGTGCATCCTTTATATTTTGCAAATATTGAGTAGGATTGCTTAAATATGAGGTTAAAGCATTACTATCCGCATTTGTGATCTCCCCATCTAAATCAATATCCATAAGAGCAAGATCTAGCGCAGATACAGTGCCACCGCCACTTACATAGTTCGTAATAGCCGATACATCAGAAACAGTTAGAGACCCATTACGATCCGCGTCACCAAACAAATGCTTCGTTGCAGAATCAATTTCTACCCCATGTGTATAATATGCATGAACTAACATATAATCCTTCATATCTAGAGAATCACTGCCATCTAGGTCATACCTTGCCAGCAACGCATCAGTAACAGCAACACTTTCTCTAACAACTAACTGATCTATCATTATAACGTCTGCAAATGTATATTTTACAGTAGCTTGGACAGGAGTTGGAGCAGATCCACCCAAATATGATTGTAGCAAAGTTCTATCATTTTCATTCACTACAAAATTGCAATCCAAATCCATCAACGCCAATTTCTTTAGGTTGTTACAATGACCACTTGAAAGATAATTTGTAATCTCCGTTACATCTAGAATATTTAGCGAACCATCGCCATTTATATCTCCATAAGTAAAATTAGTGTTTGCTGGTATCACTTCACCGCGTACAGCATATACATAGATAATAGCCAAATCCCTTTCATCTATAGCACCATCTTTATTTACGTCAAATCTGGTAATATACCAGTGATTAGCATCCACATTGCCGTCTGCAATGTCTTGTACTAATACTAAATCGTCCATAGTGTATGAACCGAGTACTTTCCATTCTGTATCGTTTCCAGTGGTATATCTCCACTCTGTACCATTCACAGTCTGCCTAAGTTCAATTTCTCTACCATCACTGCCAGGGTTTCCTTGTTCACCTTGTGCTCCCTGCGGGCCAACTTCACCCTTTTCGCCAGTTTCACCCTTGTATACCTCACCTAGAGCGTCTTTTATTTCATCTACTGTGAGCGCATCTTGCCAGTTCTCACCATCGGTAGAAAATTGTACATATTTCTTATCTTCCGACACGCGCACTTTTAAATTTACATTAGCATTACATGCAACAAACATAAAAGCACATGGCAAAACCATAAATAAAGTTAGCATAAGTTTTAGTATTTTACTTTTCATAAATTCCCCCTTTTTATTATGTGGATTATCCACATTTTTATTTAACTACGAGTAGGATAACACTTTCCCCATATTCTGTCAAGTAAATTTTGCTAAAAGGCACTTAAATCGCACACATTTATTTGTGCATTTGTACAATTTTTGATATAATAACCTCGAGGTGATAATATGCGCGATTTTGAAAAAATAAGTTTTAGTGAATTTAAAAAAATATTTGGAGATAATAAATCGCTGTATGATGCGTATCGTCTCCCCACTCGTTCATCTAAGACCACTGCCGGTTATGATTTTTATCTAGTACAGGATGTTGACATGTCCCCAGGTGAGATTGTAAAAATTCCAACTGGTATCAAAAGTCATTTTGAACCTGATGAGGCTCTACTAATTATCGTGCGCAGTTCTACAGGATTTAAATATAATATCAGATTAGTTAATCAGGTGGGTGTGGTTGATGCCGACTATTACAACAACCCAGACAATGAAGGGCAT
>Ga0265299_10005437_pt1 | contig 11812 bp, 6 predicted proteins | sample AusTroGonzalo_MG_4_FD_193485 | JGI IMG/M metagenome (GOLD analysis project Ga0265299, IMG submission 193485) | Bovine rumen microbial communities from tropical cattle in Woodstock, Queensland, Australia - Gonzalo_02 | ecosystem: Host-associated > Mammals > Digestive system > Stomach > Rumen ...
AATGAGGCGCTTGTAAGTGATGCTGCAAAACAGGAAATAATACGCAGATACTATAGGGCAAAATGTGAGTACAAGAAAGGTAATGTGCCAGAGTATGTACCTGAGAGAATTAAACTAATTATGAACGAATTAAAGATTAAGAGTGTAGATAGAGCGCCAGTTCTTGCCGCACTTAAGAAGATGGATATATCTGGCAAACCTGCAGTTGCAATAGAACTACAAGATGGGACTATCATTACGGGCAGGCAAACTGAGATACTTAGTGCAAGTGCTAGTGCAGTCCTAAATAGCATTAAATACCTTGCGCGTATAGATGATAATATCAAACTACTTATGCCAAACTTTCTTGAGCCAATCAAAGCATTGAAGAAGAATACTCTAAAAATGCGTTCTACATTGCTGTCGGTAAAAGATGTGCTTATGGCACTAGCAATTTCGGCAAGGGATTCGGAGTTTGCAAAAATTGCTCTTGAAAAAGTGGACGACCTATATGGTCTAGAACTCCATTCTACCAAAATGCTTGAGCGTTCTAATGAAGAAATTTTTCGAAATTGGCGCATGAATGTAACTTGTGAGGCGGTTATTTAATAAAATTTTAATCAAAATGTTGCAATATTGCAAAAATATGGTAGCAAATTAACAAAAATTGGATTTTATCAGTGAAAATTTAATATAAAAACGCAAAATGTTACATATTTTATTTAAAAATTATGCAAAATTACAAATTTGGGGGGATTGGATGAAGACTTTAGCAGAGTTTAAAGAGTACTTTAAAGATGAATTTAGTACTGATAAGAAGATGTATAACAGAGGTCTAAAAAGGGCTGAAAAGATTGCAAATATATTCCGTATAGCGTCCGTTACGTTTGGTCTATTATTTAGTATAGTAATTATTGCTTTAGCGTTTAGCCATTTCAAGTACATCTATGTGGTGTGCGTGTTTGGTGTTATTATTTTTGGGATACTTCTCGGATTATCTTTTTATGATATGTTTATAAAAGAAGATATAAAAGAAAGATTTGAAAATGAAGATAAGCCCACGCTTGTATCTAGTATACTAGAAAAAGATTTTGAATATTTGCAGAAGGGTAGAATTGGGGCTCAAGAGATAAAAGATAGTAAGTTATTACCAAATTTCGATGAAATGGATGGCGAAGATTTGGTTAAGATGAAATGCAAGGGTGCAGTGTTGACTGCGAATATGACATTTTCAGATGTCATACTAAAAGAGATTGTAAAACAAGGCGATAGTGTAACTAGTGAAGATATATATTCAGGATTTTTTCTCGTTGTTGATTTTGGTAAAAATATTAAGTGTGATGTGGATGTAAATACGGGTAAAATGAAGGGTATGAATATGTTTAGTACAGAATCCACGCTATTTAATGAGAATTTTGAAGTGTTTTGCAAAGACACAAAAACTGCTGAAAAGTTATTCGGTGCAGGTGTGATGCTGGCAATGCTCAATCTAAAACTAACCACTGGCGGAGAGATGAAGTTGCGCATACGCGAAAATAAATTATATCTATGCATCGACAGAGAGTTATTTTCTTTTAACATAGAGAAAAAAGTGGAGTTTGAAAGCATAAGAAACATATATGACGAGTTATCTGGCATTGAGAGGATTGTGCGAGAGATAATGAACCGCTATGAAAAAAATGAATTATCAAAGAAGGATAAATAGTTATTGACAAGTATAAAAACTTGTGTTAGAATTTTGAATATTTATATGTTTAATAAATATGTTTAGTAAAGGAGATTATTATGCATTGGTCAGAAAAAGTGGCGAGAAGGTTGATAGAGGCACACCCAGACAAGAAGGAGTTTGTACTCGCTTCGGGTATCAGTCCATCTGGAACTGTAACAGCAGGAAATTTTAGAGAATATATAACCACATATTTTGTGGGGCAGGCGTTGAAAAAGTGTGGTAAAAAAGCCCGATGTTTTCATTCTTGGGACGATTTTGACAGACTTCGTAAAGTGCCAAAGAATATAGATGCTCCAGGGTTTGAGAAGTATGTGGGATGTCCATATTCAGAGATACCATCACCATTTGGCGATGGCTCTTATGCTGAACATTTTGAGCAGGAATTTGAGAGTGCGCTGACTGAGATGGGACTCCCAATCAATACGGTGCGTCAGCGAGAAAATTATAAATCTGGCAAGTATGCAAAGCAGATTATTGATGCTATTGTTCGTCGCCGAGAGATATATGATGTGATAATGAGCTTTAAAACTCAAGAGGCTACTCAAGAGGATAGAGAGAAATATTACCCAGTGAAAGTGTACTGCTCAGGTTGTGGCAAGGATTCCACTACTGTACCTAAGAGTAGTGAAGATGGAAGATATCTCACATACAGATGTGATGTATGTGGAAAGGAAGAGACTGTCGACCTTACAAAATGGCATATGCTCAAACTTGAGTGGAAGGTAGATTGGCCAATGCGTTGGATTTACGAGGGTGTTGATTTCGAGCCAGGTGGCAGAGATCATTCAACTCCTGGCGGTAGTTATGATGTATGTAGCCATCTTATTCGCGAGGTGTGGGGGAAAGAACCTCCAGCATATCAGAAGTACGAATGGATAGGAATTGCTGGTATGGGACAGATGCATTCCTCATCAGGTATGAATATATCTCCAGCGGGGCTATTGAAATTGTATGAGCCAGAAGTTTTCTTGTGGCTGTATGCAAAATATGATCCAGAGGAAGAATTTAACTTCGCATTTGACCAGACTATACAACGTCAATATGCCGAGTTTGATAAAATGTTAGACGGTTATATCGCAGGTGCGTTGGATGAATATAATACTGCGGTGATGGAACTGGCACTCAATGGCAAAAAACCTCATAAAAGGGTGGGATTTGGCACACTTGCCAGTTTGGCACAGTTGGTGAACTACAATCGAACTCTTGTGGCTAAAATACTTGAAAAAATGGGTTTAGTGTACGACAAAGAGACTGACGAACGATTTGATAAAGTGGAATATTGGCTCAAAAATTTTGCAAATGCGGAAAGTTTCGTGCTGAATAAAGAAAAAAATGTAGCATACTACAACACAATGGATGATAAAGACAAGGAAAACATAAAGAAATTACACGATTTTCTAGCAAATGGTAAAAACCTTACCGAACAAGAGATTCAACAAGGTATGTACGATATTGTGAACGATTTGAGTCTAGACAAAAAAACTAATCAACTGCGTCAGCAAGGGTATTTCAAAAATATATATAACCTATTGTTCTCGCAGGATAGGGGGCCAAGACTATATTTGTATTTTCTCGCAATAGATAAAAAAGAGTATTTACATTTATTAGAATTTTAATAGACAATAAAAAGACGCATATATTTTATGCGTCTTTTATTTTGCTTATTATCTGTTGTTTATGCTATCTATAGGATTTTTGCGAGCAATCTTCCATACAGGGAGTAGAGTAGAGATGAATGCCACACCAACACTTACACCTAGTAGCAATAGGATTTGTCTTACACCCACAGTTAGTAGAGTGATGGTAAATCCGAGGTCTACATACAGACCGCGATTGAGTAAATACGCGACTATGAATGTGGTGATGGTTGCTAGTACAAAGTTAATTAATGCAATTACTAAACTTTCAGAAAAGAATATACTAAACACATCTTTTTTGCCGGCACCGATTGCACGTAGCACGCCGATTTCTCGTTTTTTGTACGCAATACTAGTAGAAATGAAGTTCATTAACATAAAGCTTGCAAATATGGCAAAGCCGATACCGATATACAGGAATACTTGGCTCATAGAAACTATAGTGTTTCCAAAGCTAGATAACATTGAAGTTGCGGCAAATTCTATCTCGAACCCCAAACCGCTATCATTGGTAGTGATGAGTTTCTTTACCAATTCGCTATCACTTCCACTGTTTTTGGCACGAGTGATAACGTAGTCGACACCGCCGAATAAATCCACAAAGGCGTTAGAGGAGATTATGTTATTGTATAGTGAATTTGTGCCTATTCCCACCACATTAAATGTCTTTACTACATTGTCTTGGTCCGCAAGCGTAAATGTGAGGCCGTTATTTAGGATTGACATAATCTCGCTATCGGTTAGGTCACTTCCATATTTGTTAGTAAAAGTATATTCTGGAATGATGATATCGTTTTCTCCGAGAGTGGTGAAGTCATAACCTGACTTTGAATACTGAATATATTCTTCGGCGTAGGTTACTTTTATGTATTCTGGTCCAGGTTCATGGTTCTGAGATAAATAAGTGGTTTGCCATTCTGAGGTCCACTCGTTATAGTATTTGTATTTTCGCCCTTTTTCAAAATTTTGTAAATGTGTGTCAAAATTATAAAATGAACTTACAGATATAGATGAGTACGAATTTTTTGGTTTTGTGCCTATGTAGTAGTTATAATTTTTGTTTACGGTATTTTGGGCTAGTAGGTTATTGTATAGTGTTTCACTTATGTATGACATATTTAGTAGTCCGTATTGTGCTATGGTGTATATCTCGCTAGAATACATCATTTCACTGATGTTTCGCATCGCATCTTCTTCGCTGGTGATAGTAGTGTTTGACTTCTTTTCATACTTTGAAATATCCGTGTCATCAGCCACAACTCCTACAATAACAAATTCTCTGCTTGAGCCACTCCCGTAATTATATTGATTAAATTTAACAGTGCTAAGATCGGCAAAACTGGTTATTTTTTTATCTTCAGCATTTTCGAAAGTGCCTTGTTTTTCATAATTGCGCTTGATAACATCAAAAATGTGCTTAGATATTACAATCTCATTTTCGCCGGTAGGGTAGTGACCTTCTACAAGTGTGAGATTTAATTTTGATGCGATGTCTTCATTTAAAGGCAACATTCCGGAGGAATAGGAGTAGTATAGCGGATTGCTGCCACTACTTGCTTTTGAATTTAAACCATTTATATAATAATTCCCCCGAGATAGCACATTGAAAAATTCATAGTCGGGATTCTCCGTGGCTAGATCGTTGGCTTGTTTAAATGTGAGAGAAGAAGGGTATTTGTAGCCATTGTCGTTTATTGTTGCACCGCTTATTGCGATTGTCTTTACGTTGGATTGTTTCATTGATTCGTAAGTAGAAGTGGCTACATTGTAACTTGCCATAGTGTCGGTAAGCCCAAACATTGCAAATGCAATAAATGATAGTAGTATGGTAAAAAATAGTCGGATAGGTTTGTGCTTCAGTGAACTAGAACCCATCTTAAATGCATCTTTTTTCTTCATTTTGGAATGAATTAGTTTGAACTGCTTTGGATCATAAGTGAGCAAATTCAAATCTTCTTCAGTGGTGTCCTTGAACACTTCTCGGTTGCCTTCGTCAGTAATAAATGCGGTCTTTTTTATTTGAGTATTTGGACCTTTGTCAAAAGAAATTATGGTGTCTTCATTGTTTAAGTTAGAGATTATCATACGATTGATGCGAGTGAGATCGTCTTGGTTTAGTTTCTGACCTTTTCGTATATGGATAATCTTATCATCAATAAAACTAACGCCTGTGCTACTTTTCTCGGCTTCAACTTCTGTCTTTGTTACATCACGGATGATTTTTCCGTCTTTAAGTTCAATGACTCGATCGCCATATATTTCGGCAAATTCTCGGTCGTGAGATACTACAATGACTAGTTTTTCGCTAGATAGTTTTTTCAGGGTATCCATAACCTGTTTACCCGTGGTGGAGTCGAGTGCGCCGGTTGGTTCATCTGCCATTATTATTTCGGGATCTTTTATAAGTGCACGCGCAATAGCCACTCTTTGTTTTTGACCACCAGATAATTGGTTTGGATTACGTTTGTAATAACCAGACAAGTCCACTTTTTCAAGCAGTGCTTCTACGGCGTCACGGTCTGCACGTTTGCCTTGTAGTTCAAGTGCTAACGCAAGGTTTTTGCCGACAGAAAACTCTTCCAAAATATTGTACTCTTGGAAGATAAAACCGATAAATGTATTTCTGTAAGCGTCAAAATCGCTTTGCTTAAATTGTTTGGAAGATTTTCCCTTGATGATGACTTCACCTTCGTCAAACTTATCTAGACCACCAATTGTGTTTAGTAGAGTACTTTTACCACTACCACTTTTACCGAGCAAAAATATCATACCTGTCTCAGGAAAATCTAGACTTACATGGTCAAGTGCGACAACTTGTTTTGCGCCTTTGCCTTTGAGTTTATATATTTTAGTTAAGTTACGTACAGATAACATAGTTACACCTCGACATAATAATACCATAATTTTACAGAAACAACTAATAAAAACGCTGCAAATTGGCAAAATTTTGACTCACGGGGGCGTTTAAGTGCAGATTTTTACACTTATTTTCAATTATTATGTCCATAATAATCACTTGCAGGGTGCAAATTGAGTCAAAAGAAAAAAGTCTGGATTTGACCAAACTTTTTTATATATAGAATCTTTTGAAACAAAACAATAAAAAAGGGGAGTGATTTACTCCCTCTTATTTATTTAGTGTTGACCAATATTTTGGACATTTCTTGTTGCCCTTTTAAGAGTTCTGCTTTTTTCTTTGTGTAGTATCTAGCAATCTTATTTGGATTTTCATTGTTTTTAAACATATCTGCACATTCACGGTTTAACTCTATCATCTTACGATTGTAAGAGAGTAGTAGTTCCTTGCGGATAAAGTATTTTCGTACGCTTGAAGGACGTTCACCATTGCGCCAGAGCAGAGAAATGTATTCATTGTAGTTTTTGGAATCTGCTTGCGCTAATATTTTGTATTTCGTGGCAGTATCCATATTATATCCAATATCGTGTGCTACGCAGATAGGATCTGTGATACGGCGTTTTTCTTCAATGCAGTCGAGTTCAAGTTTTGCAAGTTGTACCTTGCGCATTCCCTCTATTACGATTGATGCACCGAGCAGTATAAGGGGTACTAACAGTATCAGAAAGCCATACCTTGCATTGGTGGCAGATATTACTCTAGAGATAAGTACTGCACTCGATGAGTTTACATATGTGCCGACGACCATATCTTCAGATATGTACCACACATCATCTATCATATTAGATGAGCCATATGTCCTAAACCAACGCTTGCCACTATCATCTTCAAAAACTGAACGAATGTGATGAAACACAAGTTCTGAACCCGACTTTGCAGCCGTTTGTATCTCAGAAGTCTGAATGCCAAATACAGATTCTGGGCGGGTAATAAATTTGGTTGCAGGAATAGTGTCATCTTCGATTCTAATACAAGTGTTTATATTGAATTTGGTATAGTCTGCTTTGTACACATAGAATGCTATTTTGTCACCTTCGTGTAGTGTGTGTGTGTCTACTGAACGGACAATAAGTGCGTCGCCTATGTGAAAACCACTGGCTATCATACTGCCAGACTTGATTGTCAAGTTTGTGTATCCTGCAAAGGTAGGGCAGACGCGCTGAATCTTACTATTTATACCCGAAAAACATACAATGCCTGCTATTGTTACCATTAAGATGCATAATGTGTTCCAGAATATAGAAAGGGTTTTTTGGAAAGGTGTCTTCTTACGTAATAATTTTTCGTTGATCTTGCGCTTGTGCGTATATTTGCGTCTAAGACTATCTGCCGTCTTTTGCAGTTTTTTCTGCACGCTGTAATCTTCTTTTGTGACAACGTTTACCTGTTCCATACCTCCCCCTTATTTTCAAATTTTAATTATATTTCGTCGACGGTAATTTAATGCAAAATTGCAAAATATTCCTCTCATGAGGATTTATCTTTTGTACATCTTTTCTTATGTGTTTTAAATATTTTTATCTTTTGTACTTCGGTTAATTTTATCTTCAGTATATCGGTTAGTTTTGTCTTCAGTGTATTAAGAATTTATCTTCGGTACTTGAGTAGTTTATCTTGTGCAACTGTATCTGTGAAATGCTTTTATAAATTTCACGTATAATATTTTTCCTACAAGTAGTAGGTGAGCGTATTGCTCTTGTCATTTTATAGTCTAAATAAAGTCAAAAGCCTTCAGTATGGTCATCTTAGCATACCTCAGGCTTTTGCATTATTTACTTAATTAAGATGCAAGAGTCAAGTTCCAAGAGAATGCACCAGCATAAGCAGCATCATTCTTAACTTGGGTAATTGATACGGTTACAGTGTAAGTAACAGTAGCTCCTGCTGCAACTGTAAATGAATCAGTTGCATGGTTAGTGCCAGCAGTTACAGTGACAGCATCTGTGCCATCAGAGGCAGTACCTGCGCTAACTGTAACGTTATTAACGGTAGTACTAGGAAGGGTTACAACGGCGTTGATTGCCTTGCTAGTAGAATCGTTTTGGATAGTGTATGTGAAAGTTACACTATTATTTGAAGATGTTAGTGCAATTGCAGCGGTTTCAAAAGTGCCTGAAGCAGTGGCTTCTGAACCATCAAACGCAATAGTTGTAGCGTGAGCTGCAGTTTCGAAATTTGTAGCAGTTGCATCATTAACTCTCTTCCATGTGCCAGAAACTGTGGCAGCAACTTCAGATGCGGTATATGTTACGTTGACACCACTTCCTACAGTAGCTGTAGTTGCGGCCAAAACACCAACAGTAACGCTAAGACCAACGATAACTGCAATTGCTAGTGACCATAATACGATGCCTAGCTTTTTTCTCTTTTTTTGTTCCTTTGTGTTTTCCATGTTATCTCCTTTTCGAGTTTTATTTTCTGTCCCAGAAACTTGATAAGATGACAATCAAATTTTCCTCAAACCCTCCGACATTTTTACTGAATGTTCAAACAGTTATTATTGTAGATATATAATATCTTAATATAATGATATCACAACTGCAAAATGGTGCAAAACGATTTTAGCCATTTACAGTATTATTTATGACTTTTTATGAGATTTATTGCATTACCCACACAAAAGAGCCTGAATATGTGGCATCAAATGCCAAATCTGTGATAGATATCGTTATTGAGTATGTGACAGTTGTGTTTGCTGCGATAGTGAAAGAGTCTGTTGCGTGATTAGTGCCCGGGGTGACGGTGACAGCATTGACACCATTGGTCGCTGTGCCAGCACTGACTGTAACATTGGTCTTAGTGGTAGGCAAGGTAACTTCTGCAGTGATTGAACGTGAATCTGACGTGTTAGTTATACTGTAAGTAAATGTCACTCGGTTATTGGTGGAGGTTAGAGACAATGTGGGGATGTCTTCAAATGAACTTGTCGCCGTGCCTTCTTCTCCAGTAAATGTTATTTCAGTAGATGTCGGATCCGTAGAGTCTGTCAATAGGTTCTGAACAGGGTTGTTGAGTATTTGGTAAGTGCCAGATACTCGCACAGCCACCGCAACTGATATGTATGTCACATTGACGCCGTTGCTTACTTGGGCACTGCTCGCGGCAAGGGCGCCAATAGTGGCGCTAACTCCAGCAACTATTGCAAAGGCTAGTGACCATAATGCTATACGTAATTTTTTTCTAGAATTATTTTTCTTCACGTACAATCTCCTCTGTAATAAGTAAAAGTATTTTTAAAACCTGTAATTGTTATTTAAGTGGTTAACATTGACCGGAATGAAAATCTCGCATTATTAAATGACAAAGTTTGGTCATTAGATAAGTAGAATGGGCCAGCACGCTTTTCGTTATTAGATGCTCCGCCTCGTGCAATACCATATACTTGGTTGGATGCGACTCCGCAATAATAGTAGTCACAAAGACCGCTGGTCTCACTACCAGTACTAGATGCTTTGGTTGCAATACCCACTAGCATTTCAAGTGGATTGGATTGAATTGTACAAGTGCCAAAGTATCTAAAGAATGTATTTGAAGTAGGCAGGTAATATGTCATTTTACTGTAATTTCTATTTACCATCAGATTGTTGGAATTCGAAGCGTAGCCTCTAGTGTTGGTGGTTGTGAGCCATGTAGTATTGGCATTGCTATAGTCATAATCTGAGAAGTTGACATAAGCGTTAAGGTTCGTTCCGTCATAAAGTACGGCAGTACCAAATATCCAGTGCCATGTATTTCCCCACGGATTGCATTGGCCAACACAGAACACGGAAGTATATCCGTCTGAACCGACAAATCCATCCAGTAGATATCGCTTTTCATTATTTGTATAGGTGAGAAATTGGTTGGCAAATAGTCCTTGTCTGTGGTTGTGATGGGTATACGTGCTGTTATAACCAAAGTTAAATCCTGCAGCGTTATAGCCTGTGTCACTCAATTTGTAATGGTTACTACTATCGTATGTCGCAGTATTTTTTTGACTAGAATTATATACGGCGATTGCACCACCGCCGATGGCTGCATCTAGATAGCCATTTGACGAGTTTATGGTTAAGTCGTTACCATTGTAATTCTTCAGTTTTACATTTCTGTTGACATTGTAGGTGTTGACATTGCCTTGTCCAACTTGGGATTGTAAATCATTGTGTGCATATTTTATAGTTATCAAAATGTTGTGTACGAAAGCGTGCCAATTTTCACCTTGAATGCCATTTACTTGGCGGTATTGAGCGGGTAGGCTTGAATTTATCCAGCCAGTTCTGAGATTGCCACACCAAGTCATGTATTGCGTTTGTGTAGTGGCAGATGTAGAACCTGTATATGTGCCATAACCATAATTGTTTTGCAGATATGCTGCAGATTCGTATGCTAGTGGGATCCTGTCAGTCACATAACTGCGCGGAATTATGCCATACGAATTGTATGCGACTGAATGGTCAGCGTTAAATATTGTAGAATCGAATGTGGCTATGTAATATTCTGGAACTTCAACAGAACCTACAAAATCCTCATCAGATATACTCATCCATTGTTTTTCGCCAACTACCCATCTACGTATGTACATGGTAGGGTAGTAGGTATACACATCGACTGTAAAGGACTCTTCTTCAGCCAGGATTCGACCACTGGCTAGCACGGTGCCGGATTCTAGAGTTATTTCTCGTCCATACCATTCAAAGTCATAATCCAGGTCAGATAGTTTGCCAATAACTTCCCCTGTGGCAATATCCACATTTACAAGATCCATCTCGTTGTACACAGGAGCATAGAGCGGATAGTCATCTTCTCCAAAAGTGATATTTGCATTGCCGTTTGCATCTTCGTCGCGCAGATATGTGTACAAGTTGGATAAACTATTAGTAGACACTTTGGTAGCGGTGGCTGTCAAAGTGGCATTATGACCAAATTTTGTCCACTGTGGAGCTGATGAGTTTACTGACTGGTATACACTGAGAATTTGGTTAGATGAATACTGAATATCTGCCATAAAACCGATGTATACATTGAAGTCATCAAAGACATCACCTGAAGGCTCTTCGGTCAGAGTGATTGCTATACGGACACATATAACGTCTGTCGAATCTATAGAAGAATTAGATTGCCATACAGTGTAGTGGTTATCATCTATTTCTGTTTCTATCGCGCTGATGAATGCCGTAGGGCTTGCGCTAGAAGTCTTGACAGCTAGTGGATCCACCTGGGACGAGTTCGATATATCGAAATAATACATTTCAACTGAGGTTTGAAAATCCTCGGTATTAGAGTTCTCTACAGTAACATTAGGTAAGATGTATCTTTCACCACTGTTTTTCATAAACACATATATTTCAAATTCATCAGTGGTCTCGTGGAACTGACCAATGCCGGCGTTAGCAGTAATATTGCTGTAAGTGGCTGCATTGCCAGTGATGGAGTAGACGTCGTTTGTAAAGTCGCCATCGCCGGTGATTGTTAGATATCTTGATTCACCTTGGACGCCGCCAGAATTGAAAGATTTTGTTGCCCAAATTTGTGCACTAATCTCGGTTGTATAATATTCGGCGGTGCCACGCA
>Ga0265299_10005441_pt1 | contig 11810 bp, 10 predicted proteins | sample AusTroGonzalo_MG_4_FD_193485 | JGI IMG/M metagenome (GOLD analysis project Ga0265299, IMG submission 193485) | Bovine rumen microbial communities from tropical cattle in Woodstock, Queensland, Australia - Gonzalo_02 | ecosystem: Host-associated > Mammals > Digestive system > Stomach > Rumen ...
GTGTGCTACGACTACAAGACAGTCGATCCGCGCTTCCCCGTGAAGTGGTGCACCTTCGACGGCGAACACGCATACAACGCCAGTGACGACGGCAAGGTGTGGACAACACCCACTGCCTGGGAATTTATCACGCAGTTCTAAAAAGCCCAAATTTTGGCATTAACACCAAAGGCCTCCCGACGGGAAGCCTTTTTTGATTGCGAGAGCGACCGTGCTTAGATGAGTTTTTCCACTCTTGCGCAAAGCGCTTCGGCCTCCTCAGCCGTCGGAGCTTCGGCAATCACGCGGATGACGGGCTCGGTATTGCTAGCACGCACATGCACCCAGGAATTTTCCTTCCCGAGCCAAAGGCCGTCGCGATCGTCCGTTTTCCAGCCGACAAATTCCATCATTACCTTCGGGAGAATGTCCGCGACCTTCTTGTCGCCAAGCTCGAACTTTTTCTTCGGCATCACGTAGGCCGGATTTTCGGCAACGAACTTTTCCGGACCACCGTTGTGGCGGGCCATCCAGCTGAGCACTAGCGCGACCGCCACGAGGCTATCGCGTCCATAATGGAGCGCCGGCAAAATCACGCCGCCGTTTCCTTCGCCGCCGATGACGCAACCGTTCTCGATCATCTGGAGGCTCACGTTGATTTCGCCCACCTTGGCACGGCTAAACTTGCAGCCATACTTCAAGGCGACATCTTCGTTCATGCGGCTCGTGGAGAGGTTCACGCAGACGCTACCCTTTTGAAGGCTAAGGACTTCGTCGGTCGCAATTGCAAGCGTGTACTCTTCGCCGATACTTTGTCCCAAGCCATCCACGAGGGCGCAGCGGTCCGCATCCGGGTCAACGGCAAAGCCCACCGCACAACCATTCTCTTTTACGGCGTTGCGCAAGTCTCCAAGATTTGCAGGAATAGGTTCGGCGCCACGCGGGAACGTGCCGTCCGGATTGCAATGGACTCGGACAACTTCACAGCCGAGCGCCTCGAGCAAGCGAGGCACGATAAAACTGCCGGCGCCGTTCACGGCATCGATTGCGACCTTGAAATGTTTCGCCTTGATGGCATCGACATCCACGAACGGAATCTTGAGCGTACCCTCGATGTGGATGCCGTCCGCATCCGGGGCAACTTCGTACTTGCCCATGGCGCGGTAGTCGGAATAATCAAACTTGTTCTCGTCGGCAAGCGCAAAAAGTAGCTTGACATCGTCCGGGCCCAAGAAAAGCCCCTTGCTGTTGAGGAACTTAAGAGCGTTCCATTCGAGCGGGTTGTGGCTCGCCGTGATGATGATGCCCGCATCCGCCTTGAAATGCGTCGTCAAGAGTTCCACGGACGGAGTCGTCGAAAGACCGACATCGATGACATCGACTCCGGAAAGGCGGCAAATGCCTGCGACATACTGCACAATCGCCTCCCCCGTCGGGCGGCTATCGCGACCAATCACCACGCGTTTCGCCTTCGTGATTTCGAGGAAAGCCCGCACATGGCTCTGCAAGACTTGCGGGGTAAGAGTATCGCCCACGATTCCGCGAATACCCGAAATAGAACGCATCAGTTTAGACATAGATTTTCTCCAATAAATTAAAAATTGTCATTGCGTGGAAGCGCAGCTCCCGTGGCAATCTCTTATCCAAGTTCCGGGACGGTCGCATAAAACACGAGATTTTCCGGACCCTCGTTAATCAAACTGTGGGAATGACCCTTCGGGCAAAAATGGCACTGCCCCGCCTCGACGTATTCAACGCCGTCATCGAAAAGCACCTTGCCCTTGCCCGCCACGAAAAACATGATTTCGCTGTTGGATTCGTGCTTGTGGAACCCGATAGACGCCCCGGGTTCAAGCGTGCCATGCATGATGCGCGTCGTTCCGTCAAAATACATCTTGGCCTTGTATTCTTTTTCGCCCCCCTTAAAGTTCGGGAGCACCGTCGTTTCCATGCCTTTCAAATCAATAATCATCATGACCTCTCTGGACAGAGGAAATAATAGAATTTTTTACGACGGAATCTTCCAAACACACCTAATCGTAATGACGATAGCCGCTCAGGGCAAGTAAAATAAGGGCCGGAGTATAAAAACACCAAATAAAATTATTCGAGATGACCGCCATGATCTCCTGGCCGGAATGATCGGCCCCGGTCATGAGGGAGAGCCCCGTGAGGAAGTCACAGCACGTAAAGAAAATCATTCCAAGCATAATCTGCCTAGCGTTCCGTTGTGGATAAAAGCCCGTACTCGCAGATTTCCATGCGGCGTACAGAGAACATAACAGGAACGGCCCGTAAGATACGGACGCAAAGAACATTATCGAATCGTAGATGCCGAACAGATAAAGTACCGCCATCGAAATTGCAATGGCCAGCGGGAAAAACAAAATCCACGGAAAGGACCGGTCTTCTTCGCTTACCCGCGTATGCCTAAAGACGAGCAAAAGCTGCGCCAGCAGGAAAAAGATGATTCCGAACGAAATAAACTCCCCGGTATTTTCCTCGAAGGGAATGACGTAATTGTGGCCAATTTTAAAGCAGGCGTCCGCACAAACAATCATTGCGAAAGCAGCCTGCAAAAAACGGCGGTCCCGAACGCCAACGGCCCTCTTACCAATAAATATGGTCATTGCGGCTACGATAACCGGAACAAGGAACTTTGTGATATGCTGATATTGGCTCGAATCTTTTAGGCAGGATTCTACGGCACCGCACTGATAAAAAACAGTCCAGTCACGAATAAAGAACGTTATAAACAATATAACGGCTAGCGCAATAAACAGATATATGTATTTTGGAATCCCCATAACTAAGTCCCCTTGATACAAATATAAACTGTTCTTTGGCAAAAAAGCAAGGGGAATGGAGAAATAGTTGGTAGAACTTAGGGACGTCATCCTGAGGGGTTCACCCCGATATATGAAACTTGGCTCTTTAGAGCCTTAGTTGAATTATACTCAAAGAGCATAACTCTACTAGGCCACTAAAGTGGCGAGTATCGTTTAGGTTCGTAGGAGCAGGATCCAGTGAAGGTATAGGGTTTTGTCGGTAGAACTTAGAGCTTAGATAATTCGGAACTTGGATTTAGGAGTTAGGAATTGTGAAAAAACTGAATTATCTTAATTATCTTTTTTCGGCTTGATTTTCGCGGTCATGTAGCTGAGCACGAGATTTTGCCATACAACGTAGCATGTGGGAGCAAGCGCCACGACCGGGCCCGCATAAAGGCTTGAGACCCAAATCACGAGCGTCGTGTTCTTTTGGCCCATGCTCTGCGAACCTTCGATGGGGCGGCGGCCACGTTCGCACACCCAGCCAAGCCAGAACTGCAAAATGCAAAGCACGAGCGAAACCGCGGCCATGAGCGGGAGCTTTCCGCTATTCCACAAGTCGGCAAAACCCATCTCGCGGATGTCGAAACTCGCCTTAGACAAAATAATGAACACAGAAAAAGTCCAGACGAACATCGTGTACTTCTGGAATTTCGCGGCACGGTCGGCGAGTTCCGGATAAAAGTTGCGGAGCCCGAACGCAAACGCAAGCGGAATGCTGATAATCGGCTGGATCGTGTTGAATATTCTCATAGCAATTTCAGACAAGTTCGTTTCCGTTCCCGTCAAGTAGCCAAAGACTATCGGGATGCTGAAGCACGCAATCAGGTTTCCGCTGAGAAAAATCTTGAGCGCCAAGGACGCACTACCGCCAAGCATTTTCGCCATCGCAGGCGCCGCATTCGCGGGCGGGCAAAGCGCGATAATCGCACCGCCAAGCAGCACTTCGCGCGGCAAATGGAACAACTCCACAATGCCCCAAAGGGCGGCGATAATCACGAGGCTTGCAACAAACGCACGAGCTTCGATCTTGAACGTGTAGCCGTGCGTCTGCGGCGGGATTTTCGTTACGAACGTAAGGAACATCATGATGCCGATCGTAAACGGCAAGAGCGGCGCTAAAAAGTGCGCCTGAGGAATGAGGATGCCCGCAAGGATTGCAATGGGCATGAGAATCGCGCGTAAGTTTCCCATAGCGAGGACAAAGGTAGTAATTTAGGTATGGGCTATGGGGTCGCTTTTGCGGGTGCGACGTATTCTCTCTACATTAAAAAAGCGGAGCAATAGCTCCGCTAATTTTACGTAAAACTTTAACTGGATGCTTCGCGGCTATTCGCCACTCAGCATGACGCATTATCGCAACATAGCAATACAACGCAAAGTTCATTATTGAATTAGAAACGAAGCTATGCGAAGTTTATAATTCAATAATGCGATCGTTTTGCAAAAGCTGCTCAAAAGTCTGGCGTTCGCGGATGACTTTAAGTTCGCCCTTCGTGAACATGACTTCGCCAGCGTAGCGACGGCTGTTGTAGTTGCTGCTCATGGCGGCGCCGTAAGCACCCGCATCATGGAGAATCAACAAGTCGCCGACCTTTGCCTTCGGAAGTTTGCGCGTCACGACAAAGCCACCTTCTTCCTGCGTGAACACGTCACCGGATTCGCAGAGCGGGCCCGCCACGACGGCATCGACCATCTCGTTCATTTCGCGACCGTCGCGGGCAATCACGGAGATGCCGTGGTAACTGCCGTAGAAGCTCGGACGCACGAGATCGGTAAAGCCAGCGTCCAAGAGGTAGAACAAATTATCGCCCTGCTTCTTGACCGCACGGATTTCGGCCATCAGGAATCCGCTTTCTGCAACAAGGTAACGGCCCGGTTCCACTTCGAGATGAACTTCATGACCGATGCTCTGCTGGATGTTCTTGCGGGCCTTGTCCCAAAGATCATAATAAGCCTTCACGTCAATGCGGTTCGCCTTGTCTTCTTCGTGGTACGGAATCGGCAGACCGCCACCCGCGCTAATCGTGCGGAGATGGGACCCCAAGCGGCGGCTAGCGTCGCACATGGCATCGCAAACCTTGGAAAGATGTTCAAAGTCGGAACCCGAACCGATATGCATGTGGAGTCCAGTAATCCACATGCCGTTGCTCTGCGCCAGCTTGATGCAGTCCTTGATCTGCTCGTGCCACACGCCGTGCTTGCTGAGCGGGCCACCCGTGTTGACCTTGCTCGAATGCCCGTGGCCAAAGCCCGGATTCACACGGAGCGTCAATTCAGACTTCACGCCAAAATCGGCAAGCTGCTGGATCATGTCCGGAGAACCCACGTTCACGTGGATGTCGTACTTCTTGACAAGTTCAAGAGCGTCGCGGTCGAAGATATCTGCCGTATAGACAATTTCAGGGACCTTGCCCTTTTCCTGACCACCCTTGAAACCGGCCTTGAGCGCACGCACGATTTCGCCGGCACTCACCGCATCCACGACGCAGCCAAGCTTTTTCATGAGCGAGACGACCGAGAGGTTCGGGCAAGCCTTCTGCGCAAAACGCACGTTGTCAAAAACCTTCACGTCGCTCACAGCGCGTTCAATAGTCGCACGGTCATAGAGCCAAAGCGGAGTGCCGTATTCACTAGCCGCTTTCAAAAATACTTCTTCAGGGATGGAATAGTTTTTCATACAGGGGCAAATTTAGAAAATAGAACTTAGAACTTAGAGCTTGGAGCTTAGGATTATTAGAAATTAGAAGGATGTAGCGAGGAAGGAGGAAATTAGAAGTGATTGGAGACCGAAAGGTGAGAGAAAAGAAGTCAAGATTCCCATCACAACGTTTTTTGCAACCACACGTTTTTACAGATTATGTAAAAAGCGCAATTGATACAAAAAAAATTTATAACCCGATTTTTAACCGCTTTTTGTCATTAGCAATATTTTTTCACTGACAACATTAAAAACTTTTTTATTATCTTTTTACTAGAAAAACAAAACAAAGGAATCCGAAATGGAACAGAAAAAAGAATACCAACCTCCCGAAATGAAAATCGTCGAGCTCAAGCACCAAAACAATCAGATGCTAGCATCCAGTTACCTCGGCCCATTCGGCTAAGAAAAAACATTGCGTCGAGCGAGAGACGCATAATTTTGCAAATAAAAAACCGTTCTTTATTATTAAAGAACGGTTTTTTTGTTGAAACGTCAGTTAAATTACTTTATATTAACGACGGAAGAATGACTTCCAACGCGGACAATGTACATCCCCTTGGACGGAAGCTGGATTATCTTTTCACCGAAATCAGCTTTGGTCTTAATGATATTTTGACCGATTGTATTGTAGACTCTAACATCAGAACCCAATTCCATATCAGAAATCGTCAGTGTCATGCCCTTTGTGCTGAACTTGGGCGAAGTTTTTGGCATTGAGAGAATCTTCGGTTCATCAATAGAAGGTTCCATAGAAGAAGAACCTATCTTATACAGATATCCTGTTTCTGCAGGTGCATTAAAGTGATAAATCGTCTTAGAGATATTCCCATTTTTATACAAGGACGTATAATAATAAACTCTAGCATTTGAAGGATCTGCAATAGCACAATCTGAGACACCATCACCATCATAATCACCTACGAGATATTGATAGTTCGTTTTTTTCGGAAGACTTGAGAAATACGTAAGCGAATAACCAAAATAGGCACGAGGATTATCAGTAACATTCGTATTCCATTCAAGAAGATCCTTCGAAACCATACTTCTATCGGTTATTCCGTCTCCATTAAAGTCGCCCACCATTGGTATACGAGAGGCATCCAAACCATTCAGATTCCACGGAAACACATATCCATCAGTAGGATCATACACAGCATCCATTCCCAAACTACGGCTAGAGAAAGAATACCAATTTCCAACTTTACCATTAATAGCATTTCTATTATCTACTATGGTAGGATCCGTTTTTCCATCACCATCATAATCACCTTCCACCACAATATGTTTCGAATTCATTCCTGGCCATAACCATCCCCAATAAAACTTATCTACGCCTTGGTTTCCTGTTTTACTAGAGAGAATATACCAACGGCATCCCCCCTCACTATTTTCCATAGAACAATCCACCGCACCAATATCACTTTTGCCATCACCATCATAATCTCCAGACAACACATGAGTCATTTGATCAATGTCAGGATGAGTCCATCCCCAAATAGTATCATTTCGAGCAGTAATCAAAGATTGTTCACCAGCAGCTTTACTAGAATAAATAAACCAATTTTTGTTAAGTTTATCGACAATAGCAGGATCTGTTTTTCCATCGCCGTCAAAATCGCCAACAACAATAGTGTAATTTCCATCCAATTTTTTCAATTTAGGCCATCGCCATCCCCAATAAAATCTTCCTTTACTTTGAGCACGTTTTTCCCCTGTCAAGCTAGACATAAGATACCATTTAGCAGTGCTCCTATCAATAGCCCCCATATCTGTTACACCATCACCATCATAATCACCCGCAACAAATTCTAAATTTTTGACATTCGTATCTACAGGAAGCTTGTAATAATTCACACCACTCGTATTTCCACTAGATGCCATAGAAACAGTACTAGCACCAAATCCATCACCATCAATATTATCAATAAACTGATACATAGTCCATGGCAAAGCTGGATTCGCTGTCCCACGAACATCAGGCTTCATCAAATATTTAGTCCTCGAAATAGACAGATTTTCAATTTTTTCTTTATTAGCATTCCAAATTTCCTCAGGAGCACCAAAAGAAACAAGAGATTTATTATTAACAATCCAACCTTCAGCATCACCCGACATACCAACATTATTTGCAAACGAATAAGGACCTACAGATTTCTTTTTCGTCCAATCAACACCATTACTAGAAACATACTTATCAATGTATATTAAATGCGTAGAATCCTCCGGCGTTTCCGTAATAAAATGCTTACGCGTTATCCACATTTCAAAACGTCTTTTTGCACCATTCCATTTAACATCACCAAAATCATTTAATTCAAATTTAGGAGCTCCATTAAGAGTTAAGGTTTTTCTCGTTTTATTTTGCAATCCTGAAAACGGACTAGAAGACTCTATATGAACACTTTTCCATTCATTTACCTTAGTCATATCGGTAAACCAAAAATGGTATGTACTACCAACTTTGACTACAGATACCTGCCCTGTTCCATAAGCCTCACCAACAAGACTTTCTTTAGGGTACAAAATTTGTTTCGGATTCGATGGATATCTTTCCCACTTATTACTTCCAACATAACGTTCTTCATAAGGGCCATAGATATTTTTTGACCTTGCAACATAAGTAACCGTATGCTGAGTTTTCGTATAACCTGCATAATACAAATACCAAAAACCATCATCACCACGAACAATTGCAGGGTCACAAGCACACGTTTCTTTATTATTCTTTGACGCCACCAATACTACACGAGGTGCCGACCACACAGCACCATCTGTAGACGTTCTCATACGAATATAATCCCACGATTTTGCTAGTGCATTCTTGGTGGGATGTTCAACAATATACCCATTTGTTTTTTCTCCACCTTGAGAGCAATAAAAGCGATAATAAACACCTTCATGATAAACTGTCGCAGCGCCATACTCATAGCCATCAATTTTTTGAAGTCCTCCCAATCGCACAACCGGGCTTACATTTTTGCTATTCGTTGTAAATGCAGCAAGCGCCATCGATGCGCATAATAGAATAAATAATAGAAGTTTTTTCATACCTTCAATCTCCTTTATTTTTTTTGACAATTTAACGATATTAAGGACTACTATAAATCCGAACACACTGTTTAGCAAATTCGTTTTTTTACTTTATAGTCACCCCATATCTCTCTGCAATATAAAAAAACAAATACCACTTGCAAGTTATTCGTAATTTATTTTCATTTATTTTACATAAAAATTTTTAATAAAAAAATAAACAAACAAGATAAAAATAATTTACATTAAACCAAAATCATTTATCTTTAGTAAATTATATTTTAATAGCCCATTCAAATTCTAGATTAAATTGTGAAAAAAATCACAAAACAATATAACATCAGTGTCAAAAGAATCAATTATTAAACAAACACCTGGAATCTAGCGATTTTGACCTCTCAGCCCCCTCAACTAGAAAAAGACTATGCGTCGAGTAATTTGTTCGGCGCTCTTTTGAATTCAAAAAGAATACGGGCTTCTACAAATGAAAAGCGCTGGTTTTTACACCAGCGTTTTCTGTTTTCGATCATATCCAATTATCAAAAATAAATCCATAAATGGTTTATTCCTGATCGCAATCGTTGTCTAAATTACACGTGCTTGGTCTTGTTTTCGCCTTCGTCCCAGTTCTTTCCGTCACAGACAAACTTGTATTCGTAGTCGCCCGGAAGGAGGGAAATCTTCGCGGTCCAAAGGCCCGTCTTCTTGTCCTTCTTGAGCATATCGACATCGACAGCCCAGTCATTGAAGGAACCGGCAACAGAAACGGTCGTGGCGAGCGGACAATCCGCTTCGAACACTACGGCGATCTTTTTCGGAGCAGCGGCTTTCTTGGCCGTCACGGTCTTTGCCGCTTTCGGAGCGGCTTTCTTTGTTGCGGGCGCCTTGGTTTCGGCCTTCTTGGCGATGGTTTTCGGAGCCTTCACGGCTTCCGCTTTTTTTGCAGCGGGTTTCGCTACTACAGTTTTTGAATTCTTCGACATAATAATCTCCTCTTAAATTATAGCATAATCAAATTTAGTAAAAAAAAATTTATTTTGCTATATTTGAAACATGCTCAAACAAATCATCGCTCCTAGCGTCCTGAACGCAAACTTCCTCGAATTAGGCAACGGCCTCAAGTCCATCGAAAACGGAGGCGCCGGCCTCGTCCACCTGGACATCATGGACGGGCACTTCGTCCCGAACATCAGTTTCGGCCCGGGCATTTCCGCCTGCGTGAAGAAGGGCACCAAGCTCCCGCTCGATTGTCACCTGATGATCGAGAATCCCGAAAAGTACGTGGGCGAATTTGCTAAAGCAGGCGCAAGCATCATCAGCGTGCACGCCGAAACGACAAACCACCTCGACCGTCTGCTGCACCAAATTGCAGAACTCGGTGTAAAGCCCGCCGTGGCCATCAATCCGGCAACGCCGCTCGAAAGCATCAAGTACGTGCTCGACATTGTCGATATGGTCCTGATCATGTCAGTGAACCCGGGATTCGGCGGCCAGAGCCTGATTCCGTATTGTCTCGACAAAATTCGTGAGCTCCGTCAGTTGAAGCCTGAACTCGACATCCAAATCGACGGGGGCGTCAAGCTCGACAACATCCTCGCCTGCAAGGAAGCTGGTGCAAACATCTTCGTCGTCGGTTCGGCCATTTTCGGCAAACCCGACCCGGAAGCCGTGTGCCGCGAATTTGTAGATTTAGTCGGCGGCAAACAGTAAACCGGAGCAAGCGCCTTGAGCGGGCATTCCCTTAAAAGCGCTTGAACACGCCGTTCCAATAAAGTATTTTCAGCACGTTCAAGTAACGTCTGTAGTCATCTTTGTCAAGGCACGAATTGTATTCGCAATATTCGTCCATTTCTTTCAGAACAAACGGTATGGCCGTAAAGTCCCTGTTTTTCAGGAGGTTCTCGACTTTCTTGCGGTTTTCCATTCTCTTGTCATGTGGAATTTTCTCGACAAGCTTGTAAGGTATAACCTTCATCGAGTCCAGTGAAACTTTGTCTGGACTTTTCCAGAGGACTTCAGAATAGCCGTCGTTAAAAAAGATCCTTTTTACGTTCGAACTCGGAACATAAAAGCCATAGCGGCGAATGCCAATAAACAAATCTCTGTCCTGGTAAAGAAAATAGCCGGACTTGACAATCATCTTCATGGTCACGACGGAATCATCCGCAAGCGGACGGGCCCACGCCTTTTTTGCACGGTCGTAATAATAATCGACATGAATCCTGATTTTTTCGAGACTGATAAAGTTGAAACGGTTCATTAAGCGTTTGTACTGACTTTGGACATCTGGGGTCGCCCTTTTCAAAAGGGAATCGTTCTTTTGCAGCATGCGATCGTTCAGCACGAGGAAAAGACTTTCCGCAACAAACATGTCTTCGTCATCAGTTATATCAAAAGAACGAGTATCATTGGCGTCCATGACATGACCATATACGGGAACGAATTTGGAATTGGGATTTTCCAGTTTCGAACGAACAAGAGGGAGTTCCATCCGTTTCGAAAGAACCGAATCAATCGTCTCGTCAAAAGTTCTTTTCCGCGAAACCGTCGGTTCAAAAGCGTTGGCATCAATAGGCAAGTACAAAAGAATAAATAGAACAACCAAACTAATCTTTTTCATAATCATCCAACCCGATTTTATCTAGAACCGTTCATGCGGTAACGTCTTTCGCCGTCACGGATAATCACGCTGTTGCGTTCTCTCTGAACGAAGGGAGCGTTTTGCTTTTGCTCAGTACTCGACGGAAGAACGCGGGGAAGACCTGTCCGTTCGCATTCTCCCATGAGAAAACTTCCTATATAGGCATCGCTTTCTAAATTGTACTCGTAACCATTTTTATTTGCAAAGTGGATACAATCGTCTTCGTTTGTTTCACTGCAAACTTTTAATTCAACATACATGGGGATTCCGGACCAGTTCGAAAAACAGCCCACATCCGCCTCGATAGAAAGTTCATTGTTGCCGTCAAACGTCATCACCGTATCGGCACCCTTGATTTCAATTTTACGGCTATGAACCTTCATGAAATCGACATGCTCAAGCGGTTTATTGATATTGAGTGCAGCGATTGTATCTAGCGGTCCGATATTAGTCATTCCGTGAACATATAACGACACCTTCATCTTGCGCGTCAGGTTTCCAAAGCCCACGTTCTGGATGCGCAATTTCGCACGTAAAATTCCGTCACTTTCCACCGTATCGCTCAGCCACGATTCGCGCAGCACAAAGCGGTAGCCCAAGTGGTCGTTGATGTACTTGAATCCCG
>Ga0265299_10005444_pt1 | contig 11807 bp, 7 predicted proteins | sample AusTroGonzalo_MG_4_FD_193485 | JGI IMG/M metagenome (GOLD analysis project Ga0265299, IMG submission 193485) | Bovine rumen microbial communities from tropical cattle in Woodstock, Queensland, Australia - Gonzalo_02 | ecosystem: Host-associated > Mammals > Digestive system > Stomach > Rumen ...
GGATGCAGATCTGGAGCAGGGACCTGTCCGACGGCTCGCAGGCTGTGGGTATCTTCAACCTGAACGAGGCTTCCGTCCCTGTGCAGCTGGATGGTGCGCTGTATAAAATCGGCCTGAAAGCCGATACTGTCCGCGACCTGTGGCGCCAGAAAGACATTCCTACGGATGCCATTTATGTGATTCCGCCCCACGGGGTGCTGTATGTAAAAGTGAAATGATTCAAACCAACTAATAACCATTACCACTATGCAAAGAAGAGATTTCCTCCGTTATTCCGCACTGGGAGCAGCTGCCGTTACCCTGGCTCCGGTTCCCGGCATGGGCGCCAACGCCAAGAAGGCCTCCTCCAAGAACGATGCAGTCCGCATGGGCTTTATCGGCCTGGGACAGCAGGCTATGTATCTCCTCAGCGGTTTCATGTCCATGCCCGACGTGCGGGTGGTGGCCGGCTGCGATGTGTATGATGTCAAGCGGGACCGCTTCGTCCGCCGTGTCAAAGAGTATTATTCCGGCAAGGGCGAGAAGAAAGTGAAGGTGGATGTCTATGAGGACTACCAGGACCTCCTGGCCCGCACGGACATTGATGCCGTGGTGATTGCCACGCCCGACCACCAGCATGCCATTATAGCCATCGCCGCCTGCAAGGCCGGGAAGGATGTTTACCTGGAAAAACCTGCTACTCTTACCATTTATGAGGGACAACAACTGGTGAAGGCGGTGCGCAAGTACAACCGCATCCTCCAGATGGGTTCCCAGCAGCGTTCCAGCGAGGAATTCATCCATGCCGCCAACCTGGCCCGCGAAGGCGAACTGGGCCGCATCCAGAAGATGAAAGTATATGTGGGCCGAAACAACGTGAACCCGCTGACGGCCGCTCCCGCCCCCTGCAACCTGCCCCACATGCCGGTCCCTGCCGGTTTGAACTGGGACAAGTGGCTGGGTCCGCTGCCGGAGTCGGTGTATTATCATTCGGACCTGGATCCCGTTATCACGCCCGAGCAGAACGAGCAGCTCTGGGGCGCTTGGCGCTGGTACAAGCCCAGCGGCGGCGGCCTCATGACCGACTGGGGCGCCCACATGTTCGACGTGGCCCAGTGGGCCCTGGGCAAGGACGGCACCGGCCCCGTGGAGGTAATCCCTCCGGGCTGGAGCTTCTACGACCATCTCACCTTCAAATACGACAACGGCGTGATCCTGTCCGAAGAACCGTTTGACGGAAGCACGCCGGGTGTGCAGATCTATGGTGAAAAGGGCTGGATCAAGGTGAGCCGCGGCAAATTCGAGGCCTCCCGGCCCGAATGGGATATGCATGTGGCCGATACGGACGTCCCGTACGAGACCAAGGTGGGCCACCACCGGGCCTTCATCGAGGCTGTCCTGAGCCGCAACGACCCCAATGTCCCCGTGGAGGTGGGCCATTCTTCCTGCACCGTATGCAACCTGGGCAACATTGCCATGGAACTGGGCCGTCCGGTGATCTGGAATCCCATCGTACAGAAGTTCATGCACGATACTGATGCCAGCCAACTGCTTCACTACCAGTATCGCTCCGGTTATGAACACGCCCTGGATGTATAAGGCCATGAAAAGGCTTTTGCTTCCTCTCATGATTCTGTTGTGCCTGGGTGCCCGGGCACAACAGAAATATGATGTGGCTGCGTATCTGTATCCGGCTTATGCCTATGGGGATCCCCGGTTGAGGCCGTTCTGGCCCAGTGGAATGGGGGAGTGGGAGACCGTGCTCACCATGCAGCAGCGTTATCCCCGCCATGAATGGAACCGCCATCCGCTGTGGGGCCCCATCAATGAGGCAGACCCCGCCGTGATGGAAATGGAGATTGAGCAGGCCACCCGGCACGGGGTGAACGTGTTCATCTTTGACTGGTACTGGTACGATGGCCGTCCCTGGATGGAAACCACCCTTACCGAAGGCTTCCTGAAAGCCCCCAACAGGGACAAGATGCAGTTCTACCTGATGTGGGCTAACCACAATGTGGGCAACGACTGGGATACCCGCATTTCCCACCTGTGGGAGCCCAATATCATCTACCGGGGCGGAATGGATCGGGAAGAATTTGAAAAGATTTGCAAGCGCAACATAGAGCTTTTCTTCAAACAGCCCAACTATTATAAGATAGACGGCAAGCCGGTGTTCATGATTTATGAGGTGTCCACTTTCATCGAAGGTATCGGCGGCGTGGAGGCTGCCATAGACGCTCTCAAATGGTTCTGCAAGGAAGTGAAGAAGGCCGGATTCCCGGACCTGGAACTGCAGTTTGCCATGTGGGACAGCCAGTTCAACTACAGCGGCGTGGATGAGGCCAAGGTGAAGGCCGGCCGGCCCAGGGACGAATTTGCCCGCAAGCTGGGCTTCAACAGCATGACCCACTACCAGTTCTGCCACTTCATCTGGATGGACGACGATTACCAGAACATCCTGAACCGGGCCTATGAGGAATGGGACAAGCTGGACGAGGAGTTCACCATCCCGTACTATCCGCACGTTTCCATCGGCTGGGACAACAGCCCCCGCTTCGGGGAGAGCGCCGTGGTGAAGGAGAATACGCCGGAGCGCTTTGAGGGAGCCCTGCGGAGGGCCAAGGCCTGGCTGGACGCCCGCCCGAAGATGCATAAGCTCATTACTGTGAATTCCTGGAACGAATGGACGGAAACCAGTTACCTGCAGCCGGACGATGTTTATGGTTACGGCTATCTGGATGCCGTGAAACATGTTTTTATAGACGAACAATAACTGATTATGAAGAAGATCATTCCGATGGCCCTCCTTTTGACCCTTCTGGCATGCGGGAAGGAACAACAGCAGAAACCCATTACACCGGTGCCTTTCTCCCAGGTGCACATCCAGGACGGTTTCTGGTCTCCCCGGCTTCAGGCACACAAGGACGTGACGCTGGCCGTTTGCATAGACCAGATTGAAAACCAGACCGGACGCATCCGCAACTATGAAAACGCCGCCAAGGGAAGGGGAGAGCACTCGGGCATCTTCTTTGACGATTCCGATGTGTACAAAGCCCTGGAAGGAATGGCCTATTCCCTCCAGAATCATCCGGACCCGCTGCTGGAAGCCAAGTGCGACGAGTGGATTGACAAGTTTGCCGCGGCCCAGCAGCCGGACGGCTACATCAATACCTTCTATACTTTAACCGGCCTGGAAAACCGCTGGCACAACATGGACAAGCATGAGATGTATTGTGCAGGCCACATGATAGAGGCCGGTGTGGCGTATTACCAGGTAACCGGCAAGCGCAAACTGCTGGATGTGTGTATCCGTATGGCCGACCATATGATGTCGGTGTTCGGCCCTGGCAAAAGGGATTGGATCCCGGGTCATGAGGAAATTGAACTGGCCCTGGTGAAGCTGTTCCAGGTGACGGGCGAGAGGAAGTATCTGGAATTTGCAGACTGGCTGCTGAGCGAGCGTGGGCACGGACACGGTTCCTACGGGGACGATCGTGTGTGGCCCAAGCACTATTACCAGGACGAAGTGCCGGTGCGTGAAATGACGGACATTTCCGGCCACGCCGTGCGTTCCATGTACCTTTTCTGCGGAATGGCCGATGTGGCTGCCTACACCGGAGACCCCGGCTACCTGGCCGCGCTGGACCGGGTGTGGGACGACGTAGTGCTGCGCAATATGTACATTACCGGTGGTATCGGCCAATCTTCCCATAATGAGGGATTTACGGACGATTACAGCCTTCCGAACCTATCGGCCTACTGCGAGACCTGTGCTTCCGTGGGCATGGTGCTCTGGAATTGGAGAATGGTGCAGTTCAAAGGTGACGGCCAGTATGCCGACGTGCTGGAGCGGGCCCTTTACAACGGCGCCCTGGCAGGTATCTCGCTGGCTGGAGACCGTTTCTTCTATGTGAATCCGCTTGAATCCCTGGGAGACCATCACCGACAGGCCTGGTATGGCTGCGCCTGCTGCCCCAGCCAGATCTGCCGTTTCCTGCCTTCCATCGGCAATTATGTGTACGGCGTATCCAAGGACGCCGTGTGGGTGAACCTGTACATGGGTAACAAGGCCGATGTGAAAGTGGGCAAGAAGGCCCTCACGCTCAGCCAGGAAACCTCTTACCCCTGGGACGGCGCCGTGAAGCTGACGCTGGGCCTGGAGGGTAGCGTGCATACGCAGTTGCGCCTCCGCATCCCCGGCTGGTGCAAGGATTATACGCTGGACGTAAATGGAGAACCGGTCGAGGCTCCCGTAGAGAAAGGCTACGCCGTCGTTGAACGCAAGTGGAAAGACGGGGACCAGGTTCAGCTGAACATGGCCATGCCCGTGGAAGTGGTAGCCGCAGACCCCCGCGTGAAGGAGGATATCGGTCTCAGGGCCCTCCAGCGCGGTCCTGTGGTCTATTGCCTGGAAGAGGCCGACAATCCCGTGGACTTTGACAAACTGACGCTTTCAGAGGACGCTGAACTTGTGACGGAGGCTCTTCCCGGCAAGCTGGGCGGTATTGTGGAAATATCGGCCCGTACGCCCGAAGCCGTCCTTACCTACATCCCGTATTACGCCTGGGACAACCGCGAGGCCGGCAAGATGAAGGTTTGGGTGCCCTATAATGAATAGATTGAGATGAAAAGACTCCTCATCCTTCTTTGGCTGGCGCTTCCCCTGAGCTGGAAGAAGACGCGTCATTACGTGGCCTGCAACTACGATATCACCTCCTGGATGCAACTGGAGGCCTATTACCTGTATTATACCCACAACGGCCGTCCGGCCCAGCATATCCTGGGCATCGGCATGAATTTTTATCTGTGAACCCATGAAACGCAGAACTTTTATCAAAGTATCCGGAGCGGCTGCCGCAGGGCTGGCCCTGACCATTTGCTGCACCAGTCCTAAGGAGCAGGAAACTGCGCAGGGCGCGCAGCCGGGGGACATTATCCCGGCCCCGGTGGAGTTTACGCTCACTTCCGGCAGCGTGGAATCTGCCAAGGTGCTGCAACTGCCTGAAAAGGTGAAGATTTCCGAAAAAGCCCTTGGCAAACGTTTGAATGGCAGGGAGTTGGCCGATTGGCAGCTCAAAGGCGCCTACTGGCTGGAAGTGGGGAAGAAAGCGGTGAAGATAGAGGCGGCCGATGAAGAGGGCGTGTTCTATGCCCGGCAGTCCCTGAAGATGCTGGCGGCCCTGGACAGCACGGTTGCCTGTTGCACCATCCTGGACTGGCCGCGTTTCCAGTACAGGGGACTCATGCTGGATGTGAGCCGCAACTTCCAGGACAAGGAGTTCGTGAAGAAGCAATTGGAAATGATGGCGCTTCTGAAGATGAACCGCTTCCATTTCCATCTGGTGGACAACCCTGGCTGGAGGTTGCAAATTGACGCTTACCCGCGGCTCACCCAGTTGACTGCCTGGAGGCCCATCCCCGATTTCTGGGAGTGGGAAGACAGCGGGGGAGATGTGCTGGGAGGCGCTTTTGTAGAGGAGGGCACCCCGGGAGCTTACGGGGGCTATTACAGCAAGGAAGACATTGCCGAGCTGTTGGCCTTTGCGGCCGAAAGGCAGATAGAGATCATTCCGGAAATAGAGATGCCGGGGCACAATTATGAGACCCGGGCCGCCTATCCCAAGCTGGTATGCAGCCTGAAGAAGACCCCGGACGACAGGGAACTATGTCCCGGTAAGGAAAGCACCTACGAATTCCTGGAAAAGGTGCTTCTGGAGACCTTTGAGATGTTCCCCAGTCCCTATATTCACATTGGCGGGGACGAGGCCGGGAAGCGGAATTGGGAACTGTGCCCGGACTGCCAGGCCCGGATGAAGGCCGAGGGACTCCAAAGCGTGGAAGAGCTTCAGAGCTACATGATCAGGCGCATGGAGCGCTTTGCCCACGAGCATGGCAAGCGCATCATCGGCTGGGATGAAATCCTGGAAGGAGGCCTGGCCCCGGATGCCACCGTGATGTCCTGGCGCGGGATGGAGGGCGGCCTGAAGGCGATAGCCCAGGGCCACGACGTCATTTTCACGCCTTCGCACTACTGTTATCTGGACCATCAGCAAGATTCCCTTCAGTACAAGCCTTCGGGAGGACGTCCTGTGCCGCTGGAGAAGGTGTATTCCTTTGAACCCCTGGTGAAAGGTGTCTCCGAGACCGATGTGCACCACGTACTGGGCTTGCAAGGCAGCCTGTGGACGGAGTGGGTCCACGAGGACTGGCACGCGGAGATCATGCTCTATCCCCGCGCTTTCGCCATTGCCGAGGTGGGCTGGAGCCCGGCCGAAAAGAAGGATTATCCGGACTTTGAACGCCGTGCGCGCGCCTGGTCCGCTGTGGCCCGCCAGATGGGCTACAATGTGTATGATTCTGAAAATAAACAATATACAAAATGAAACGAAGAGACTTTATCAAAGTATCCGGCGCCGCTGCGCTGGTGGCGGGGAGCGGTCAGCTGGCATCGGCCGCCGAGCAACTGACCCAGGAGGAGAAGCCTGAGCAGCTGATTGCATCGGCCCCCATGCTTCAGAACTTTGCCGAGACCTCCATCGGGATTGCCTTTGCAGTGAACGACCTTTCCAACGGCTATGTGCTCATAGGGGAGAAACCGGACCTGTCCGATGCCCGGAAAATCCTTTGCGGCGGGTACAGGCTGGCCGATATTGACGACAAAGTCATCCAGGTGCGGGTGACAGGCTTGCAACCGGCAACGCGCTACTATTACAAGATAGGCGCCGACCGCATCCACTACGGTCACGGCTACGATATGAAGGTGCTGGGGACCGAAGAGGATCCCCGGGTCTATTCCTTCGTGACAGCCGGCAAGAAACTCACCAAGGGCCGTTTTTGCGTAATCAACGATACTCACAAACACTGGGAATCCATGGATCCCATCCTGGACAAGGTGGCGGCGCTGGCCCCTTCCTGCGTGGTATGGAACGGAGATGCCTCCAATTCTGAGGAAACCATTGAGAGGCAGATAAGTATCTTCCTGGACCAGCCCATCCAGCGAAAGGATTATGCGGCCGAGATGCCCTATCTCTTCTGCCCCGGCAACCACGACTCCCGCGGCCGCGCCAACCGGCACCTGGAGAAAGTGTGGATGTACCGCCAGCCCGAAGAAAGGGATGTCCGGGACTGGGACCTGGGCCGCAATTTTGCCATCCGCCTGGGCAATATGGCCCTTATCGGCCTGGACACGGCCGAAGACAAACTGGATACCAATCCCATTTTTGCCGGCCTGTTCAAGAGCGAGGAGTACCGGCGGGCCCAGACGGCCTGGCTCATGGATGTGCTGCAGCAGAAAGAGATAGCTACCGCCCCCTTCCTGGTGGCTTTCTGCCACATTCCGCTCTTTGACTCCGATCCCACGCACAATCCCGGCGACGTGTTCCCGGCCGATTACGATCCCCAATATACTGAGAACTACGCCTATTGGCAGCGTACCTGCGGCCGCATGTGGGGCCCGCTGCTGCACAAGGCCGGCTGCCAGGTGGTCATTACGGCCCACATGCACCATTACCGCTATGATGCGCCCGAAAAAGGCCGGTGCTGGGCCCAGGTGGTGGGCGGCGGCCCCCACATGCAGGAAGCGGACTATCCTACGGTGATAGAAGGCTTTGTGAAGGGGAACAAACTCCACATCACGGTCCACAATATCCTGACCGGCCAGGTTCAGGATTCGTTTACGTTCAACAGAAGGTATTAAAAAGCTTCGGTATGGCCAGAAGATCCCTCATCCGTGTTTGCTCTGCAATAGTACTTGGTTTTTTGCTGACTCCGGCCCTTACGGCTCAGGAGCGCTTCCCGGACGGGAAGAAGATTCCAGGCTGGTTTTCCCAGCCCCGGAAGGCCGAACTGAAGGCCCTGGGCCGGCAATACGTCCTCACGGACTATGGGGTGGAGGCCGATAAGCCCCAGGTGCAGACGGAAGCCATCCAGCATGTCATCGACCTCGCTGCTTCCAAGGGAGGCGGCGTGGTGGTGGTGCCCGAAGGGGTATTCCTTAGCGGCGCCCTGCATTTCCCGCAGGGAACCAACCTTTGGGTGAAGGGCACCCTGAGAGGTTCGGACCGAGTAAAAGACTTTCCGCTGGCCACCACCCGCATCGAAGGACAGACCTGTACGTATTTCCCGGCCCTGATCAATATTGACGGGGTGGACGGCTTTGTACTGGGCGGCCCGGGCGTGATAGACGGGAACGGAACGGAGTTCTGGCGGGAGATGAAGATCCGCTGGGCCTGGAAGAAGGATGCCATCAACAAGGACGGGCAGCGTCCCCGCCTGGTGTACATCTCCAACAGCGCCAATGTCACGGTGCAGGACCTTCACCTGAAGGACAGCCCTTTCTGGACCCAGCACGCATACCGCAGTCACCATCTGCGTTTCCTGGACCTGACGGTCACGTCCCCTTCCAGTGGGGAAGTGGTGGGGTACAGTACCGACGCCGTCGGCCTGGACAATTGCCACGACGTGCTGGTAAAAGGCTGCCACATGGATGTTTGTGACGACGGCGTGGTCCTCAAGGGAGGCAAGGGCACCTGGGCCGACAAGGACCCGGAGAACGGTCCCAACCATGACATCATCATTGAGGATTGCCGCTTTGGACAGACCCATGCCTGCCTTACGCTGGGCAGCGAATCGGTGGAAGACCGGAATGTCATTCTCCGGCGCTGCGTCTCAGAGGCCGCCTATACCATCCTGCACCTGAAAATGCGTCCGGACACCCCTCAGCACTATGAGTTCGTCCGGGTAGAGTCCGTTACCGGCCATTCCGGTTCCATCTTAAGGATCCGTCCCTGGACGCAGTACTACCAGATGGAGAAACGGGAGGACATGCCCGTCTCCCTTTGCAATGACATAGTCCTCAAGGATATTCAGGTGGAGGCCTGCCAGACCCTGGATGTGGAACTCTCCCCCCAGTACGAACTGGCGAACATCACGCTGGAAGGAAAGGATGTGGTGGCTCTGCTCAGCGGTAAGGCCGATGCGGAACCCGCTCCTTCCGTCCCCGGTGCCCTGTCGGCTGCCCAGCAGGACGAGCTTCGCAAAAAAGCGTATGCCACGGTGAATTATGACGAATCGGCCATTCCGCCCTATACGCTGGAAGACCCGCTTCGCTTTGCCGACGGCCGCCGCGTGCGTTCCCGGAAACAATGGCCGGAACGGAGGAAGGAGATTCTGGACCTCTTCCAGCGGGAGATGTACGGGGAAATGCCGGCATCGGCCCCCATTTTCCTGGAAACCCTGGACGAAGGCACTACACTGGCGGGCTTTGCCCGTCGGCGGCAGGTGCGCATGTGGTTCAGGGAGGATCATTCCGGTCCCCATATTGACTGGCTGGAACTCATCCCCGCGCATGCACAGGGACCTTGCCCCGTCATTCTGCTCCTGAATTATACGGGCAATCACGAACTGTTGGCCGACAAGGAGATCCTGGTCACGGAATCCTGGCTGCGGGAGACCCCGCACATGGCTACTTCCCGCACCCGCGGCAAGTTCAACCAGGACGGCCTGGATACTGTTTTCCCTCTGAGTACCTTGCTGGCAAGGGGCTACGCTTTGGTAACCGCCTGCTATTGTGACATTTCCCCGGATCCCGACCCGCTGCTGGAAAAGGACGGCGCCATCTTGCAGGATACCTTTGCCTATACCGGGGTATTTGACCTCTGGGGAACCCGCGATCCGGAGAAGACCGATAATACGACCGCCCTGGCCGCCTGGGCCTGGGGCCTGATGCGGGGTATGGACATGGTAGAACAGAATCCTGCGCTGGATGGAAAAAGGGTGGTGCTGACGGGCTATTCCCGCCTGGGAAAAGCCGCCCTGCTGGCCGGGGCCTTTGACGAAAGGATTCCCGTGGTGGTGCCCGTCCAGACGGGCGGCGGCGGCGCTCCGCTGGCCAAACGCGACTATGGCGAAAAGATTGCCACGGAGGTTTCCTCCTTCCGGCACTGGTTCTGCCGTGCCTACGACAAGTATGCCTATGACACGGCCTCCATGCCCTTTGACCAGCACCTGCTGCTGGCCTGCGTGGCTCCCCGCGCCCTGCTTCTGGAAGGCTTCGACAAGCCCTGGTTCGATACGAAGGGGGAATTCCTGGCCCTGCAGGCCGCTTCCCCGGTCTGGAAGTTCCTGGGGCAGAAGGGCTTGCCGGAAGTGGCTTGGCCGGACGATTATGATACCTCTGCGATCGGCCCTCGCATAGGCTATGTGCGACGGGATCAGGGACATGGCATTTCCGCCCTGGACTGGCTGTGGATGCTGGATTTCGCCGATGGCGTTTTTGATAAGTGAGTATGAAAAAAGGTTTTCTCTTCCTGCTGCTGGCACTGTTATCCTGTTCGGAAAGGCCGTCAGGCGTTTCCATGCAGGACCGCTGGGCCCGGAAACCCGTGCTGGCCTCCTGCCTGGTGGACGACATGGAAGGGGAGGGCCGATGGGTAGTCCTTGAAGGAAACCCTGTCATTGAGTATACGCGGGAGAATGTGCATTCCGGCCGGCAGGCACTGCGGCAGCGCGTTTCCCTGGTGGACAGTACTGCTCTCCAGGACCCGGCCAACCGCACTCCATGGGACAGTTTCAGCGGCGAGCAGGGCGGCGTGACGTACGTGGCGCTGGAGTTTGACCAGCCGCAGGACTGGAGCGAATGGAACCGTATCTCCCTTTGGGTGTATATCCATCCGTCCAAGAATCCCAACGTGAGCTTTGCCATGGACCTGGTGACAACCACCCCTGACGGAACGCTTACCCCCAGCCGGGAAACCAATCTGGACATTCCCCAGGGCCGATGGGTCCAGGTGCTTTGGGAGATAGATTATTTCAAGAGAGACAGCGTGCTGAGCTTCCAACTATGCCAGACCTGTACCGGCTATGACCGGGAAATAGGGGAACCGTATGTAACCATAGACTTCGACTCCCTGGAACTGCAGAAGGTGGAGCCTGACCATTACGAAGGCTGGGACATCCCCGCAGGTGAGATTGTGTTTTCGCATGTGGGTTACAGGCCGGCCGATAAAAAGGTGGCCCTGGCCGCTGCCGGTGAGTCCCGGAAGTTTGTACTTTTGGATAAGCGCGGGAAGAAGGCATTTGAGGGAGAAGCAGTGCCTGTTGAGCAGAAAGGGAATGGTTTTGTCCAACTGGATTTCAGCGCTTTCCGGAAGCCCGGAACCTATACGCTCCGTTATGGGAAGGCCGATTCCCAGCCGTTTGCGATTGGTGACGATGTGTGGCAACAGCCCCTGAAGGCGGCCGTCAACTTCTATCGTCACCAGCGTTGCGGCTATCCCGTTGAAGGAATCCACGGAGTCTGTCACCAGGATGTGATGGGCTTTTACGGGGAGGAGAAAAAGCCTGTCAACGGCGGCTGGCACGATGCCGGAGACCTTTCCCAGGGCGCCTGGCGCACGGCTTACGCCTGCTATGCGCTTCTGGAGGCCGGAGAAACGGAGGAAGCCGTCTGGGGCGTGGACTGGCTCCTCAAAACCCGCTTTGCCGACGGCCGTCACATGAGCTGGTCCACCGTCCGTATGTACACGGATGGGGAGGCGGGTACTCTGGATGATGTGGTAAGCCCGGCGGATTACGTTCCCTGGGAACTCTTCCTGACCTCGGCCGTTTTCTCCAAGGCCGGCCAGGAAAAGGCTGCCGTGGAAGACTGGGAAGCGGCCATGAAGAAGACTCCGGCGTGGGCAGAGGCCAATTATCTGGAGGCCTCCTGGGGTGCGGTGGCATCGGCCCTTTTGTATGAAAGATATGGTCAGATCCGCTACCGGGATGCCGCTTTGCTGTTTGCCCACCTGCTTTTCCGCTGCCAGGAACAGGAGTTTGTGGACGGCTTG